>ERZ1047472.533-NODE-533-length-33615-cov-17.162843_pt1 | contig 33615 bp, 33 predicted proteins | sample MGYA00383095_ERZ1047472 | MGnify/ENA primary metagenome ERZ1047472 (study PRJEB29581, sample SAMEA5548365) | metagenome | biome: marine; feature: coastal; material: water | depth 1 m | study: Short-term variability in the microbial, nano- and picoplankton... | reverse complement strand
AACAGGGATATACCGTTTTTGGCGAAGTCGTTAAGGGCATGGGGGTCGTTGACTTTATAGCGACGGCAGATACCGATACGAGCCTTATGAGCACCAGCGCGGGACAGCGCCCCTTTCAAGATGTTCCGGTAGATGCAATTGTCATTAAAAGCATTGTCCGCATGCCCAAAAAATGACGGCACTAAGCATCAATCTGAATAAAATTGCGCTGATTCGCAATTCACGGGTTACGGCCATCCCCAACATAGTCGACCATGCAAAAATGTGCGTGTCTGCTGGTGCCGATGGAATCACAGTGCATCCCCGCCCGGATCAACGACATATTCGCGCACAAGATTGCTTTGACCTTCAGTCTGCCCTGGACGTCGAGCTCAACATTGAGGGCAATCCCTTCACAGACCCCCGTGCCAGCGATCAATCACACGTCGGTGACTATCCTGGGTTTGTCGCCCTGGTGCAGGCCGTAGGTCCCGCGCAAGTAACCTTAGTTCCTGATAACGATCAGCAACTGACCTCTGACCATGGCTTTGACCTTGCGAAAGACGGTAAACGTCTCGAACCGATCGTTAGAGTGTTAAAGGACATAGGCTGTCGTGTGAGTCTTTTCATGGACCCGGAACCTAGCGCAATGGCCACTGCCGCGAATTTGGGCGCCGATCGCATCGAGCTCTATACCGAAAGTTACGCCCGAGCACACGAGTCGGGCAATTTTGAAAAAACTCTGTGCGCGTTTCAGGAAACTGCAGAAGCTGCCTTCGCGGCACGTCTGGGGGTAAACGCCGGGCACGACTTAAACCTGAGCAACTTACCTGACTTCACAATCCCCCATCTCGATGAGGTCTCCATCGGCCACGCCTTTACCGTAGATGCTCTTCGCTGGGGCATCGCCAACACTATACCGCGCTACCAACAGGCCCTAGGCAAGAACCTGTAAAACGCCATGACCTGTGAGCCTGAAACTGGCATGGAACCCCCTCCCTACCTTGTTCCCCACAGCCGTGAAAGCATTCGTATTCTCTATGCCGATGATTCCCTGCTAATCATCGACAAACCACACCTTCTCCTCAGCGTACCCGGACGTCACCCTCTTAATCGTGACAGTCTTATCAGTCGCCTGGAACACCGCTTCCCGGGAGTGGCCGCGGCTCACCGGTTAGATCTGGATACCAGTGGCATTCTGGTCGTCCCCAAAGACAAAGCAACATTGGTAGCGCTCAATCAGCAATTTCAAGAGCGCGCCGTTCTCAAAACCTATCAAGCTTTGGTCTATGGTGAAGTGCGGGATGATGAGGGCGAAATAGATCTGCCCATTATTAAAGACTGGCACAACCGCCCTAAGCAGAAAATATGTGCAGAAACCGGCAAGCCCTCCCTCACCCACTATCGCGTTCTTGATCGACTGCCCAACAGGTCTTTGCTTGAGCTAAAACCTATCACGGGCCGCTCACATCAACTACGCATACACCTTATGGCACTGGGCCACCCGATTATGGGGTGCGACCTTTACGCCCACGAAGACGCGTTTTCAGCATCGCCACGACTGCTACTGCACGCTTGCGAGCTAACGTTTCAGCACCCGCTAACAAAGGGGCTTTTGCGCGCCTACTCCCCCGCACCCTTTGACGTAAAAGGACTGTTTACCTCGCGACCGGGCTAGTCCAGTTGTGCCTGTCCCTGCGTAGTATCTAGGCAATCCCAGAGGAACATCACCGTGGTGAGTAGTGCCCAAAAAGACGACGTTCACACCATTATCGCCAGGCCTGACCACTCTTCCACGTGGCGGAACAACCTGTGGCTGCTTGCCGCAATTGCCGTTCCATCGCTCGGTGCAGCGATAGGCTTTGCTTTTATGGGGGCATGGCCCATTCTGCCCTTCGCTGGCGCCGAACTCATTTCTTTAGGTGCCGCGCTTTACTACGTCAATTGGAAATTGCAGTACCGGCATGTCATCACCCTAGACCCCAGCAGCGTACAGATCGATATTGGCCACTACGCCCCCCGGAGAAGCTGGCAATTCGACCGGAATGAGTCATCCCTGGCCGTCACGCCCGAAAAGCACCATTGGGAGGGCCCCTCGCTGGCCATACATAATCGTGAGCAAACCGTTGAGATAGGGAATTTCCTGAATCGAGATGACCGCTTACGGTTACTTTCTCTGGTCAGAAAAGAGCTGAAAGTTGGCACGCACAGTGCAGCGGGCTCGAGGCAGCTTTGAGGTCGTAAGCCCTTCACAGGTACACTGCCGCTTTTTACACCAAGACATCCTGCCTCAGACGGCCTAGAACGCTATGACCACGAACCCCGAAAAAGTTGGCTTTATATCTCTCGGCTGCCCAAAAGCACTCGTGGACTCTGAACGCATTCTCACTCAGCTCCGCTTCGACGGCTACGAAGTCACCCCGAACTACGAGGATGCGGGCGTTGTGATCGTAAACACCTGCGGATTTATCGACAGTGCCAAAGCTGAATCACTCGAAGCGATAAGCGAGGCTGTGCAGGAAAATGGCCGAGTCCTTGTCACTGGTTGCATGGGCAAAGGGGATGATGCCCAGCGCATTCAAGATCTCCACCCCAATATCTTGGGTATTTCCGGACCTGCAGCCTACGAAGAGGTTGTCGGTGCGGTACATGAGGTCATACCGATGACCCGCCAACCAGATCCTTTGAACGACTTAATTCCCGCTCAAGGAATCAAACTCACCCCAAGGCACTATGCGTATTTGAAGATTTCAGAGGGCTGCAATCACCGCTGCAAATTTTGCATTATTCCCAGCATGCGGGGTGACCTGGTGAGTCGGCCTATTGGTGACATCATGCGCGAGGCCGAGGCTTTGGTTAAAGCCGGTGTCCGCGAGTTGCTGGTCATATCCCAAGACACCAGTGCCTATGGTGTTGACCTGAAATACCGCACAGATTTTTGGGAGGGCAGACCCCTTAAATCAGATTTGCTGACGCTTGCTAAGACTTTGGGAGAGTTCGGCATCTGGGTACGGCTGCATTATGTCTACCCCTACCCTAACGTTGATGCTCTGATTCCCCTGATGGCCGAGAGAAAAATCCTGCCTTACCTTGATATCCCTCTCCAGCACGGTAGCCCCACGGTGTTACAGCGCATGAAACGACCCGCTGCCGCGGAAAAAACGCTTGAGCGCATCAAGGGCTGGCGAGATGTCTGCCCCGATATCACGTTGCGCTCTACTTTTATCGTGGGTTACCCGGGGGAGACAGATGCTGAGTTCCAGCAGCTTCTCGATTTTATCGATGAGGCTCAGATTGATCGAGCCGGTTGTTTTCAATACTCCCCGGTCAAAGGCGCTACCGCTAATGAACTGCCCAACCCTATATCTGAAGCCGTGAAGCAGGAGCGCTGGGATGCCTTCATGGCAAAACAACAAACCATCAGTGCAGCCAAGCTGGCCAATAAAGTGGGCACGACACAAGCCGTGCTCATCGATGAAGTTGAGGGTGATCGTGCTGTCGGACGCAGCATGGCTGATGCTCCAGAAATCGATGGCGTGGTCTATCTCACAGCACCTCCAGGGTTAAAGCCCGGGGATCTTGTTGAAGGTGAAGTGTCTGCTGCCGATGACTACGATCTATGGATGACCTAGAGAGCCCGCGGTGAACATTGTCCTATTTGAGGCCGGCGAGCTCTCCTCTGATCATACTATTACCCTCACCGGCAGGCGCTATGAGCATTTACAGTCTGTTCTGAAGTGCACCGAGGGTGATCAGGTCAGAGTTGGCGTCATTAACGGAGGCAAAGGGATTGGGAAGGTTCTCGACGCTAACGCGGCGAGCCTAAAACTGCAGGTTGAACTCGTAGAGGATCCGTTACCCCCTCACCCCACAACTCTGGTGCTAGCACTGCCCCGCCCTAAAATGCTGCGTCGGATTCTGCGAAGTTGTGCAGAGTTCGGTGTTCAAGACCTCCACATTGTGCACAGCTACCGCGTTGAAAAAAGCTTTTGGCAAAGCCCCTTACTACAGCCGCAAAAAATACAGCAGGCCCTGCTAACAGGTCTTGAACGAAGTGGTGACACCCGACTGCCCACCGTTACACTGCATCGACGTTTTAAGCCTTTCATTCAAGACCACCTCGAAGAAACAGCCAATGGGAAACCCATATTTATCCTGCACCCAGGAGGTTACCCCTCCATGGAGTCTGCCTTTACCGATCCACAGTTGATTATGATCGGGCCCGAGGGCGGGTTTATTCCCTACGAAGTCGATTTAGCCTGCTTAGCTGGCGCGCAACCTAGAAGTTTAGGGCCGCGCATTCTAAGCGTGGATACAGCGGTTCCAGCCATATTGGGCAGGGCGCTGCCCTAACCCATTCAACGTCGCCTTGGATCTAAGCAGAGGTGTCAGGGTCTAAAACCCAAAAATATGGGCAGGCTCCTCGAGCACCTTTTTAAACCCCTGTCCCCACAGGGCAGGTGACACCCGTTCCCCCCAAACCACAATAGCCCGCAGGGTTCTTGTGCAAGTACTGCTGGTGATAATCTTCGGCGAAGTAAAAGCTGGGGGCATCGCAAATCTCCGTCGTAATTTCTCCAAACCCAGAGGCCGTTAGTTCCAACTGGTATTGGTCCTTAGTTTGCATCGCGGCTTCGCGTTGAGCTTCATCAAATACGTAAATACCACTGCGGTATTGAGTACCTAAGTCATTCCCCTGACGCATGCCCTGGGTTGGATTGTGGCCCTCCCAAAATAGCGTCAATAGCGATTGGTAATTTGTTTGCTCGGGGTCATAGACCACTAAAACCACTTCGTTGTGTCCGGTCTGCCCAGAGCACACCTCTTTATAGGTGGGGTTGGGCGTCACACCGGCGGCATAACCCACGGCGGTCGTGTAAACACCGTGCGCCTGCCAAAACTTTTTTTCGACGCCCCAAAAACACCCCATACCAAACATGGCGCTCTGGAGGTGGCCCGGGAACGGCGGGCAAATTGGGCGCCCTGTTATCGCATGACTGTTAGTAACGGGCATCGGTGTCGGTCTTCCGGCTAAAGCGGTTTCTTCATTGGGTAATGCGTGTTTACGGCGAATATCGAAAAGGCTCATAAGCTCTCTGGGGGGTATTTATAAAGGCTTGAGTGTAGCGAATCTCTGCTCAATGCCACAAATACAGGCACCCGTTGCCGTCGGCAAACCTCCAAAGCGTCTTTCTCATAGATAGGCCCTTTCGCGGGGCCGCTAGATTGCAACGGATCCATGAATACGCTCAGCTCGTTGTGTCTTTCTCCAGACACAAGCGCTAACACCCGAAGCAAGGTGATTCTGAGCCAAAACTCCGCGGAGTTAGACTTGACCGGCGGCGCCGATCAATGTCTTATCACCACTTCACTTCGCGACAAAGATAGTCTCTCATCAGCAAAGATATCACCTCTAAAACCTCTAGGTCTGACGTTGCAGCCTTCGTCGGTAAAGCCAAGGCCATACGAGCAATTAGCAGTCGACAGTCGAGATTGGTTTTTGCCCTCGACGCCACCGCTAGCCGAGAGGCGACCTGGCAGACAGCGCGACGTCATCACCGTGAGCTATACAATGCCACGGCCGACGCTTCCGGCTTGGCTGTTCAGCTCTGTTATTACAGGGGTATCCATGAGTTTCACGCGAGCCCTTGGTTAACCTCAGGACAAGAGCTGTGCGACCGTATGGATCGAGTGGCCTGCGAGGGCGGCCCTACACAAATTGCTCGCTTACTCAGCCACTACCTCGAGATAGGTACTCCCGCAACACCTGTGAGAGCTCTAATTTTTATCGGAGACGCTGTAGAAGAGCGGCCCGACTCTTTACTTGGCTTAGCTGGTCAATGCCGCTTAAAAGGGCAGCCGATTTTTACTTTCCAAGAGGGTTCTGATCCGGCGGCGACACGCATTTTTTCTGAAATTGCCCGAATCAGTGGTGGGGCCTATGCCGCTCTTGGTGGGCATAGCGGGGAGACACTGCAACGGTTACTGGCAGCAGTCGCGCGTTATGCAACGGGGGGCCGGCAGGCGCTAACTCAATCCGGCACTGAGAGTGATAGAATGCTGCTTTCCCAGCTGCCCAAATAAATTTAGAGCAGCTCCACCAATACGGACACCCCGGAACCGTGCCAAGAATCGTCTTACTACTCGCCATTGTCATAGCCCTAGTGCTGCTCGTGCGCCGAATTCAGTCCATGCCGCCCCACAAGCGCCGCGGTGGCTATGTTCAGCTGATACTCGGTGCTGCAGCACTTGCTGCGATCGTACTTACTGCAATGGGGAAAATGCATTGGGTCGGTGCTGCCCTTACCGGTCTGTTAGTAGCCGCACGGCAAAGCTTACCGATATTGATACGCGCCTTTCCGCTGTTACAACAATGGTCGCGCAAGACGCCCCCTCCCACCGGTCAGCACTCTGAAGTCAAAACCAACTTACTTAGAATGACCTTAGATCACAGTAGCGGTGAACTTCAAGGAGAGGTGCTTGACGGCCCTTTCACTGACTGGACGCTGGCCGAAATGACTCGAGAACAACTCCAGACGCTGCTTAGCTACTGCCAAGAACAGGATGCAGATTCAGAGCAACTCTTGCTCAGCTACCTAGAGCAGCGTTTCCCTGATGGCTGGCAGCAAGATGAAGCTGGTGATACAAGCCAACATGCCTCATCCGGCTCTATGACTCGTAGCGAGGCTCTCGCTGTGCTGGGCTTAGGTGAAGATGCTACCCGAGACGATATTGTGTCGTCCCATCGAAGTCTGATTCAAAAAATCCACCCCGATCGTGGTGGAAATGACTATCTGGCCGCTAAAATTAACGAAGCTAAAGATTTTTTGATCAAAGAATCAGTTAGTTAATAAATCTCTGTAACGTCACAAATACCAAGGTATCTCATGAGCTCCGTTTTTATTGTTAGTAATCACCATGGCCATTACTGGGGCCGGGGTAAGCGCTGGGTCGATGGGCAGGACAGCAGTCGCGTTCTCGCTCTGACACACCGCGATGAAGCTGTTAACAGCGTCTTTGAGTTGAGTTCTAAAGACGTGCTTCTTCGTTGTGACATTCTCACATTGAACCTTGTGGACGGTAAGCTGCCCAAATTGGAAGTGTCGAGCATTCCATTACCGGACGCCGAGGATGAGGCGAAGCAAAATGGCCAAGAGGAATTAGACGTGGCGCCCCTTGAAAAAGCGTCATCGACCCCGATCTCTACAACGGCAGAGAATTAAACCGGAGAAACCTGACATTGCGCATTCTTTTATTTTTAGGAACCAACCTGGCTGTTTTAGTTTTGGTAGGTCTGGTTTTCAATTTACTGGGGTTTAGTGGCGTACTCGAGGCCAATGGGGTAGATCTCAATCTCTCTGCTCTGTTGGTCTTCTGCGCGCTCTTCGGCTTCGGTGGTGCCATTATTTCCTTGCTACTGTCCAAATGGATGGCTAAGAGAGGAACCGGCACTGTCATTCTCGAACAGGCCAGGAATCAAGATGAGCAATGGTTACTCGACACTGTCGGCAGTTTGGCAACACAAGCGGGCATTAAAATGCCAGAAGTTGGCATTTTCCCCTCAGAGTCAGCCAACGCCTTTGCAACGGGCTGGAATCGAAATGATGCTCTGGTAGCTGTGAGCAGTGGGCTGCTCCAACGCTTCTCCCCCAACGAAGTGCGTGCAGTACTTGCCCATGAGCTGGGTCACGTAGCCAACGGCGACATGGTGACGCTGACGTTGATTCAAGGCGTGGTAAATACCTTTGTGATGTTCGCTGCGCGCATTATCGGTCACACCATAGACCGAGTTGTCTTCAAGAACGAGCGTGGTTACGGCATCGGATACTTCATCGTGACCATCGTGGCTGAAATCGCACTGGGATTTTTGGCCAGCATGGTGGTGATGAAATTCTCTCGATGGCGAGAATATCGTGCCGATGCGGCAGGAGCTGGCCTGACCACGCAGCAGGATATGATCGCAGCCTTGCAACGGTTACGTACCGATCAGGGACACCCTAGCGAGCTCCCGGGTGAACTCACCGCCTTTGGTATTCGCCCAGGCAAGGCAGGCTTTGCTGATTTATTTCGATCACACCCCTCGCTTGAGGATCGTATTATGGCACTGCAAAACCCATGAGAATTCTCCTCCACGCCCTGCAGCATTGGCCCGCAGTAATATTGCTAACTTGCTGTGTGATTTACAGCGCCATCTCGCGGGCAGGTCCCGAGGTCGACTATTTGACCTTTGCTACAAACGACGAAAAAAACACGACAGATATTTTTAGCCAGGCAAGCCCAGCTGTGGTGTCGGTCACCAGTAGTGCGCTTCGTCGAACCATGTTTTCACCCAATGTTCTTGAAGTCCCTCAAGGTGCTGGCTCAGGATTTATATGGAGCAAGGACGGCCTGATCGTCACCAATTTTCATGTGATTTCTGGCGCCGATAAACTTACCGTAACCATTGCTGATGAGGATTTTCCCGCGGAGGTCGTAGGAGTTGCTCCTGAGCGAGATCTTGCCGTACTGCGACTTTCAGAGCGACCTGATGACCTCACCGTTTTACCTTTGGGTGATTCTGCAGAACTATCCGTCGGCCGCAAAGTACTGGCAATCGGCAATCCATTTGGCCTCGATACCAGCCTGACTATTGGTATCGTAAGCGCATTAGATCGAGAGATTCGCTCTCCCAGCAACCGTACAATCAGCGGCGTTATCCAAACAGATGCCGCAATAAACCCAGGAAATTCAGGCGGGCCGCTCCTGAATTCCTTAGGGCAGTTAGTAGGCGTGAACACCGCTATTTACTCCCCCAGCGGCGGCAGTGCCGGCATCGGGTTTGCGATTCCTGTGAATTTAGTCAAAGAAGTCGTCCCACAGCTCATTGCTTACGGCAAGATCTTGCGTCCGGTCCTCGGGGTTGAGCTAGCCAGCGACCGCTGGACACGGCGTTACGGCATTGGAGGTGTTGCGATCATAAGAGTGCTTCGCGGACTCCCAGCGGCAGAGGCCGGAATGCAGGGGGCCACCCGAAATCGACGGGGTGAAATTGTTCTTGGCGACATCATTACCCACATTGAAGATCAACCTATTCGCAGCCAAGACGACTACTTATCAGCGCTAGAAAAGTACAAGGTGGGAGATTCAATTTCACTGACCGCTAAACGTGGCGATGACACTAAGCGTTTCAACGTCACCCTGTCAGAGACCCGCTAATGACGCCGACAAAATGGCTCTTGGGCGCCGTGGCCATGATCATCATCGCCTTTATTCAGTTTTGGCCGGCGTCTCTACCAGTGGCCAACTCTCAGGATCCAAATTCTGCTGCGGCAACCGAGAGTGATCAAACGTCGAATTAGAGACGCCGCCACGGGCCTCAAAGTCCCGCAGAAGCGACATTCCCACGGGGAACAGGGCCCACAAGGCCACTAGATTTACAACGGCCAACAGCCCCATCGTGAGGTCGGAAAAGCTGAAAATCGTGGTCATATCTTGCAGCGACGCCCAAGCAATCAAAGCCAAAACAGCCAAGCGAAAACAGTTAATCGTGATCTTCGGACTGATGTCGAAATAAGCGATGCTGTTCTCACCCAAATAACAGTTGTAAGCGATACTACTGGTGGCAAATAACACCAAAGCAATACTCACTAGGGGCTCACCGATCGGTCCAATATGAGTGGCGAGGGCGCGTTGCGTCAGCGCTATTCCTTCAACCCCCTCTGCCCCCGGCTGATACAGCGGCGAGAGTAAGATGATCATGGCAGTGCAAGTACACAGAACAATGGTGTCGATAAAGACGCTCAAACCTTGAATAAGGCCTTGTGACATAGGATGGGCGACGTCCGCCACAGCGGCTACGTTAGGTGCAGTGCCTAAGCCCGCCTCATTGGAAAATAAGCCGCGTCTAGCGCCCTGCATAACTGCAGCGGCAATCCCCCCGCCAATTACCTCGTCAAAACCGAAAGCCGACGACATGATAAGCGCGAATGCTGAGGGCACCTGGCTGATATTCATGATGAGAACAGTCATGGCCACACCGAAATATCCCAAAACCATAAGGGGCACAATAAACTCAGAGAAGACGGCGATGCGACGAATGCCGCCAAAGATCACGAATGCCATTAAAGTTGTTAGCGCAGCTCCGGTCTGCCAGGCAGAAACGCCAAAAGCTGACTCTACCGACTGTGTAATGGCGTAAGCCTGTACAGCGTTAAAACCTAGGCCTAGCGTGACCAAAAGCAATAGCGAGTACACCACCGGCATTACGCGCCAGCCTAAACCGTAGCGCATATAAAACGCGGGCCCACCGCGAAAATCGCTATCACCATGACGACGTTTGAACAGTTGCGCCAAAGAGCACTCAAATACACTCGTCGCCATTCCTAGCAACGCAATGAGCCACATCCAAAACAGCGCACCCGGGCCACCGAGGGTAATCGCCACCGCAACCCCCGCAATGTTGCCACCACCGACACGGCCCGCAACACTCACCAACAGCGCCTGAAACCCGGAGATGCCCTGTTTATTGCCGACTGAGCGACTTACCCAAAGCTGGGCGAACATCGCCCTAAATAAACGGACCTGCACGAACCGAGACGCGAGAGTAAAACGTAACCCGACTAACAAAAGTGCCGCTATGAGGACGTAGGTCCACAACCAGTCAGTAAGCGTTGCTAACATCGAAGTTCCTTAGATCAAGCCTGAAATTAGGATAAAGGCAATGGCAGGAACCGCCACGTAACGCACAAGCTGACGCCACAGCGAATAAACGAAAGGCGTAGTGCCTAGTTCATCCTCGCTGTGTTCCCTGAGCATAAACCATCCGGCGAAGGTGGCGATAAGTAAGCCCCCTGCAGGCAGTAAGACCTTATCGGGAATGGCAAAGGCCACGTCATTAAAGTTAAACCCTGCCACGGTGTAGTCAGACCAAACGCCGTAGGACAACACGCTGGCGACACTACAAAAAGTTACGGCTGCGACGACCGCAGCTGAGCTAAGGTGACGATGTAACGCAAACCGTTCGCTTACCCATGCCGTGACCGACTCCAACAAGCCCACCATGCTGGTGATTCCGGCGACGGCAAGCATGATAAAAAATAGCGTCGCAAAAACATGTCCGCCCGGCATTTGGGCAAAGGCAACAGGCAATGTTTTGAAAATAAGTCCGGCACCACTGGCAATATCTAGGCCGTGGTGAAACACCGCAGGAAACACAACAAATCCAGCGAGCAGCGCCACCAGAGTATCGGCGAGAACGACAATAACAGCGGCGCGCGTTATTGAAAAACCCTTGGGTAGGTAGGCGCCATAAGTCATCATTCCTCCCATAGCGACCCCTAGAGAGAAAAAGGCCTGCCCCACGGCTGCCAACAAGGTGTCAGGCCCGACTTTACTGAAGTCAGGTGTGAACAACCATTCCAATGTCTCGACAAAACCGCCTGCAAAAGCGTTATAAATGCTCAGTCCAATAAGCAGCGCGAACATAAGGGGCATCATCACCGTTACCGCACGCTCAATACCCCCTTTCACCCCGGAGAAGATAATCGTACCCACAATAAGATTGCCCAGTAACGTCCAAAACAGCATGCCACCACTGTTCGCCAACAAGGCATCAAACGCCTGAGATGAAGTGCCAGCATCGACACCCACAAAACCTGTCATGGCGGCTTTCGATAAGTACGATAGAACCCAACCCACCACTACCGCATAAGTAATCGCGATCGCAAATGCCGTGAGAACACCCATGCCTCCCACGAAGCGCCAGTGCCTAGAGCGACCCGACTCCTCAGCAACACGCGCCATCGACTCGGGGGGACTGCTCTGTCCGCGACGACCAACAACAAGCTCTGCGACCAGACAGGGCACACCAATACAAAATGCGCAAAATAAGTAAATTAGAACGAAGGCAGAGCCGCCATTTTCACCCGTAACGTAGGGGAATCTCCAAATATTGCCCAAGCCCACGGCAAACCCAACCGACGCCATAATGAAGGCAAAACGACTGGAGAAGTGTGCACTACCGCTAGCAGCTGTCATTGTTAGAATTTCCTTTTTTATAATCTGCGCGTGTTTTTTGGGTCATGCTTTATTAGAGTCGCCGCGGCCTTTTCAACAGCACCACCGACTCCCGCCGTCTTCATCATGCCCGCTGACGGAGACACCCACATCAATGACCGACAGGCTTACAAGTCCAACGAGTGACGTCCCACTAGGGTAACCCACAAAGCCCTGCACCCTACAAACGACCTTCTATCACCATATCAAATCCGGTGGCCGATGGGACCGCCAATAATTGAAGTGCATTGGCTAATTCTGGATCTCTTGTTGCAGGCCCTGACAGATCGAGGTCTATTTTATAGTTGCTTGCTGCGACCACAACATCTCCCGCCGCAATAAGCGCTCCTGACAGGGTCGTGACGCGCCCCTGCAAAGCATCCTTGTTGTCTGACACCACCAGTTGGTAATCACCCAAAGGCACGTCACCAGCTGCTGCAGCCCAAACAGCACCCTCCCAAACAAGTTCTCCTTCAAGTGATAGGACCTGATTTGAGGCTATCGCTATTTCAGAAAAGTCAGCAATCACGCGCCCACCAATATAAAGAGGCAAAAACTGACGAACCAAGCCACTGTCAAAGCTAGCGTAGAAATCTCTTACTACAACGGTGCCCGCTAGCTTCCTTGTTACTGCACCGGCCAGTTGCTGCCCTCCCCAATCCACGCTTATCGTGATCGTAGGCTGTAACAGCACGAGAGACAGCGGCGACAAATGCCAACTCACCCGTCCAAGAATCAAGCTCCCCCCGTCCAACTTAAAAACTCCCCGGGCGGCCTTACCTGTCCAAAGCGAGCCTGAAACAGCATCGAGCGCCAACCGTTCAGGCAGCAATACCCCTACTAACCTTGCAGGTGCTTGTCCCACAAAAAAGCAAACCAACAAACCCAGCAAGATCAGGGTGGTACGCCGGGTCACCTTCACCTCGGATCAGCAACGCGGATTGTTGCATTGACGCCACCCGAGCCGCTGCTTCGCACGATTGCCGCATCGATGACCAACAACCCCTCGGTGACCTCTAACCGATACAACCACTTCGCCAGCGCATCATATTCTATTGACTCAAAGCGCACCTGCACCTCGCCACGGCTGTTAGGTTGAAGGCGCCTAACGACGAGTCCCTCGAGCTTGCTGATTCGACTGATCGCAGCTGTGAGGCTGCTTCGATCAGATGACTCCGTCGCAGAGCGCAGGGCGATAAGGCGAGTCGCTTTCGCATCAACACGAGTGAGAACCTCGGAAGCCAATTCATTGTTGCGTGCCATCTGCTGTTTTGCGGCAGACGCCGGCAACATGATCAACTGCACGATCAGCCAAACACCGACGGCAAAAACCATCAATAGCAAATAGAGTTGCTCACGCCGGGGTCGGTCGGTGAACCAGTCACGCACGATCATAACGTTACCCTGAGGCGCGCTCTTACCTGCACCCCCCGTTGTGAGGATGTTTCTAAGATTGCTTCCATACCGCCGGCAGCAAAACGTTCTCGAAGAGCCTCAATTTCGTCATAGGTAGGCGCCAGCAAATCTAGCCTGACCTCACCCGTGTTGTCGCTATAGTTGATATTGCTGAGCGTCAGTTCGCCGCCCACAGAAATGGCTCTGCCTATACGATCAAGAACGCGGGTAAACATCAGTCCTTTGGCACCCACCGCGTATTCAGCAATCTGACGATCTAATTGCTTTTCAGCGTCGACCAAAGCCCCTTGCGGGTTCGCCTTGCGATAGCTTGCCTCAATAGCGGTACGCAATGCGATATTGCTTTCTTTTAACCGCCAGTATTGCGCCATGTCACTTGCAACCTGCAACACAACGGCGACAAGCAGCGCAATCGTCAGCGGTTTCCATTTTTGCCACCAACGCCTCAAAGGTAGGCTCGGTGCAAATACACCTTGGCGCATGTCTATGAAGCCTTGGGCGCTATCGACCAGCATCAAAGCCGTACCAAAATCTCCTTGGCGCCACTGCGCACGTTCCTGCAATAGGTTGGGCAGGAGCGCTAAATCTCTTTCCTGGTCGCCGCCATATACGATCACAGCCTCGGGTGGCGCAGGCAAAGCATCCATCAACGGCGCCAGCAGATCGGATTCTACCCTTGCCCCTTGGTGTTCACCCCACCGAAGGAGCACAGAGTGCGCCTCTACTACTGCGCAGACTTCACCGGGCTGCCAAGGCAACAACAGCGCCTCGTGAAAAAAGGGGCCCTCAAATTGATCGCCCAGCTGCTCCAGCCAAGAAGTCATTTCAGCATGTGAGGCCAGTGCCACTAAATAATGGCTGTCATCAATAGGCGCGTAGGAAAAGTGCATCGATTCGACCGGGTCGATCACCTCATCTTCCAGCATAAAAGGTAACGACTTTTTGAGATGGCGGTGTTCATCTGACCGGACTTCTATTTGCGTCAATCGGGCCCGATCTGCTGGCACAGCAAAAATACAATTGGCCCTCAGGCCTTCTGCTACCTCATCGATGCTTACCGGCTTTTGACCAGCACGCCAAATCTGCACACCCTGCGCATCAAGTCTAAGAACACCTGGATTTTCAGACGCCGTCATTCTGGTCGAACCTTTTCCTTATCGACGTGGGTTCGTCGTAGCCTTGACGGAAAGCAACCTTTGAGACCTCTGTGCTAATCAAAGCTCGCCCTGACTTCGGTAACGGGAAAAAACTGACCCACGCTCCCGCTCCAAAACACTGTACAAGCGTAGCTCTCTCTCGGCAATCTCCACGGAGGCTGAGAGTAGAAACCAGTCACTGCGCTCACCAAGCAAGGCAGCTAAGTCATCACCTCCCGGCCCTGAGAAAAGCGCGTCCTCCAGCAATGTCTCTACCGAAAAAATAAAACCCTCGGCCCTAGCTTCCACAAGACGCAGCCCCTCCTCTTTAGGGAGCGGTTCAAGCAAATCATCAACAGGCAAGCTGCGTAGCACGGTAGCTGATGCGGTTAAAACGTTGAGGACACTGCCCTCTTTAGGCCACACAGTTACGAAGGGGACAAGCGCTGCGTAAATTTCAGGCGTGACTCCCGCGACACTACGAAGCTCACTGACACTCGCCAAAGGTTGTCCCGCAGTTCGGTACGATGGAGTTTGACGTTCGTACACGCCATCCTCGGCACCGTTGAGCAGCGGCTGGGTGTCTGAATCTAAAAAGTCCACGACCGATTGCATAATACTAATTGCTTGCTGCCGGTCGATTTGGACATCTTCAAGCGCCCTCAAGAGGCGGATGAATTGTCGCTGCGGCTGGCTGTATTGAGGTGTGGCAAGAGTACCAGTGGAACCTGCTCCCCCAACTTCCGCCGACTCTGTCGAGGAATCATCGTTTGAGCGATTATCAGCGTTACCCGACGCGACCAAGCCATTCAGATTAAAGCGACCCTGTAGATCCTCAAGACTGCCAAGTAACCATCCCCCCTCGGCTAATGGATAAGGTTGTGCATCACTTGCCCATAGCTCAGTCAAATCATCTACCGGTCTATCTTGACCCGAATCTGAGGCTGCATCTAACTGCAGTGCGACAGCACTCAGCGCCTCGGCACCAAGAAGATAGGACCATCCTTGGTCTGCGACAAAAATGTTGGTGCCCCGCTGCAGCTGCAGCGTAAACTCTCGCTGCAACCCGACAATGAGTGCCGATGCGAGAGCAAACACCAACAGCGCCACGATAAGCGCAGCTCCGCCTTGCTGGGTTTTAAAGGGGGGGCAGCACATAAAATCGCTCAATTTGACCCCAATCCATAAGTTCCAGTCGGATCATTAATGCGGCAGGAAGTTGAATCACCGTATTCGGTTGAGAAACGTCGGCTAGCCAGTTTTCAAGCCATAGGCGACGGTCTAGATCAATTCCCCTATTGATGCGTAGGGCACTGATGTCATCAAGAAATAGCAGATCAAAGCTCTCTACGCCTTCGAGCAATGTGACTTCACGAGGCTCTGAGGAACTTGATCGATCAAGCACCGACCAACTTGCTCGAATCAGCCGATCCTCCTCCAGATAATAGGCAACGCGCTGTAGCGTAGACCGTGGAAGGTCGACCGAATTGTGCCAACCTGCTCGCGTCAGCGCCAACATCTGCCTCGCCAAGGGCCCACCCTCCAGAGCAGACTCCCTGCCGCCGAATTCATCCACGATAGGACGGTTGACGACTTGACGAATATCCCGTGCAAGCACCTGAAAAGCTCGATTCATTGTGTTTATCTTTTCAGCTTCCAATCGCACCGAGTCAACACCAGCGATCACCGTGGACAAACTCACGTACGCTAGCACTGCAATAACAGCGGTAATCGCCATGGCAACCAAGACTTCAATCAGCGTAAATCCGCGTTGACAGTTCCTCACGGACGACCGCCTGACACTAGAAATGCGGTCAAGGTATGCAGCGGCTGTGTCCTGTCCTCTTCGATAGAAACTTTGACATCGATGCGTATAAAGCCCGGAATCTCAGTCGTCTGTTGCTCGATCCACCAATACCAGTCGCGCTCTGCCACGCGAGTCTCCCCCAACAACTCCCCCTTAGGGAGGGCGCCCTGTTTCGCAGCGACTAATCGCAACTCAGCTAACCGATCTGTTGCGACCCAATTTGCAATACTCCGATTCCGCAGATACTCCGTACCATCGAGTTGCTGGAAAAGTGCAAACAGCAGTGCCGGAACTGCAACTGCAACAATCGCAAGGGCCACCATAACCTCGACTAAAGTGAAGCCGCTGTGGTCCCCCAGTTTACCGTTGTTCAGCATTCAGCTTCTCACCTGATGGCAACAAATTGAAATCACCGAAAAAACTCCATTCAAGGCTAAAAACTAACTCACGGGTATCTCTAGTCATCCACTCGAGCCGTCCCTCTGTGACCTCACCACCGGCAAAAAATACAATCTGTGGCGAGGGTCGCAAATCGGGATCACGTTCGCCAATTTCAACGTTTGGGTACTCCGCCAAGGTCAACCATAGCTCGGTGTTTTCATCGAAAACAAAGGGCGCCAAAAGCTCACGGCCGCCTCGGGGCTCGGCCCAGCCCTGATCGTAACGGCGCAACCAATAACCCGTGGTCTTCTCAACCCCGCCTAGAGACTTCTGCTCTAGGTATAAACCATGATCTGCCCCGGACATCTCTGCTTCTGTTTGTACATAATTCATCAGTGCCAGCAGATGTTTGGCATCCTCCTCCAATGCTATGGCTCCACCGCCACGACCGACATTGAGGCTCACCACAGACGTCAGCAGAACGATCACCAACAGAGCAATCAGTAGTTCAATTAAGCTAAAGCCCTGTCCAGCAAGCAAACTACGACCATGGAGGTTCGGCTGGCATTTTTTCAATTTAGCGTTGCTCCGAGCTCCAGTTGCCCAAATCGGCACTCTGAGCCTCGCCTCCGGGCAAGCCGTCGGCTCCGTAGCTAAAAATGTCAACCTCACCATTCTCACCCGGGAACAGATAGAGGTAATTGCGCCCCCATGGATCGACGGGAATTTCCTGTAAATACCCACCTGCTTTAAAATTGCGCGGCTCAGGTGTCAGGGTAGAGGGTTCTACCAGGGCCATCAGGCCTTGCTCGGTAGTCGGGTAGACGTAATTATCCAAGCGATAGATTTTTAAAGCCGTCTCTATCGCTTTAAAGTCTGCTTGTACCTTTTGAATTCGGGCGTCGTCTGCACTGTTGAGCACTGTCGGCGCGACCACGCTTATGAGTAATCCCATGATCACCAAGACGACCAGAATTTCTATTAGGGAAAATCCCTCCTGATGTTTCATCGAATTACCTCACCATTGTGTTCAGATCGAATATCGGCAGCAATATGGCCAAAACAATAAGCAGTACCACGCCACCCATCAATATCACCATCAGTGGTTCAAACAAACCCATAACAGTGCCCAACGTCATCTCCAATTCGCGTTCTTGGTTAATTGCTGAGCGTTCCAACATAACCTCAAGCTCTCCAGATACCTCCCCAGAGGCCACCATATGAACCATCATTGGCGGGAAAAACGCGCCTTGAGATAAGGCTTTGTTCAAGCTGGACCCTTCTTGCACGTTATCAGCCACTTTGGTGGCAGCCTGTTGCAACTCTCGATTGCTCATGACAGAACCGGCGATATGGAGTGCATCGAGCAGAGGTACACCACTGGCCATTAAAATACTGAGCGTCGACGAAAAGCGAGCTGTATCAATACCGGTCAACACCCTGCCGATGCCGGGTACTCGCAGCAAAAACTGATGCCACGCTAGTTGTCGCCGTGGCTCTTGCAAGAGGCGTCGAAGACCAATGCCACTTAAAACAAAACCTACTAGCAAATAAGCACCCCAGTTGCGCAAGAAATCACTGGTTGCGATAAGACCGACGGTTAAAGGCGGCAGCTCTTTCTTCGTGTGCGTAAAGATACTGACTAATTCGGGCACGACAAAAACCATAAGTGCAGCAACCACGCTCACCGCAACACCCATTAAAACGAAAGGATAAATAAGCGCTAATTTAAGCTTCTGCGCAGTAAGTTGTCGGTTCTCGGTATACGCTGCGAGCTGCTCTAAGACAGGCGCCAACTGCCCCGCCTGCTCTCCGGCATGCACCATAGCGCGATACATTTCGCCAAAGGCTTGGGGGTACTGGGCCATGCCGCTTGCCAAAGTGTAGCCCTCAGAAACACGAGACCGAACCTCCAAGAGAATCGACTTTATACTTGGCTTGCGTGTTTGTTCCGCGGCAGCCTGCAAGCATTCATCTAACGGCAAAGCCGATGCCACCAGTGTTGCAAGTTGACGCGTTACTAGCGCCAGTTCACTCCCAGACAAGCCAGATTTTAAAAAAACGAAGCGCGATCGGGGCCCCTTAGCCACCTTCATCTCTACACCGAGAACTTCAACGGGCCGCAATTGCTGAGCCCGCAGCTGCGCCCGCAGATGACGCTCTGAATCGGCCTCAAGAACACCCTTGATTAAACGGCCCTCAAGATTCAAAGCTTTGTAGCGAAAGGCACTCATTTCAATGGCCTGACTTCACTGAACCGAGGTAACCCGCAAAACTTCCTCGAGACAGGTCTCACCGGCAATGATCCGACGACGGCCATCGGCGTCAATGCCTTGATAATTCTTTCGCGCCTGCGCCAGCATCGCCTGTTCGCTGGCACCATCATGGATCATCTCTCGCAACATTTCGTCGATTTCGATCAGTTCATAAATCCCGGTACGTCCGCGATATCCCGTCTCGTTACAGCTGGGGCAGCCCGCGGCCCGATACAAAACGACATTGTTGGTATCGCTTAACTCTAGTAGTTGGCACTCGAGAGAGTTGGGGCGATAGGCTTCTCGGCACTCGATACAAAGAAGACGTACCAACCGCTGAGCCATTACTCCAAGCAACGAGGAAGACAGCAAAAACGGCTCTACACCCATATCTTGGAGGCGTGTTACCGCTCCTATAGCCGTATTTGTGTGTAGTGTGGACATAACGAGATGCCCCGTTAACGACGCTTGCACGGCTATTTCAGCCGTCTCAATATCGCGAATTTCACCTACCATCACCACGTCAGGGTCCTGGCGTAAAATCGCTCGCAGCCCTCTGGCAAAAGTCATATCTACTTTGGTGTTGACCTGTGTCTGGCCTACCCCGGGCAACATATATTCAATGGGGTCCTCAATGGTCAGGATATTTCTCGAGCTTTGGTTAATCGAAGACAAACCCGCGTAGAGCGTTGTTGTTTTGCCTGATCCCGTAGGGCCAGTCACTAAAATTATGCCATGGGGGCGCGCCAAAATTTGGCGATAAGCTTTATCAACCTGCTCATTCATATTGAGCTGGGCCAGCTCCAGCTGTCCCGCTTGTTTATCGAGTAAACGCAACACCACCCGCTCTCCGTGAGCCGATGGCATTGTGGACATACGAATGTCGACCGCATGACCCGCGATACGAATAGAAATTCTCCCGTCTTGAGGGATACGTTTTTCTGCGATGTCCAGCTTTGCCATCACCTTAAGGCGAGAAACCAGCAGCGGCGCCAACATACGCTTAGGTGACAAAATTTCTTTTAGAACACCATCGATGCGATACCGCACACTCAACCGGTCTTCAAACGTTTCAATATGGATATCAGACGCTTGATCCTTCACCGCTTGAGATAACACCGCATTGATCAAACGAATAATTGGAGCGTCGTCCTCAGCATCCATAAGATCGCCAAGGTCAGGAATCTCATCAACGAGGCGCGCAAGATCCACGTCAGCACCAATGTCCTCAGCCATTTGCGCGGCTTCGTTTTGGGTCCGTTGATAGGCCAACGTGAGTTTTCGTTGGAACGACTCACTGTCGATAGCCTGCAACTTAAATCCGACGCCGACGAATCGACGAATCTCCAACAGCACCTCAAGACTCACTGGATCAGTGTGTAACAGTAAGCAGGCGTCATCAGCCCATTCAACAAGGACTGCATTAGCCTTGGCAAAACTAAAGGGCAAACCCACTGAACCCCGTGGTTTATCCACCGGCTGAACGCTGGCAGACAATACCGCGAGATTCGAATCACCCATCGCGAGCGACTGACTCTCTGTCACTGCCCATCTACCTTATCTGCCCCTGGGGGGACGTCCTCAGCGGGCACCTCTGGCAATTGCCTTACCTGTGCCTCCCACTCGGGCAGCACCGGCAAATTGCCGTCGTCTAGGAACATAATACCGCGCGCGCGCCTTTCAGCCTGTTGATCGCGAATGTAACGGTATTTTTCAGCGGTAGCGCCTCGTAAAGAGGCATCGTCCCTGACTATCGTCGGACGAATAAAGACCAATAGGTTGGACTTCGTGACAGAGACCACGTCGTTTCTAAATAAGCGGCCTAACAGCGGAATATCTTGAAGAAACGGCACACCTTGCTGGCTGTCTTGTACGTCATCCTTGACCAACCCCCCAAGTACAACGACATCACCATCTTGCGCCAATACTTTGGTCTCAATCTTGCGTTCATTGGTAATCACATCTGCTGCAGCCAAAAGTTGCTGACTGATACTGGAGACTTCCTGAACAATATCGAGCACTACTGAGTCACCTTCGTTGACCTGCGGCGTCACCTTCAGGGTAATACCCACATTCTCTCGCTCAATGGTCTGAAAGGGATTCTGGACATTACTCGCGCCTCCCGTATTGCTGTAAGACCCAGTTACGAAGGGAACATTCTGACCCACGGTAATGTAGGCTTCCTGATTATCTAAGGTCAGCAAACTGGGTGTTGAGAGAATGTTGGCGTTCCCCTGCGTCTCCAAAGCATTCAAGATGACCGACATTGATAGGTCGTCACCGACGACCCCCCACCCCAATGTCGTTCCAGGCACCTGAGATAACGCGCCTGCTAAATCTCTGACACCGATATCCGAATTATTGCCATCCTCGCCAATGAGCGCATTTCCAATTGCCGCATTGCGTTGTTGCTGCGCAGTGCTGGTACTGACATTGCTACCAAACGCTCCGCTATCATCAGCAAAAATCCACTGTAAACCCAACTCTTGACCTTCAGTAACCTCCATCTCAACAATAATCGCTTCAACCAGCACTTGAGCACGACGAATATCAAGCCTCGCGATAACGGCCTCAAGAGAGGCCATTTCATCAGGGTCTGCGGTAATAATGAGCGCGTTGGTCCCCTCATCAGCTTCGATGGTTGAGTTGGTGCCTGCGGTCTGTTTACGATCACCCCCCGTACCGAGTCGACTCATGTTTTGCATGACGCGAGTGAGGACCTCAGCTACCTCGACCGCATCGGCATATTCTAAGTAAACGACCTTAACGTTACCGCTTTGCTCTAACGGCGTATCGAGGTAGGTCACCAGCTCCCGAATTCGCTGAGAATTTAGTTCATCTGCCGTAACCACAACGCTATTAGTTCGTTTATCTGCCACCAGAGTAACTTCATCACTGCCCTCCGCACCGTCACCACGGGATTGCTTTTCCAGCGTTTGAAGCATTTGCACAACATCTTCCGCTACGGCATATCGAAGCTTCACCACCTGCGTGCTTTGGATAGCAGAGCGATCCATACGATCAATAATTTCAACAATGCGACGAATGTTAGAAGAAATGTCCGAAATAATAATGGCATTGCTTGGTGCGTAGGCCGCCATATGGGCCTGTTGTGGCACAAGTGGTCGCAACACGGGGATCAACTTCGCCGCGGAAATATTCTCGAGCCGAATTACTTGCGTAACGTACTCGTCGCTGGTGCTGACCTCGCCTGCAGGAGGAACCTCCACCGGTGATGACCGTGCATCTTTATTAGGGACGACACGTATGACGTTACCTGTTCTAACGGCCGTATAACCTTGCACATCCAGAATCGACAGGAATAAGTCATACAGTTCACTCTTATCGACCGGTCGTGAGGACACGACCTTGATTTTCCCTTGGACACCGGGATCAACCACGATAGTTGCACCAGTGACATCAGCGACGAATTTAATTAGCTCTTGTATGTCGGTATCTTGAAGGTTGACGGTGTATTCTTGCGCGGAAACCGATTGCACACTGGCAAACATTACCGTGGCCAGCACTAGTATCATTGACGCAAAAAATCGCCTAGCCGAACTCCGCAATCGTGTAGCTCCTGCTTGATAGCAGTTGGACGGCTCTGCCTGTGTTAATGCAATACTACCCATTACTGCTTAGCCCCCGGCCGGCAAACTAACTGTGAGCGTGAGAGGTACACTGTCACGCTCAATATCAAAAATAATTTCTTGTGCATCACGCATCAATCCATACAGGCGAGCTCCGTTCGAGGCATCAAGCAACGAAAGCCCATTTACACCAATGATCACATCATTAGGTTCAAAGCCAATCGCCTTAAAATCATCAATGTTTTTGGCAGGTGTCACTCTATAACCACGCAGCCCCTCCTCCCCATGCACAGGTTGGACAGTGAGCAAATCTGATACCGACTGCGGCGTCTCATAAAACTTTCTCCGATATTCAGCAGCAATTTTAGGACCAAGCTCGGACGCTCCTGACGCTTTGACCGGTACTACCTTCGTATTGGGCACGCTGGGCTGACGGTCGGCGGCTGTTGGCCTCGGCTTTTCGTTAGGGACAAAAAGAGACGCTGAATCTTCGAATAATTCTAGCAGTTCGTAAGTCCCATTGTTATCCAATACCACGCGAGTCGGTAAGACCTTTGCCAGTCGCACTCGTGTTCCAATAGGAAGTTCATCCCCCACCGAAAAAGTCACCTGCCTGCCTTTGACCTCAATGACTGCCGTACCGGCGTCGGGCTCGCTTCCCGCTAAAGTGCCCACGAGTTGTAGATCCAACTGAGTATCTCGGGCCCCCTTCTCGATACCGTCAGGCACATCGCTGGGCTGCAAATCAAGCTCTTCAATGCCACTCTCATCGACCGACACACCAAACAACCCCAGATTGAGCATGTCATCGAGTACTACATTGTTGCCTCCCGCCCGCGCGGTTACGAGCATGGGCGGGTTGACGACAAGAGCAGGCATCGGGGAAATTTTTGTGGTGGGCCAAAGTGCCCAAGCAAGTGCAGAAACACTAAAAGCAGACCAAATCAAAACCGAAAAAAGCACAATTGACTGCAATTGCGCCGGTGGCCTCATCGAAGTCAGGCGCAGCTTAAGGCTCACTATCTGAGCTTTTAGTCCACTAATTTGCTGGTAAGGTTTATTCACGGTACCCAATGCAACTCCATAAAGGCCAACACCCCTCGAGGCCCCAGAAGAACTCAACGGCCCTTAAGGTTAAGCTAAAGCCTGGCCCAACTAAACTAGCGGTGCTCTGCCTACCCTGTAAAAAATACGCTCAGCACATTTCGCCTCGAAGACCGATGTGGCTCCGGTAATCGCCTATTGAAGCTGTGCTGCCTTGGTAATCTGAACTTCACCTGAAATATTACAAGTGCTGGCCTGCAACACTGAATCAAGCATCATCCCCGATAGTTCGGAGATCGCTCGCCCGGGATATTCCTTAGGGTTGACAGAGGCCCAACTAACATTAGGTCTAATTTCAATTGCCCCGCCTGCTCCGTCATCCAGCAAGTCGCGACTCAGCTCTTCTTGATAACGAGCACCAATTGCCTCAATGGAATTTGGATGAGCTTCTGTCACGACAACTCCAAAGCACATGGCGTCAACGCGCCCCACAGCATCGGTGGCGCGCAGCCCACCCGCAATTTTGTGTGCCACCTCACTCAACAACCGCCCCTGAATATGCTGTTGCGATAAGTTTGCCATTCCCTCCAGACCGCACAATCTAATAGACACCAACGCGACGTGACGTCCCGCCCTACGGGCACGACCAATCTCGCGATCGAGATCTCGAGTAAACCCCTCTCTGTTCGCAACCCGAGTCAGGGGATCAACCAGCATGAGCTCAGACGTCAGCTGAGCGCCGGTCGATAAACGCAGGGCAACGGGCACCAAACCCATAAAATCAAAAAGTAATTCAAGATCCCCTCCATGACTGACCAGGTCCAGACGGGGGGATTTAAAATGCAAACTGCCCACAATGTGACCCTGCTCGACAGCGGGCACAGCAAAGATATTATTTCGAGTTGTGCTGCTGGCTAATATTCCAAGGTCGATCGTTTCATGCTCAGCAACATGGCGCGGCGCAACTTGGTCGTTATAAATGGACGTAATCCTTGTCGAATCAGGGGTCAGCATGAGTAACCCGTTCAATTCAGGCGTATCACCGAGCGTGTTTCCCAACATGCCCACGGGATCATGTAACCAAAATTCAATCTGCTCACAGCCCAAAATTCGTCGAATTCCAGAAAAAAATATTTCGAGCAAGACCGCGGGGCGATCTGACTCAAGCATGTCGCTTTGAAGCGAAGTCAGCGCACGAGCTAGATAACGACTTACTTCGATATGTTCATCCAAACCCACGGGCATGGGAGTCTGTACGGGTAGGCCAGGGGTAATCTCCTCTACCGAATAACCGGTACTACCTCCGCCACCGCTGTTACCGCTCCCTCGCTCACTCATAGGCTGCCTCGAGTTTCTGTCGCTTTTGTGATTAATCTCTTTGTTCCCTATACTGCCACTCAACCTGCGGGGTGGCTAGCGCCTGAGATACCGAAAATCATTCGGTGAACCCGTTGAACCTGAACCGGATAACGCCGGCGTAGGAACAGGCTTCGTAACTTAGCAGTGATGTTGTGAGTTTGTTCTGTCCCGGATAAGCGAGTACTAGGGATGTCGACCTTCTCATTAACAGCCGGCCAACTTATGGCCGTGCCCATCGCCCTCACGCTGCTGACCAGTATGCCAAGCGGCGCCACGTCTGCAGACCTCGAAGAGGTTTTGGTCTCTGCCACGCTCAGACCTGCCCATGGAGAGCAGCGCTCAATCACCATTTTTGACCAAGCGCGGATCGAGGCTCGATCTGCCCAGCACTTGGAGGACCTTTTATCTGCGGCCCCCAACGTCAACAGTGCCAGTGGTGCTTCCCGTGGGCGCTTCATACAAATTCGGGGGGTCGGAGAGCGCAGTCAATTTGTTGAGCCGGTTAATGCCTCCGTCGCCATGTTGCTGGACGGCATAGACCTTACTGGACTAGGTGCTGCAGCCACGACATGGGACATCCAACAAATTGAAATTCTCCGAGGGCCCCAGGGCACTTTGCTGGGAGCCAATGCGCTGGCCGGTCTCATAAGCCTCAATACAACTTCTGCGTTCACCAAAGGGTTGAAGATTGCTATGGGGGTTGAGAATAACGGAGGTCGCAGATTTGCAGCTGCTGGCGGGGCTAATCTCACCAGTACCACCTCGGGGAGACTGGCCCTGGAGCAATACCGTGCTGATGGCGCTATGACGAATACTTTTTTGAATCGAACAGATACCCAAGGTAAAGACGAAGTTACCTTTCGAGGTGGCCTGGCTTGGCAGGGGATCAGCCAGACCGTGGAAGCCAACTGGCACTTTATTGATATCGATAATGGCTATGACGCATTTTCACTGGACAATAATCGCAAAACATTGTCAGACGAACCAGGGCGTGACGCACTGCTGACCCATGCGGGTAGATTGAAGTGGAGCGTGCAGGGGACGGTAAATCTAACGACACAGTTGAGCGTTGCCCAGACTGATACAGAATACGCCTACGACGAGGATTGGGCCTACGTTGGTATTGCACCTGCCCTTGAGTACAGCTCCTTCGATAGCTACTTGCGTGATCGAGATATGCAAAGCTTGGAGATTAGAGCAGACAGCGATCAGCAACACTGGCGTTGGGTTGTAGGTGGCTTCCTCAAGCAGGAGGAGGAAACACTTCGACGCCGATATACTTACTTAGAAAATGACTTCAGCAGTGCACTCGATATCGACACTGGTGCGATATTTGGACAGGTTGATATTAATCTTTCGGAGACCGTTACCGCTTATTTAGGCGGGCGAGTAGAACAGCGCAAAGCTGACTACGCTGATAATGCTGGCGTCAACAGCGCCCTAACAGACAACCTTTGGAGTGGCCGCATTGGCGTTGACTGGGCGCCCTCTGACCAACAAAACCTTTACCTCAGTATCAGCCGGGGGGTCCGCGCAGGGGGACCAAACAGCACGCTGTTATCCAACCTACCTTCGCTGCACTCCAGCACGAATACCCCACTGAGCAACCTTGGCCAGTTTGAAGAGGAATCTCTTATCAATACCGAGGTGGGTTGGCGATGGCAAAACGTCAATGGCACGTTACAAAGCGCGCTGACCTTATTTTCGATGGAACGGCAAGATCAGCAGGTAAAGCAGTCTTTAACCATCGCTCGGGAAGACGGCAGCACGCAGTTTATTGAATATACCGATAATGCCGCGAAAGGACATAACCGCGGCATCGAGTGGCAGGGCGCCTGGACTCTAAGTCCTGAGCTGCAAATTTCGACATCCTTTGGCTTCTTGAAAGCGCGGTTTGACAAATATTTCACTGCGACCGGGCAGGACCTCTCTGGTCGAGCCCAGCCACAGGCGCCCGAGTGGATGGGCAGTGTTCGCATCAAATGGAACTTAGCCGAACACTGGTTAGCAGGGGCCGAGGTAACCGCGATGGACAGCTATTTCTTTTCTGACCGACATTCAGCCCGCTCTCCCGCACGGCAGATAGCAAACGCGCACATTGACTGGACATGGCAGAGCTGGCGCGTTTCGATATGGGGACGTAATTTATTTGATGAAACGTATTACACTCGCGGTTTCGGTAGCTTTGGCAATGACCCGCGCAAAGGGTACGTGCTGGAGCCTTATTATCAGTTTGGCGAACCTCGAACCTTTGGCATTACCCTGAACTACCAGCGCTAAAACTTCTACAGGACACCAGCCGCTATGGAACTATCTGCTGAACTGAGTTTGTACCCGCTAACAGGTGACGTGGACACTTCGGTGTTAGCGTTTATCGACGACCTCCATGATTCAGGCCAGATCTCAGTGGTCACCAATACCATGAGCACGCAAATTTCCGGAGAATGGGATGCCGTAATGAGTGCCGTAAATATCGCTCTAAAGCGCAGTAGCGAGCGGCTAGGTCGCCAAGTTTTGGTGGTGAAATATTTACCAAGCCACAGAATCGAGATTGGCGCGGAAGGTTAAATCATGAGCTGGGATGAACCCCTCGCCGTTGCCTTAGCCCTCGCGTATGTCGTTTTTGCCATCAAGGAAAAGCGCATTGCCTGGATTTTTGCGGCCACGAGCGCCGCACTGTATCTGCGGATATTTTTTTTGGTGGGGCTGGTTATGGAGGCCAGCCTGCAAGTGTTTTACATACTCATGGCGGTTTACGGGTGGATAGCTTGGGGGCGAGATCACAGTAAGGTTCAGCTGCCTATACAGCGCTGGCCCGCTCGCTTGCACGTAATGCTGTTGGGGGGAGTGCTTATTTTGGGTACTGCTCTGGGGCTTTTAATGAGCCAGTTGACTGATGCCAGCCTACCCATTGCAGATAGCATAACGACCCTTGCGGCGCTTTTAGCCACTTGGATGGTTGCCCGAAAAGTGCTGGAAAACTGGCTTTGGTGGATTGGGATTGATGTAATTTCGATTGTGTTGTTCTTAAATCGTGGCCTGGATCTGACCGCACTGTTATTTGCCGGCTACGTCGTATTGGCCACTGCCGGCTGGCTCAGTTGGAGACAACATTACCGGGCTCAAGCTCAGTGCGAGTAGTGTCGGAAGCGCTTTTGCAAAAGCATGCGCTGGCAGAATTCAGAGCATGGTCTACGAAATCGCCTCTAAGCACTGAACCTCGGGTCACCCAATTACTTAACCAAGGTTCTGGACATACCACTATGCTTGTGTCGGCTGACAGCGATACAGGTCATGATTCTTTCGTCCTGCGCTATCGCACCCACCAATCAACGTCGCTGGGCCTTTCCTTTAAACAGGAAGTTGCCTGCATGGGATTAGCCCAGGCACAGGGCTTAGCACCTGAGATTGTATGGCTGGATGAAGAGTGCCAGTCTATGGTGATAGAGTTCCTGCAAGAACCTGGCTCTATCTCCCAAGTGGAGCTGGCAAACCTCACCAAATCAATTCATCGCTTACCCCCTGAGATGCCAACTTTAAACCTACAGCATCAAATTGAGCATTACTGGCAGGTTGCCCATGAACGAGGCAACAGTGCGTCGAATTTGGTAAGCCCATGTGAGCCCGCACTGGGCGCCGCCATAAAAGCCCTTGAATCTGAATTACCTGTGACCTGTCACAACGACTTAACCCCACCCAACATCCGGCGCAGAAATCGCGATGTTGTCGCTATTGACTGGGAATATGCTGCCACTGGAAGTCCACATTTTGAGGTTGCTACACTGTGCGCCGGGTGGCCCTCCATGAATACGCAGTCATTAGCCTTGGCAATCCTTGGGGACCGCTTTTCCAAACCGCTGCTACATATTGCGACTCATCTGTATGCTGCCCTGAACTGGAATTGGCACTTGGCGGCTGGTGAGACCTTCGAGGGTGAGCAGTCGCCAAAAACACTTATTCAGCGTCTGGCCGCAAACCTATGAAACCCCGTTGCCACATCGTGGGCCCCGGTGCTCTGGGCGGGCTGTTTGCTTTTCGGTTAACCGCAGCAGGTTTTCACGTGTCCTTAATCGGACAGCATCCAGCAACACAACAACAAAAGCTGACCTTACTCACACCAAAAGGGCAACAGACTTTAGAGTTTCCCTATGAAAGTTCGAATACCAAAAGCCCCATTAGCCTGCTGTGGGTCACCACAAAATCCTTTGCGGCGTTAAATGCGGTAACACGCCTTAGTCACAGATTTACTTCAGAAACTGTCATTGTCACCTTGGGGAATGGCATGGGCTATCACAACGCCTTATCCACCCTTGTCTCAGGGCGACTTGTTGCCGGATCAACGACCGCCGGATGCAGCTCACCCAACACCCAAACGCGGAAACTAGCCGGTGAAGGTAAGACTCGATTAGGTTGGTGGGCTGGCGCTGAAACGGCTCCCGATTGGTTTGCAAACATCAAAGATACCCCTTGGTGCAGTGACTGGGAGTCAAATATTGAGCAAGCTTTACTCGAGAAGTTGGCCATAAACTGCGTCATCAATCCGATGACCGCGTTACTAAACATTCCAAATGGCCAACTTCTCGATAACACGCACCAACATACATTAGCTACAGCCATTGAAGAAGTGGCCGCCATTTTCAATAGGTTGGGGCACACTGATATTGCTAAAAACCTCCCACACAGAGTGGGCCATGTCATCTCAGATACCGCTCAGAATTCTTCTTCGATGCGAACCGACCGACAGCGCCAGGCGACGACGGAGCATGAGGAAATACTGGGCTACCTACTGGAGAGGTCTAGCGGCCTTAAAGAAAAACCATTAACTCCGCTGCTTTGCAGTTGGCTCAGCGCGCTTCGACAGCCCTACCCAGATCAATAATCACTGACTCCCAGACTTCAGGTTGTGCAGTGGCCGTAAAGCTTTGTTGGTGGGGGTGGCTGATACCGTTGACTTGATGGTCCAACGATAAGACACAGGTGTAATGGTCACAATCGAGCGCTGCAATCAGGGGCTGGCTTGCCATTGAAGGGCGGATTTTTTTTCTTAACATCAGCTCCAATCGCCCTACAAGCCAGTTGTGACTGAAACCCGATGGCAGGGTCGTATTGGCTGCAACCTTGACAGAATCCAAAGTCAAAAGAGGCATTCGAGAAACATTGAGATAGCCGGCGTAGCCAAGGAATGTGATTAACAAGAGCAGTGCCAATAACTTGCTTAAACTAAATGCGCGAGAAAAAAACCCTTGCCACAGTTTGCCCAACGAATGATTTGAGCCCGCAGCGTTCGACTGATTCAATGCGCACTCCACTGCGTCAGTCTGCCTAGCCCACCCTTGCTCTTCGACAGCTAGGCATCGTACATCGGCGACATGGGCACCCAAAACACTACGAATTTCTGGAGGCAGTAAGCGTACCTGCCAACGCATGCCTTCGATTAATTTCTCTAAGACACCAAAACTTTTTTCGCTCCCATCAGTCAGTACTTTCGCCGTATCCCAGAGAAGATTTGCACACGCCGAACACGCTTCGGGCTTTTTTGCCCTTGCTACGACCGTTCGACCGTCGGGGTCACAAATAGTCATCGGCAGCTCTGCAGACAGCAGCCAGTAAAGCACGCACCCTGCGGCGTATCGATCATCAGAAAACTGTAACGTTTTTGCCGCAGAATCTGTGCTTCGAACAAACCCTAGAGTCCCAGGGGTTGTCCTCGGAGTACCGTTGGCAACGCTGCTACTGAAGTCAATCAACCGGGTTTTACCTTGTTCGTTGATCAAAATATTACTGGGCGTCAAATCTCCGTGAACCAAACCTACGCTCTGAAGGGCGTTTAATGCGCCGATCAGGTCCAAGGCAATAAGGAGCATATGGCTCTCTCCTAATTTTACTTTTTTATCCGCCTTCAGACGTTGCAGAGACGCCCCTTCAACAAACTCGAGCAATAGCCAAATAGCACTCTCAAAGTGCTTAACGCTATAAATCTGCGGCACAACCTGTGTCATGGCTGCCACCTTGGCCTGGGCGGCAAATGTGGCCTCCAACCGATCTTTGGGGTTCTGACTCGTCGCTGACCCAGTTTTAAATCGCTTACTCACAAGCTTGCGATTTAACCTGGGATCAAGAGCTAGCCAGGTCATACCCTGCCCGCCGCAACCCAAGAAACCCAGATTTTCTAATGGTGGCGGCAAACTCACTGAGTCATAACCACCAGTACTCGGGTTAGCCTCAAACATCTGTAGCGATCCCTAAACGACGAAGTCGCCGCCGCAGGGCATGATGAGAAATTTTCAGATCAAGCGCCGCGGCTTTGACCGAATTTACGCGCGCCATAACTTCGAGTATGTCAGTGTCTGCAAGGTCATCCACTAGGACAAAACTATCGTGCGCCTCCAGTCGGCGATAAAGCGCCGGCCTAGACAGCCCCAGAATTGCTGCCGTTGCAGCAATCTCATAGTGCTGCGCTCGATAAACCTCCTCTAGATGTTGATCAGATAGCGACTGGAATTCCTTGTTGCGGGGGCGCTCCTTCGCTTCAGTGCTCAGGGGCAAAAGGGAACCCTTATCTTGCGCTACTAGCATCACCGCATGCCTTAGCTCCCGGCTATTACCGGGCCAATCATGGGTCAATGCATCAAAGAAAAATCGCGCCCAATGGGCTGCTATCTCCGGAAAATCTGAGGATTTAGAGGGATTCAATGACTCAGAAACTTCGACATCTCGACCAAGCATTGCCATTGCCTGAGGTGCGATATCTTCGGGTCGCTGGCGCAGCGGCGGTATAACTAGTGTAAAGCCCGCGATACGATGATGAAGCGCTTTTCGAAAGCCATTTTCCTCCGAAGTAGGTTGGTCCGTTGCAGCAACAATGCGAACATTCACCGTCTGCATCAACCCGCCCAGAATTTGCACCTCGCCTTGCTCTAAAGCCCGCAGTAATTGCACCTGAATTGATATCGGCGCATCTGCAATTTCGTCTAAAAATAACGTGCTCTGATTGGCCCGCTGGAAAGCACCTTGACGGTCAATTGCGCCCGTATACGCGCCTCGAACACTGCCAAAAAGTTCTGCCGCCGCAAGATCTTGCGGAATTGCCGCCAGATTCATAACCACCAAAGAGTGCGAGGAGCGTGCGCTTAAGTTATGAACAGCCAGAGCAACCCTCTCTTTCCCAACACCAGACTCGCCCTGAATCAAAATAGGTAGTGTCGTTGGTGCCACCAGAGCAACCTGATGCCTAAGTCGCGCCATTTCAGGGGAAGCACCCGGCAACATTGTGTTTAGACGCTCTGGAGGTGATTTATCGTCGTCAGCGTGGCTGTGAATCAAGCGCAGCACTAAAACTATGCCGTGCGACAGCCTGAGCGGGACACCTCTAACAAGCGACTCGTGGTCGGCGATGAAGCCCGCATGCCCCCCCGCGCCAACTCGAACCTCAGCGTGCTCTGCAGATTCTATTCGTAGACTAAAACAACCCTCTGCGTGCTTTGGCCTCTTAGGCTTTAATCGACAAGCCAAGCGACTCACATGCTCATCTTCTAAATTACGCCGATCGCTAAATTGGGGGAAATATCGCCCTATCGACACCTCACTCGGAATAGTCTCCGGACGCTCAGCTTCCCAGTCCCCTAAATTGGACCAGTGGCCAATACGCTGGAGATCCGGGTGAAACACTATGGTGAGGCGTAGCGATGACGAATGTGCCCCCTCGCGGAAATCTAACGTCCGAAGTGCGGGTTTCGTCACCACGTCCTTGGGCACAGCCATGACCACCTCCCGACCAACCCGATTAGGGCTGGCTACGTACGATCACAGTGGCCTAAGCGTTATTTTGTGGTTGCCCTCACAGCACCGCCAACATCAGGAGACAATCACCAAAACAGAAGCCACCACAACCCAAACTGCTAGAGCTCGTTTCAACAATTCTCGAACCTGCTCCACCTGTTGGCCCGGCGCCGCCTCCACTAGTGGGCACGCCACCTCAAACCCTTGCATCAATAGCTCATCGGTCTTGATATCAGCATCAAATGCTTTATTCCAAAATAGTGGCCGAAGACCCTCAAAGTTACCTATAGCGCCGAAGGTCAAGAGCATCACCCTAGAGGGAAGCCAGTCGAGTATGTGCAGCAAACTGGCCAATGGAACTTTTCGGTCACCCACTCCCATCACGACCAATCGGTAACCAACAGCAAAGAATGGACCGAAGAGTAAAAAGTAAAAGACTGGCGTAAACCAGCGTTGAAAACCCTCGTAGAGCAAAAAGCGGGAACCGTCGCGCTCGGCTGACTGTGCGTCATCTACTTCTGGAATGCGGTGACCCTCAGCTTCCAAGGTTAGCAGTGCCCCTTCAATATCTCCTGCTGCTACTCGGGCACGAAATCGATCAATGAGGGCAGGCCAATGGCGCCGTCCAAAGCTGAAAAACAATGCAGGCGTACCCAAAAGTAACACCGCTGCCGCACCAAAAATCTCCTCTAAAATGGCGTAAACCAATGTGAAGGCCGCGCAAGGCACCACCACCATTAGGACAAACCCCAACCAGAAATCTGGCTCTATAGCGTCTACGCGGCGCTGAAGGGCGTGGTACCAATGATCATTATGCAGTGGCCCACCGGATCCCA
>ERZ1047472.527-NODE-527-length-33768-cov-6.043900_pt1 | contig 33768 bp, 29 predicted proteins | sample MGYA00383095_ERZ1047472 | MGnify/ENA primary metagenome ERZ1047472 (study PRJEB29581, sample SAMEA5548365) | metagenome | biome: marine; feature: coastal; material: water | depth 1 m | study: Short-term variability in the microbial, nano- and picoplankton dynamics... | reverse complement strand
TTATTATTATTATTATTATTATTATTTTTTTGGTTTACTCCAGCAGAACTACCTGCCCCTGCACCAGCTCCATAAACAATTTCGTTTATTTTACTATATTGGTCTGATGTTAAATAATTCTTGAAATTGGTGTTTATATAGTTTAATTCTTTAGAATTATTAGATACAGCAATATATAGTAAAGTAAATAATAGAAAGTCTCCTTTATGTAATTTCCATCTAAGAATCTTATTACTCAACTTTTCAGAATTGTCTCTCAAATAATTTTTATTTAATCTTATTTGTTTAAATAATTCATCATAATTATCCCAACTAATAGTTGGAATACTCTCCATTTATAATATACCCATATATTAAATTTAATTAGAATTTAAGAATTTAAAAATTGAAACATAATGTATTTTAAGAATGAGTATGAATGTTAACATGGACACAAATGAAATTATTAAAATGCCGAAATCATTTGCAACTGAAACCACACTACCCCAATTAACGACATTTATTAAGAAGTGTATAAAACATTATGAATTAGAAGACCCAATCATACCTGACCATATTTATGATGATATATTAGACATCTTAAAAGTAAGAGATCCAGAAAATAGTATATTAACCGATATAGGGTTTGAGGAGGAAGAAAGTGGTAAAGGAAAAGTAAAATTGCCGTTTCATATGGGAAGTATGACTAAAATAAAAGACAGTGATAGAATAAAAATATGGCTACAAAAATATCGTGGTCCTGAATATATTATTAGTGGTAAATTGGATGGTGCCTCTGCTTTATTAGAACAAAAAAATGGTATTATGAAATTATATTCAAGAGGTAATGGTACACACGGACGAGATATAACGCATCTATTAGAATTTATGGTTTTACCAGATATAAAAAAAACGGTAAATTATTGTGTTAGAGGAGAGCTTATTGTAAGTAAAAAAACATTTGGAAACTTTTCGCATCTATATTCTAATGCGAGAAGCATGGTTAATGGGGTAATGGGTCGCAAACAAATAGATTCCAATCAAATTAAAGCTTTAGATTTAGTTATATTTGAATTGATTTATCTAAATGACTCTCAAGAGTATCTATGTGCCGAAAAACAATTAACGATATGTTCTAAATTAGGGTTTAATGTGTGTAAATTCCAAAAAAATAGTTTTAAAGAATTATCGCATTTCGGTCAGGATGCCAAATTAGAATCCAGTTTTATCCTTAAAACATTACTAAATTTTAGAATAGAAACTGAATATGATATTGATGGCATTATTATAACTGATAATAATCCATTTAAACGGAATAAAGATGGGAATCCAGATTATAGTTTCGCTTTTAAATCTAATGGGGTTGGAGAAATCTCCAAAGTAAAAAATGTAGAATGGAACGTATCTAAACATGGTTATTTAATTCCAAGAATAAAGGTAGAACCTGTAACAATTGATGGGGTCACTATTCAATATGCTACTGGTTTTAATGGAAAATTTATAGTTGATAATCACATTGGCAGTGAGAGTGAAGTACGAATTGTACGTAGTGGAGATGTGATTCCCTATGTAATAGAAATTATAAAGAAATCCCCCGAACCTATTATGCCTAAAGAGAACTATTGTTGGAATAAGAGCGAAGTGAATATATTGCTTAAAGATCACGAAAATAACGCGGCACTAAACTATAAAAAAATCTTAACATTTTTTCAAACTTTGGGTTTTGAGAATATGTCTTCTGGTATAATACAAAAATTAATAGACTATGGTTATGATACTATAAAGAAAATTCTGTTAATTTCAAAAGAAGAATTGTTATCATTTGAAGGGATACAAATGACAATGGCAACTAAACTCTATACAAATATACATAAAATAATTGATTATCCGATAGATTTGGCACATTTAATGGCTGCAAGTTTATGTTTTGGTCATGGTTTTGGTATTAAAAAGTTTAATGCCATTATTGAAACATATCCTAATATTCTTACTATAAATGTATCATTGGATATGTTGAATGATATAAATGGGTTTAGCAATAAAACATCTAAAAAATTTAGTGATAATATTGATAGTTTTAAATTATTTATGGCTGAATTAGATAATATAAAAATTAAAGATACACATTCAACAACAAAAAAAACTAAATTAAAGATAGTTGGTGGATTATTCGAACATCAAAAAATTATATTTACAGGTTTTAGAGATGACCGAATATCAGAATTTATAACCAAACATAATGGAACGATTGTTAATGCCATAAATAAAAAATTAAATTTGCTAATTGTTAAAGATGAAGAGTATACTAATGGCAAAACAGAAGCGGCTCAATTACTTGGAATACCCATTATAACAAAGGATGAATTTATTAAAAAATATTTTTAATCACACGTAACTGTAATTTGACATTTTTTACCATTTATATTTATTGTGGGATTAGTTTCATTTTCATTTTCATTTTCATTTTCATTTTCATTTTCTTCATTAGTATCAACTTTGGGTGTTGATGTAGTTTTATTTTCATCTTCATTTTCATCTTCATTTTCATTTTCATCTTCATTTTCATTTTCATCTCCATCTTCTTTTTCTGTTTCATTTTCATCTTCATTTTCATCTCCATCTTCATTTTCATCTCCATCTTCATCTTCTTTTTCTGTTTCATTTTCATCTTCATCTTCTTTTTCTGTTTCATTTTCATCGTCTTCAAAATAAAAATTTTCCTTTATATTAGCATATCTTTTATAATTAACATATAATGTTATCACTAATAGTATAATTATTAATAGTATTAATATTTTAAACAAATTATTTTGTGATAGTAATTTTTGTAAAATACCTTTTGCCATCTTATAGTATAATTTAATATATTATTTTTTTTATGAAACAATACAATTTATTTAAGGCAAAGTTATATTATAAATAATAAATAGTTGATAAATTATATAATATGAAATATCCTATTAATATTCATGATTATATGAGAGATTCTAAATTAGGACAAGGAACTTTTTCAGAAGTTTTTTTATATAAAAAGGTTTCTGGAACGTATTCAGAAAATAAAAATAATACTAAACTTAATGAATTGGTTGTTAAAGTTATAAATTATAAATATTATAAATATACTCTTAAAGAATTAGATTTTTTAAGAAAAATAAAAGATTATAATAATCCATATATTATTGAATATATCGGTGACCAGATTATTAAAGGAAATATACGATTATTTTTTTTTGAACATTTAAGTATGAATTTATACACATACTATAAAAAAAGAAATTATGGCATTAAAGACATTATATCTATATCATATCAAATGTTAAAAGGCATTGAATTTATACATAGTTTAAATGTTATACATAGTGATCTTAAACCAGAAAATGTTTTGATTGATGAAACTACCGTTAAAACAAAAATAATTGATTTTGGGTCTATTATTGATAAAAAAAAACTAAGCTATAAAAATTTTTATATTTCAACGAGATATTATAGAGCTCCTGAAATTATTTATAATTTAATGTTTAATGAAAAAATAGATATATGGAGTATAGGGTGTATCATAGCTGAATTAGTAAGAAATAAACCTTTATTAACTGCAAAAAATGAAGAAAGATTATTTGAAATGATAAATGATTTATTAGGAACTCCTAAAGATATATTGTATACATGTACTCCCAATTATTATAAACGTTTTGTTTACGAATATGCTACAAATAGGATTCCTATATACAAAGATCCGTTTTGTTTTAAATTAAAATTTACTAGATATTTAGAACTCTATAAAATAAATGGATTACAAAAAAAAATGTTAATAGACTTATTCAAATCTATATTTATTTATGATTTTTACGACCGTGTAAGTGCGACCGAATGTTTAAAATCCCCATTATTTTTAGAATTTAAATTAAATAATTAAATTTAAATTAAATAATTAAACCCAACCCTCTAAATAAAATGACACGATCCAAGTAAGCCAAAATACCCAGATAGTCATATCTAAATACCCACAAATAGTTATAAGAAATCCAAATAGAGCATGTTTTGTTGCCAATACAGCAGTTTTTTGATTTTCTTTTTTATATATTTCAAATTTATTTTTTAATACAAATACATAGTAAGACCAAGCCAAAATGATAATAAATGATATTAACCAAAATTTGTGTAAAACTAATTTATTCACTTTAGTATATAGTTCTTTTTCGAAATAGAGTTTATTCAAAAAGGATACTAGTAATAATAGACATAATAAATCAAAGACTTTAATATTCATATTATATAAATTTGTTTGGAAGAGGTTCATTATTATTAATATAATTTTTTATTTTTTATTTTTTATTTTTATAATAAATTATTAAGTATGATAAAAAAAAAGTCTAAATTAACAAATAGAGAGAAAAGATATTGTAGATGTTTAATTAAAGTGCGGTCAAAAGGTATACAGAATCCGTATGGTATATGTACGAATTCCGTATATAATTTACAAAAAAAAAAGCGAAAAACAATTGTTAAATGTACCAAAAATTACGATTTTACTAAAATGACTTTAAAACAATTACAATCCTATTCTAAAAAAAAAAAAATTAAATATAGTGGATATAGAAAACATGAGTTAATAACAAAACTACAACAATTTCAAAAAAAAAAAATAAATAGAAAAAATTGAGTCTAAAAAGTATTGTTATTTTATTATTAACATATATGTAATCATGAATGAACCCATTCAAACGAAACCCATTCAAACGAAACCCATTCAAACCGAATATGTCTTGGTAAAAACCCAAGATCGTTTTGATACATATAAACATCAGCTATTAGATATACAAAGTGAATTATTAGATTTATTATATTATTTGGATGAAGACGAAAATTGTTATTTTATTGATTATGAAAAAAATAAAAATAAACGTATAGAAATTAAGTTGCCTAAAATTCAACCCTGTTCAAGACGTGGAAAAAGGTTTATTAATTATTTACTATCTGATATTGATAGTATGGTACAATCTGCCCTAAAATATGGGATTCGTATTAGATACATTAAATAATACCTTTAATACTATTTACGAGATGGTCTAATAAAAAATGTTCGCTATAGAATTTTTTTAAAGATACAAATCCGTCACAATTATAATGATAACTATGTAATGTTTTTTTATCTATTTCATTTAAATTAACACATGGACAATTATGGGTGATGCGTTTTTTATTTAAAAAGTCGTTAATATTTTGGTGGATTTGTTTTTTTATATAATTATACTTAATCGTTTGGATATCTAATACATTACATTCTAAACTATTAAAGGTCCAATGTATAAGTTGATGGTTTGCCTTCATATTAATTTGTAATTCGACCTCTCTATATTCTGGAATAAACGAGGCAATAATAGTATTTAATTCAATAGGCAAACCTATATTTGTTTTTTTTATAAATTCTTTTATTTTTGTATTAGGTTTAGATAATGTAATTGTATATGTCCAAAAATAAAGGTGGTCTTTGTGTTTAATTAAATTGGATTTAAAATAAAATTCATGTTTAAGATTAACAGGAGTGTATTTATTAATATAGTTCATAGTATAATTTATTTCATTAGTATCATAATAATATCTATTAGAATTTAAACTCATATTTATAATTTAATTTTTAATTTTAAATTATTAATTATTAATAAATCCATTTTAAATAATTAAATTCTTTTATTTTTACGACGACGCGAAAAGAGTGACGAATTAGTAATTGATGCCATTGGTTGAGGTTCTTTTGGCAAATGAAGGATAGACCATTCTTGAAAATTGGCAACATCGTTTTTTATTTTTTTTAGTGAATACCTGCGATACATTCCATGTGGATAACCAACATAATAACCATCTTTATAATTATCATACCTTTCATTTGTAATTGGATCTCTTTTTTGAGTTATTTCAAAGGTGAAGTAACGCATCCTTTAATACTTTTAAACTTATTTCTGTCATTTTTTCAATTTTATTTTACTTAAATTCAAAAAATATGAATATAATTTATTTTTAATATAGAAAAATTTGATTATATGTATTTAAAATTTATAAACAAAATAAAATAAAATAATAAACAAAATGGATCAACTGAGCATCGGCGATGGTATCCATACAACACTGGGTTATACTGAAACCTATTTTAGTCCAATTCCATACATTGAAATGTGTTTGGTATGTCAAAATACAGGATATAGTTGGAGTGATGAAACAAAGGCGCTATTAGGATATGAATCTCCGGAAGAAACAGAATGTACGTGTGATCTTTCTGGAAAAACACACTATATTGCGGTTATTATAAAGGCTAGAGGGAAGCCGATTCCAAAGAAACCAAGTGAAACAACTTATGTCGTAACTATTTGGGATACTACTGTTCCAAGAAGAGATGAATGTGGTCCAGATATGCTATTTTATACTCCCGCCAATTATGAATTTGTAATTGATGTTGCCGTAAATCCAGAAGATTTGGATTTTAGTAATAAGTCACTAGTTAAGAAGTACAAGAATTATTTAACACGTATAACTGAAAGTAATGGGACTTTTAGCGGAAAGGTGAGTCGTTCTAGTTATATTAAGGATTTTAAAGAAAGAATTGATAGTATTATTAATGCAAACGAAAGACCCGAAAAGGTATTGGATGAAAATGCACATGTAAAGAAGCGTAGAAAGGGTCATAGTCACGTTCGTTAAAATTAATACAAAATATTAATTAATATAATAAAAAATAATTATACCTATTGATAATTTTTTTATGATAATTTTTTTTGATATTTGATGGAACTATTTATTCTATATTATATTATTAGTTATCCACGATCCGACAATCCAATCTCCGCCCTATCACTATCCCTGATTCTTTTTCAAAGTGAGTGACGTGATATTCTCCATGCCCTTCTTGACACCCGACGCAGGCTTCGTCTTCTTCTTCGGCGTCCCAAGAGTTTCCGCTTGGTTCGTGAAGATAAATCCACTTTTTTTGTTGTCCTTCGCACGGACACCAATCGCCATTTCGGTGTTCCTGTGCGAGATCGTCTGGGTGGTCGGAAACCACCAGTTCAACTTGCCCATCAATAACACATTGACAACGGCAATCCGGATCGTTTCGCCGTTCTTCGGACGAGATCCATGCCCGACCAATCGACTCACCCACATGCCAACCACCGACCGTTTCGTTGTGTTCCTTCACTGAACGCCACACCATGTTGTTCAAGGCGATGGTGTAATCTTCCAACTTGTTCGGGGGACCGAAGGTTTCCGATTGCTGTCTTGCATAGTCCATCATCTGATTTTGGAGCGCTACCAGTCGAGCGTTTGTGAATGACATTTTTTGTTTTGTTTTGTTTTGTTTGTTTTATAAGCGATTTGTTTTTGTAGATGGCTTGTGAAGCGAGAAGAAAGATTTGTATTTGTTGTGTTGTGTTGGAAATTCAGAGAGAGGCAATTACTACATTATTATAATAGTACGACAAATCAATTTTATCTACAACAATATGTAATCAAAGTTTAATACATTATAACTATATAGAATAATAGATACTATATAAAATAAACTTAAATAAAAAAAAATTTAATCAAACAACAATATAATTCTATTCTAACCCCCCTCCCGCAAGCAACCTAATATACCCAACCAGTATCTCCATAGTACCGCCCATCGGCGTGCACCAACATCGGGATCAGCGCCCCACCAACCCACCCATCACCACTACAACCGCCTCCCACAAGATACCGCACATCATCATCATCTACGCAAATCGGATCCTTTGGACCCAAGTTAACCGGTACATACCAGTCTTCGTGTTCCCACTCGATGTCGAGAAACAATTCTTCGTCAAGAAACTCAAGGTACGGACCGACGCGTTGGTATTCACGAACCATAGCTCGGTACAACCTCTCAGTATCCAGTTCCTCTTCGTCACACCAATCCTCGAATGCCTGTTCGACGAGTTCCTGATCGGTTGCCAGCACAATCCCTTCGTTCGCAATCGCGGGCGCGTTCGGGAACACGGGCGCCAGATAAGACCGGTCGATAGGCGACGGCGACAAACCATCGCGGAACAACTCGTTGTCAGGGTAGCCGTTGTTCTCGGGACCCCACACGCGTTGTTCTTCCTTCGTGGCAAACACGATCGGAGGAGGTCGCGACTTCGTCCCAGGAAGAACCGGAAAGGAAGCGGTTTCCGGCACCGAAGCTGGTGGTGTCGAACTGCGAGCAGTCCAAGCTCGGCGCAGAGTTTCGGCCGGAGTTGTCGGTTGATGCCATGCTCCGATTGTCTTCAGCTGCTGGATGATGTCGGCGTTGGCCTTTTCGTGCTCGGTCTCGCGGGGCTGTTCCGACCGGTAGCTCGTGTGTCCAACCGCCATTCGTGTCGGCTTCGCCTTTCCACCTCCACGACTCGGTGTCGACTTCTTGGTGACGTTCTGGGAGGTGCTGCTCGCTTGGAGCGGTGATTCAGTGTGCCAACCCATGATTTTTTTGTTTGTTTTGTTGTTTTTACAAGCGATTTGTTTTGTTTTTGTTTTTGTTTTTGTTTTTTTAGAAGTACGAGTTAAAAAAGCGAGAAGAAAGTTTGTGTGTTCGGTTGAAAGACAGTCGGAGAGACAATTACTTAATGTCAATAATAGTAATACAAATCAATTTTTATCTATGTCTACATAGTGTCTACATAGTGTCTACATAGTATCTACATAGTATCTATATATTTATTTTTATTAAGATTTTTATTAAGATTTTTAGTTGTATCTAGTTTACGCATAAACATAAATCGCTTATAAAATAAATGTAGTGATATGCTACAAAATGCTACAAAATGCTACAAAATACTACTACATTTTTCTATAAGACTTTGAAAAATATATTAAAAAATAATACATTAGAAAAAAAATTGATTTGAAATATGCCGGAGAAGTATTATTGTTCCTCAGGGCAGAGGAAACGCTCTTGTGGCCTAGTTGGTTAAGGCATCATGCTTATAACGTGAAGATCGTGGGTTCAATCCCCACCAGGAGCACTCTGTACCGGTAGCCAAGCGGTCAACGGCGCTCGACTTAAGCTCGAGTCTCTATGAGTTCGCAGGTTCGAATCCTGCCCGGTACACTTTCGCAACGATAGCCAAGCGGTCAACGGCGCTCGACTTAAGCTCGAGTCTCTATGAGTTCGCAGGTTCGAATCCTGCTCGTTGCAAAGCCTTGTTAGCTCAGTTGGTAGAGCATCAGACTTTTAATCTGAGGGTCGCGGGTTCAAGCCCCGCACAAGGTTTTTTTTTATTTTATTTAATTAATTAAATTTATTAAATTATTAAATATTTTTATTATAAAATTGACTTGTACGGATTTGATGATAATATTATTAAATATACAATCACCCAGTTTAATCCATATGGAACTCCCATTTGATAATTGCAAGAGATTTACGAACTGTAAAATTAAAATAGCAGAACTCTACGCCATTGATTTACTTGAACAAAATACATGTAATGAACATAATTTAGAATATAAACGATTTTTGAAGTATAGATTTCTAATTAAATACAAAGAAAAAATAGATACTATTCCAAAAAGTTCAGAGGCATTTTGTGGACATCGGATATGTAATTTAAAATATTGTTTTTAATTGTAGAATAAAGTTGAAACTTCTAAATTTTTTTATGTTGTATTTAACAATTGAAAACAATAAAATGCTCACTATTGGAACTAAATTTGTATATCTTGGAGAAAAAGGGTTTGAAGGTATAGTGTTTGCCATATATTCAAATTATGGGTCTAACATTTCAATAACAATCGAAACGTCTCAAGATACGAAAATGTATGGTGTCGTTATATATGATGTTACTACTAAATCTTGTAGATTTGAAATTATTAAAGAAGATATGATAAAACCAATTTTAACATTTAGTCCTTGTATTGATTCTATAAATGACCTCAAGGATTTTTCAAATAAATTAAAAACATGGAAAAAGGGCGACATGTATAAAACAAAAAGTATCATTTCGTACAAATCAGTACATTATGATATAACGATTACAAAAACCGAAACCATTGTTTCATTAACATACAAACAACAAACTCAACATAAATATGACCCAAATCGTTTAAAATTTTCGGAATTAGACACAACAAAAATAGATATAGAAAACAAAATGGCTTCATTCCAAAAAGAAAATTCTAAAATTGTAGAGACCGATAATCTTGAGATACCATCTTTACACTATAATATTGGAGATATTTTTGAAATGGGTCCACACGCGAAAGAAGGCACTAAATATCGAAGTGCTCTATCATGGAAAAAATATAAAAAATATAATAGAGAGGATATAATTAATATGGATACCCCAAAAAAATTTGGAATCATAACCCAAATTTATTCGATTAAAACAGAAGACAAAGTTCATTATAGATATGCCATTGCTCCTTATTTGGGTATTGATGATGAAGATAACATTAAAATAAAGATTGGTTCTAAATCATCTTGTAATTTGTTTGAAGATTGTAAATATGAAGGGAGTAAACCTATTAATGTATTTGAAATAATCAATCTATTTTATCCATCCCAAAATAATTATAGTTTCAAAACACCAACCTGTTCCGATATTTATATGGATGACCATTACACTGAACTATATGAAAAACATAAATTCTGTCAACAATACCATATCAAATATGATTATAATTGTAAAACAAAATCGTGTCAAAAAATGGTTAGTGTCAAAAACAATTATTGTAAAAAATGTCATCCAGAACAAATACAATTAAAAAAGAAATGTTCTATAGAAAAGTGTGTTGGTCCATACCTTTTTATAGATAAATATGTTAAAACAAGACACATAAAAATCCTTAAGTCTAATATAGTTGTTAGTTATACACAATATATGTATGGAGAACCGAATAATGTTAGTATTATAGAAACCCCTATATTTGTATGAATAATTTATTTCTTAGATCTCTTTCCCTTTTTAGATTTATTTTTCTTAGATTTTTTTTTTTTTGATTTTTTAGATTTCTTTTTTTTAGATTTCTTTTTTTTAGATTTCTTTTTTTTAGATTTCTTAGATTTCTTTTTCTTTTTGGATTTTCCAGCAGGGTCATTCCAAACGATTTGTAATATATCGGTAGTTATATCATATTCGTCTGAAGTTATGATGGCAACCATTTGGTCTAACTGAATAGTATCAACTAATCCTTCAAATGGTTCTGGTAACATTATAGACCAATCATTAGTATTTAGGTCAGCATGTTGTTCGGCAGTTAATGTTCTTAAATCGGTATTTGATTTATTCCATAAAACATCGTATTGTTCCCCCGCTAATGTTGATAAAGTAATTGGGGTTTCTAAACGCAAAGAAAGAGTTTCAGTAGTAGTATTCCCATCGGATTTATACGTTAACTTAATAACAGAATAATCATTCAGAGTATTTAATTGTAATTTAATATAAGCTACTAAATCTACATTTAAGTTAGATTTTCTAGTAAGTTCTATAATATTTAAACGTTCCATCATAGTTTGTAATTCTTCTATTTGATTAAAAGGATTATTAATAGTGTTCAATACAAATTCTCTTAAATTTTTACATTCTCCAAAAGAATAATCACCAATAGAGTCAATGTCTTTTGGAAATACGACAGATGTAATATTACATTTAGTAAAACATGATTCACCTATTCTTTTTAAATTTTGTGGAAGTTCTAAAACACCCGATAGTTGAAAACTATGATAGAAATTCTCATCATCTATTACTTCTAATTTTGATTCTGGATGAAAATGTATTGTTCTTAATTGTTTACAATAACTAAATGCCTCTTTATCTATATGGGTTAATTCCATTGGTAAATGAATTTCTTTTAAACGAGTACAATTCTTAAAAGCAGATGCACCGATATGTTGTAACATATTAGGCAATTTAATAGATTCTAATGAGGTACAACCCGAAAACGCACCAATATCAATAGTTGTAATTATATCTGGCAAACGGATTGAAACTATTTTTGTATTATCCTTAAATTCTACAGCTGGAATAGTTTCCACTAAGCCTTTTTCGATAAAATAAGATTCATCTAAAACAAGTTCTTCTAATTTATGTGTAGAACCTTTCCCTTTTTTTTTTGCTCCACCCTTTTTGGATTTATAAAATTTAAATGTCATTATTATAAAATAAGAAAAAAATTTTTTAAAAATTGATTTAAAATAAAAAATAAAAAATAAAAGTAATCAATGTTTCGTTTACTTTACACATTCTTGATGTTTCATTATATTTATGCGGCACCAATTTTTAATCCAACACTGCTTCTTCCACCATTATATGATTTATATGACTATTGTAATGTTAAAAAACCAGATGGTACACCATCATATCGGCAATGTGTAAATAATGAATTATATAAAAATGTATGTAAATGGAGCGACCATTATATTAAATGCTTACCTAAAACACATAAGATTAATGATATGGATATTTATTGTGATGTAAAAGATAACATTAATAAAGAATCAAGTTTTTGGAAATGTAAACATGTATATAATACACATTGTAAATGGAATGATCATTATTTAAAATGTGTACCAAATACAAGTGAAGACCCTATCGATATATTTTGCGATGTGCGAGTTCATGGTAATAAAAAATGGCCAAGTAAATGGAAATGTATTAGTAATCCTTATAATAAAAAATGTTATTGGAATTTAGAAATAAATAAATGTTTACCACTAGTTGCAACTAAATATCCAACAAAATCAAAAGGGATGGGTTAATTCAATGTAAAAAGCATTCTACAATTTCTATTATATTGACTATTTGAATCACGTACATTCTTCGCAGTCGGGACAAGAGATAATTTCTTCGCTCCTATATTCCTTTGTTCCCTCATAAAAATCCAGACAGTCATTACACCAAACAGATTCGCAATTCTCACAACTCAAAGCTTCATCTTCATTCAAAAACTCGTGACAATTATCACATATTGAAAGCAACTCTGGTGGGAACCTATTTCGGAGTTCCTGCAAAATAAGTCGCTTTTGAAGTCCGAGAGCATTTCCATCTTCTGTAATGCCCCCTGGTTCGGCATATTCTTGGCAGTAAACTGCATGAGCTGAAATGAGATCAATATGACCTGGTTGGTAGCGTTCAATATTTTGAAAAGGTTCGTTATTTGCCCACACCGGAGATGGGGGGGCATCTTCGATGATTTGTTGAGTGTAGGTTTCCCATTCTTGATTGGTATACATTTTTTTGTTGATTGTTAGTTGTTGCTTTTCGTTAGTTCCAAGTGATTTACTAACAATATAGTTTATTAGTAAATCAAATTTTTCTATGAATTACTAATAAGAATAAACTAAAAATGTAGACAATAGGACATCCAATAATAAAAAAAATGTAAAAAAATGTATAAAATAATTATATTTGAAATCCCTGGTATATTTGTATGATATGCTATTTTGGTGAAGCACCATACCTTCGCATCCATGCCAGAGCGGGATTTTCTGACATTTCAGAATAGGTTGGAACAAAATTTATAAAAATGGGGTGTTGGAAGTGATCATTAATTTTAGTCATATCTTCATTTAGTTGTAGTTTGGAAGGATTTTCAATAGTGAAACTCGCCAAAGTATTTGGAAATTCATTATAGTTAAAGCGTTTTGCTCTTCTAGACAAGGTAGTATGCATAATGCGAAGCAGGTTTTTGTTCATATTCATATTCATATTCATCTTTGTGTTTTCTTTGATTTGACGGTTATAATTATGTATAGTAATATTTAGAAAATCAAATTTTTTCTATTTGTGATATGTTTCAAAAAATTTATGTTCTAACCTAGTTCTGTTTCCATAACAATTTATCGGTTTTCTGTCATAAGTAGTATAACGTTCATCATAATCGTCCTCATAAAAATATGCTTCTTCTCTATCGATTCTGACACACATTACTTTATATATCAGGTTATCTTCAAAATATTTTTTATGGTCTTCGTTTTGTATCTTTATTTTAGTAAATTTTTTATAATGATAATGATTTAGTCCAGTGTCTGGATTCTTTTTCCCAAAATATCTTGTATTAGATAAATGACGTGTTTCGTAAGTCATTTTGGAAAGCAATATAATGATATATAGTAATATTTAGAAAATCAAATTTTTTCTAAGTATTAAAAATTTTTTAAAATAATAAATAAAAATAAAAAAAGTTTACATCGTACAGGGTTCGAACCTGTGCTCCCGAAGGAATCCGCGCTTGAAACGGACGCGTTAGACCACTCCGCCAACGATGCAGATACTCCTGGTGGGTCTTGATCCCACGGCCTCTCGTTTATTAGACGAGTGCTCTTCCGACTGAGCTACAAGAGTTTTGTGTCCCTTCGGGTATTCGAAACCCGGTTGCCACGGCCACAACGTGGAGTACTGACCACTATACTAAAGGAACTTTTTTTAATATAACCCCCGGCGAGGATCGAACTCGCAATCTTCCGATTAGAAGTCGGACGCCTTATCCATTTGGCCACGGGGGCATTTAGCGAAATGCCATTTTTTGTTTGAAAAAAAAACGATATGAAATTGCTGTTGACATTTCTATGAAGCCTCATGCGGGGCTCGAACCCGCGACCCTCAGATTAAGAGTCTGATGCTCTGCCGACTGAGCTAACAAGGCATTATAGGTCCCACCGAGATTTGAACTCGGGATACAGGATTCAAAGTCCTGGGTGCTCACCACTACACTATGGAACCTGAGTGTCTCATATCGGACTTGAACCGATGACCTTTTGCGTGTAAAGCAAACGTGATAACCAACTACACTAACGAGACATGGTATAATTCAGAATACAAAAATCATTTTATAGTGGAAACACTTTTCGAATCAATATTGAAATGAGGTAGGTTTGCTGTGTGTATTCTTCTACACTACTATATAGAAATATATCTTTAAATAAAAATAAAAACTATATTAATAACGTTTCAAGACCATAAATAAATTAATTCTTTCGCGGTCTTCCAGGGCCTCGATTCTGTTGTTCATTAGGTTCCGTTTTATTACTTTTGTTTTTCGAACCAGGTGGTCGGCCTCTTTTTTTTGGTTTTGGTTCACATGCTTTCGTATTAATAATAATTGGTTTTGATTTTGATTCTGATTCAGGAATATTAGAAATAGTATCCAATTCTTCCATCAACACTTCTTGATGGTATTCATACAATTTAAATACTAATTCTTTTAATGAAATATTATGAACTTCTGCATACGGTTTCAATGAGAAATTCATAATGCCTTCAATGATGGGATCTGTTTCGGTTGAAATAGAAGCCATTTTGTTGATACTGAATTCATAGTATATTTTAGAATCAATTTTATCTAAAGAAATGATAAATAAAAATAAGTTATCTTCTTTATATTAATCTACAATATTTTTTTTTATTATTAAACGCATTTAATGAGTTAAATATGATTCTTCAATTAATAATGGTCCGTTATCTAAATTTCGTTTATGTTTATAATATTGTAGTTTAAAATGAATTATTGAATTTAGTACAAATAGAATTGTTCCTATAAGATAGAAATAATCCGGAAGTGAATTGTCAAATGTCAAAATACTTCCAATTAATAGCGAGGTTGTTGCCAAAAGATAAATAATGGGTTGAAACATCTTAATCTTATATTAATCTTAATAATAAGATAAATATAATATCATTCTTAATCAAATTTATTTATTTAAATACAAAAAGAACTGTATTATATACAAATGAGTAACTATCAACAACTAATCTCAAATTTATTTAATATAAGCACGCAAACTATAAATAAACTCAATGTAAATAAACAATATATAGTAGGTCTATTTTTATTTCTATATATGCGAAAGGGAGTACTTTTTTTTAAACATAAAGAAAATAAATTGTCCAGTTTATTATTTATTTTACCCTATATTGGTAAAACTATTAAAAGTAAATTATACGATGAAACCCTTAAATTAGAACGAAGTCTAAACCTAAATTCTAAAATTAGATTAAATTTAAATAAAGAAAGTAAAGATGCGAAAAATATTTATACAATTAAAGAAATGCCAGATAATCCTACCGAAAATGTGATTACTAGATTTGACTATATGAATGCCAAAAGAAATCAAGAAAAAATATCGGGAATCATCTATAATGGCGATTCCTATTCAACCGAAATTAATGCCGTCTATAATAAATATTCTAAAACAAATCCATTACATGCTGACCTATATCCCGAAATCAGATATATGGAAATTGAAATCGTAAATATGTGTAAATCTCTATATAAAGGGTCGCTATTTAGTTGTGGTAGTGTCACTTCAGGTGGAACCGAAAGTCTATTACTAACATGTTTGACATATCGCGACTATTGTAAACACCACCATAATATTACAAATCCAACAATCATCGGATTTAAAACGATTCATCCAGCATTTGATAAAGCAGCTCACTACTTCAATATTACTATTATTAAAGTGAATACATTAAAAGAAATGCGACAAAAAATTAATTCTAATTGTATTTGTATTGTTGGGTCCGCGCCGGATTATCCATATGGATTAATTGATCCAATCCGCGAAATGGCCGAAATTGCCAAAAAATATAAAGTGAATTTCCATGTTGATGCCTGTATGGGTGGGTTTTTAATTCCATTTATTGACAAATTTTCATATATTAATTTTGATTTGGATGGTATTACCAGTATATCTATGGATACCCATAAATATGGTTATAGTCCTAAAGGTTCTTCGGTACTTTTATTTTCACATCTAAAATACAAAAAATTCCAGCATTTTATAAATAAAGATTGGTGTGGTGGGGTGTATGCCACCCCGACAATTCAAGGTTCTAAACCTGGTGGATTAATTGCTGCTACTTGGGCTACCTTGTTGTTGCGTGGACGAAATAATTATGTTGAAACGAGTACCAAAATTAATAGTAATTTAAAATATATCGTTTCTACTTTTAATAGAAGTTCAACCAAAAATGATTTGTATATTATCGGAAAACCCGAATTAAATATTATTGCCTTTGGATCAGAAACCTTAAATATCTATTTAGTTATCAATGAAATGAAGAAGAACGGTTGGACACTTAGTGTTATGCAGAATCCACCTGCTTTTCACTTCTGTTTAACTGAAGTTCATACTGAAGATATGTGTAGTAAATTTTGTGCCGATTTGTATTACGCGACAAATATCGTATCACAAATTACCAAAAAAAATAAAAATAAACCAAAACTAGAAGGAACCCTGGCTATTTATGGATCCGAAAATAATATGGAGAAAACAACCTTTATTGACGAAGTCATTCACGATTACATTTATCTATTATCCCAAGAAAATATTGCGTTTCGGTATTTTTGTTAACTAGTCTAAAAGATAATCCCGAAATTCCCGAATCATATCCGGTGTTATATTTAATGAATCGGCAATATAATTATCAAATGAACCATGAACCGCATTGGCAGTTATAAATGCCTCATCTAAATACTCTTTATCTACAAGCAATAATGGTCTTAATAGTTGTGCGCGGTTTTCATTAACATTCATTAGATTCGCTATATAGGTTAATAAACTAGCAACATTTCCCTCTAAACATGTATTAGAATGAAGGTAATCATTATAAATGTAATTCATATTAAAATCTAATAAATACAAGATTAATGCCGCCGCAAAACCAGTGCGGTCTTTTCCAGCAGTACAATGGAATAATATTGGTTCACGTTTTTCTAATATAATTTTAATTAAATCTGAAAATATGTGATGGTATTTTACTATGAAATCGTGATTGACATCTATTAAAAAATTCTTTACATTTTTATCGGAAGTACCATTTAATATTGAATGCAATTCATCAAAATTACTATCTGCATCAATTGGCATTTCAATATAATTGATACCTTCTATTAATGTATTAGGTGAATGATTTTTTTCAGATGCCGATCTAAAATCAATAATATGTTTTATATTCAATTCTTTAATTTGTTGTACGTCATCATTTGTAAGGTTTGATAATTTATCCGAACGGAATAAAAGTCCCTGCTTCATAATTCTATTAGTATTATTAATAATATGATTACTATTAATAACATTTCTTGCCAAATCTCTTGTATTATGGGTTGCTGTTAGTTCTATTTTCATAATAGGGAATTTAAATATTTTAATTTTAAATAAATATAAATTTATTTAAATTAAGAAAAATGTATATTTTATTAAAAAATTCTATTCTAAATAAGCTCTCATTTGCCAAGAAGCCATTTCTCCATAATGAGCATTAGTATTATTATTTTTTTTGATTGATATTAAATTAGTATTCCAATCTAATAGTGGTGGTTCAAGTAATCCATCTTCAAAACCCCATACACAAGGATTTAATTTAATATATCCTTTTTCGTCAAATTTATTTGTTGGATTCCCATTTCCCATTATACCATCCACTTTACAAATTAAATCGCCTGTATCGGCATTATATAATTCCATACTTATACAACTCGGAGCATGACAATGTGGACCAGCATATGCCAGTCTAAGCGTTTTACTCATATCTCTATCATGTTGACTAATCATATCAATTACTTTCCATCTTGCAGTTATACTATGAATACACTCTTCAGGAGGTATATCATTCGGGCATTTTGGAACATCGTATTCCCCTGAATAAGCTTCTGTTTGGAAATACGGTCGTATTAAGGATTTATGATTCTTATAATCTTCATACCAAAATCTAAATTTTAAATGATACGTCATTTCATTTAATGGTTGGATTTGATCTTTATCTAATAATATATTTTTATGGTGACAACACGATAAACCGCCTTGATATGTTTCAATAAAACAGGTTGGATTTCGTTGTTGTAATAAATCGGCAGTTGGTTCTGGGGCACACAGTTTAGAAAAAGGGATGCCATTAATAGAACCCACACTACCATTATCGCATAAACAATTTAAACCGTTTAAAGAAGTGATAGAAATTGTATTGGACGATTTTAAATGGTGATATGCGATATGACCGGAATTACCAATTGCGGCCAATAAAGGAATATTTGACCGATTAGTAAAATCAAAATAGTTTTGACTTAGTCCTTTTAAAGGTCTTGATAATACCATTGTTCTAATAGTATTGTCAACCTTATTAGATAAAACAGTTAATGATGAGTCAAGAAGTTGTCCTAATTCATGATTTCCAAGTTTATATTCAAATACAGAACCGGTTCCATTTATTAAAATGGCATATGGAAGATCATTCATTACCTTGGCATTAAATGCCACCCCATACCATATATTACTTGGACCAGATAGAGTTATATTCATTTGTTCAAGAATAGGTTTAGTATAATCTATAGTTATTGATATGTTAATATTTTCTTGTTCAAATTGAGTAATTCCAAATTCTTTATTATTTACCCCACAAGTATGTTTTGATTCAAATGTATTATAATAAATTGAAGTAATCTCTGCATTTAAATTTTCATAGAAAAAACATCCATAAGGTAATGTCTTAGATTGAATTGATTTGGCAGATGTCACATTTTTTTGTATGCGTCCTAATTTACTGACTTCAATAAAACAAGTACTAATATTAGAAATTATTTTATCACATACACCTTGGGTTAAAGTATTATAATGATGGGTTATACTAAAATTCAATCTATCAGTACAAGGGCATTCAAGTAAACCAGAATAGCTGGCATTTGGTGGCGCCGCTGATTCTTTAGGTAAAAGACCCGGGTGAAATGTTTTAGTATTAATGTATTTAGGATCTCTATTTCTAGTATCAATTTGCATTGGTTGTAATTTAAAAATTTTAGGAGATTTAATTAATTGGGCCATATTTTGAGAATAACCATGAAAAGAACCTCTGGATTCACCACCATTCCCTTCTGAAAAAAATTGACTATTTGGAACGTCTGTTTTCCATAAAGAAGATGCCCCATGATTTAAAGCACGTAAATTAAACGTATCATTTTTGGTAATTGTTACTAATTTAGATTTAGAACCTAATAAATAAGCTTCATAATGGTGATTGTATGCCCAAGTAATTGGAACCGACACATCCCCATTATCTGTTTTAAATACTTGGTTCATTTCATATCCAACAATTGCCATCGTCTTATTATCGTATTCTTTAACTATATGGTCGGGTAATAGAACATCATCCATCATAGTCCAATACACATCACCATAACGAGAAGTAATTGGTAAAGAGTATACATCAAAATAATTACTTTGATAATTTGTTGAAAATTGGTTTGTTGAAGTTTTATTTGGATTTGATATATTGTAAATATCTCCATTCATATTCATACCAGATGAAACACTCAATAGACTTTGTATAAATAATAAAAATAAGTGAAACATTTTAATAGTTACTTCACAAATGTTTAAATAATTATTTTTATTACAATTCCCTTTTAACACGAGTTCTTTTAGGTTTTTTTGATTTTTTTGATTTTTTTGATTTTTTTGATTTTTTTGATTTTTTCTTACTTAATTTAGTACCTTTAGACCTTTTAGGTTTTTTACTTCTAGGTTTTTTAGGTTTAATTACCTTCTTCTTTTTTTTAGAACCTGGTTCTATTTTGTTGTCTACTAATTCCCATTCCCAATTTGATTCTGGTTCTGGTTCAACACCAGTTGTTGCCTTACCAGATGGTTTCGGTTCAATAATTAGTTCACCAACTACATGAAACATACATTTTTTTATTAGAGTTGTTGCAGTTGATAATATAATGGCAACGACATCATTATAAGGTTGTAATTCAAAATCATAATCATTATTATCTAATTTAGTTTCTATAAAATCATAAGTAATATTATTATCAGCTCCCGTCCATTCTAATTTATGACCTCTCCCTATATCTATATCATGGTTTTCATTAATGTTAGAGTTCGGACCGCCTATTTTTTCTAGATTTGGTATAATCCCAATACTAACTGTATCTTGATGTCCACTTATTATTGATATAATATTATGTTCATCGCAATATCGTTTAGTAAAAGCGGCTGAATATTTTTGTCTAGGTTTTGGACCCATATAGGTTGAAAGTGTTTTAAACTTAGATTGTGGTACCCCCTTGGTGTATTTAAAATCCCCCCAAAGATAAGAGCGACCTTGACCCTCTTTAAAAGGAAGATACGGAAATATTTTATCACTGCTTTGTAAAAAATTAAGTAATCGTCTTTCTTTATCAAATTTATCGGTTGTTTCATTATATCCAGCAAATTTTTCACAAAAAGCACCATGATTTGTTTGGTAATATTGGCCGTTAGGTTTTTTTAAGAATACGACAATAGGCAATAAAGCCAAAAAATTATCAATGGCAGTCTTTAATGATGGAACTTGAACGACCATTTCTTCTTCTAATGTGGAACCTTTTTGTCCACCAGGAGGACTTTTAGTAGTATACAATGCCTTTTCTTCATGATTCCCATTAATAATAATAACTTGTTCTGGATTATTGTCTTTTAATGTTAATAAACACCATAACGTTTCTATTCCATATGAACCATAATCTACAAAATCGCCAGTAAATACAATATAATGATTCGGTTTTAATGTCATAGTGTCTCCAACAAAAATATGATTAACAGTTCTAAATCTAAATAATATATATGCCAAACTATGGAATGCCGAATGAATATCACCAACAAAAAATAATTTATCACCATAATTGATATTTCTTCTTTCAGCATATTCTAAATTTGGTTGATTTTCGGATGGTTCTATTTGTAATTTTTTTAAATAGTCAACCGTAACTTTTTCCATAACTCCTTTGAAATGGTTATAAGCATAATTATTTCCCTCCTTTTTTTCATTAAATAATTGATGTTGAATGGAATTATGTGTTTTAGATAGAATAATACTGGCATTATTAAACCCGGCCGGCATGTTGTAATTGCTCTTAACAAATAAATTTTCCCACTGTTTCCATTTATTCCAATCCAATTCATTTTCAGCTATATTTGAAGCTAACGCGGGGTCGGGTATATTATCAAATAACAAATTGGATTTAGTTAGGGGTAATAATTCTACATATTGATTTGTTGGAATTCTTCGTAACATTTTTTTTAAATGTATTTTTAAAGTATCACTCTTATTTCTATTATTTCTATTATTATTATTATTTTTATTATTTTTATTATTATTATTTGTATGATTTTGGGATGACGTTCCGTGGGATGTCACCGCAGCATACTCAACCCCTGCTCCTCCAATGTATTTATTTTGTAAATGTGCCATTACTATTAACTTATATAAAAAATAAAAATTAAAGAAAAAAATTAAAGAAAAAAATTAAAGAAAAAAATAAAATTTATTTGCCCATATAGTTTTTCATCATGAGCGCCCATATTGCCGGATTGTTTGGATTTGGCGGAGCATCGAAATATTCCCAATTAAAAACGCCACCGAAATTTGGATATTTTTTTGCCAGATTTTCTACTACTGTTGAATAGTGTTTATTGAAATTGCCCGATAAACTTCCAAGAACTATTTTTTCAGGTGGGTAGCCATTTTCAATCACTTGGGTATAGGCGTCTTCGCTATAATCTTCATAAAATTGGCCGTTAAAATAATCGATGAAATGTCCAATATCTTTATAGAGAGTTTTGTATGAAAAGCCACCCATTCCTGGATCGTCGGTTTGTAATGCGAACTGAACTGGCGCTAATGTAATAATAAAATCCGTACCGAAATCGAATTTTAATCTTGATATTAATCGTTTTATATTACTATATCCAATATCTTCTTCAACATCTAAATCAATTCCATCTATAATGTCTCTTTTTTTATAGATTAAGGATTTTAATAAATTGTAATAAGTTTCAAAATCCGAAAATAATATTGAAAATCCGCCACCTGCCCCACCAATCATTAGAATAACCTTTCCATGACATACTTTTTTATAAGTTGTTAGTTGATTCCACAAAGTATTAAATGTTGAATCATATGGCGAATTATCATTTAAATGAATATAAGGTTGATTTTTAGTTAAACCAAAATGTATGGATGACAGATGAATGTGGGTTACTACATCTTCTAATGCAATTATTTGTTCGATTCCAGTAAAAGTTTGATAGTAATATATGACTCTTTTGGTTTCTACCATATATAAATTATTATAGAAAATAAGTTTAAATTTAATATTTAATTTGATATAAATTTATAATATTAATATATTAATGGTGAAAAATAAATCTGTCAAAAAAAATATTTTTTACAAAAAAAAAGGTGGAACTAAAAAAGTAAGGAAAGTAAGAAAACAACGGGGAGGAATGAATAACGTGGAAATGCTTAAAGAAGAAATAAAACAATTAAAACAATTAAAAATTACACTAACAACAAATATAGCACAATGGGAAGTAAAAAAAGCACAAGTTGCTACAAATCCTGCGTTGACGAAATTAGATGCCCGAAGAAAAAAAGCGCAAAACCAACGACCACCAGACAGCATCGCTGGAAAATACTCTGGAAAACGAGATATTCCTATTCCTGAAAAGACCCTAGAAAAAAAAATAAAGGAAGCACAAACACAAATAAACCAAATTGAAAAAACTATCGAAGCAGAAAAACTAAAACTAGCACAAGCACAAGCGCAAATAGCAGAAGAAGCAGCACCAGCACCAGCAAAAACCCCAAGGTCAAGGTTAAAAGCAACAATAAAAACCCCAGGGTCAAAAGCAGGAAAACCAACAAACAAAATAGGGCCGGGAGCAAAAGCAGCAGCAGCAGCAGCAGCAGCAGCAGCAGCAGCAAAAGCCATCCAGGCTCCCAAAGAACCAAAAAAATTAAAGCGGGGGAGGGATACCCCAAATAGTAATAATAGTAATAATAATAATAACATTCTAAAAGTCAAAAAACTTATGAAACTAGAAAAAAATAGTGATAATGAAGAAGAAGACGAAGAAAACAACAACAACAACAACAACAACAACAACAACAACAATAATAATAACAACAACAACAACAACAACAGCAATAACAGCAATTCAGAACAGTCGTTGTCATTGAACAACAACACCCTAGATAAGATCCAGCCGTCATGGGTGCTACCCTCCTTCCAGCGGAGATTAACCGAAGGAATCCCTCCCCCTCCTCCCACGGTAAATCCGTTTACGAAGAAAGATATAGAGGAAAAAAAAAAAGCGGACAAATTAGCAGCACCGGACGACTCATTTTTAGATAACACAAACAAAATTTTAGACATATTTATAACAATGGTTAAAAGTTTTCCTGATGACTTTATGGAGCAGTTTATTGAGTGGGTCAAATCGCGAAGATTAAATGGTGTCAAATTGGATCCGGAAGTACTTAAAACCACCCTAGCACAATATCCACCGTCTTATATTAATGTGGTTGACGTAATTAATTTGTATGAAGAAAAAAAATATAATCCAGAAGAATTGTTTAATATTATAGTTAAACTTATGCTTATTATAAACTACAAATACTCAAACCCTTTTGGTTATGAATATATCGATAAAGACCAGGTTTTGAATGACTGTAAAGAATTATTATTGCAATCGTTAGATGTATTACATAAAATTATAGAATTATTTTTGTTATTTGATAACTTATTCAAAGATTTTTTTTTAGAGCATGATTTTAAAGTAAGCCCCTCTTTTCACGATAAAAAAGGAAAAGAAAAAATAGATATAGAGGAAATGTTAGGATGGATATCGTTACAAGATAATATTGATGTACTTCCTTATGATGGTGAAGCGTATTATAATTCAGAATTTATTAGCAATATTTTAATCAGAATTAAAGATAAGTTCATAGAAAAAATAAAAGAATCGTATCATATAGAATTATATTCACTTTTACCAGAATATGCTGTTGGCGCTGAATTTTGTATAAAAATTGCGGATTTATATAATCAACTTAATAAAAGAGGATTAATAGCTAACGATCTGAAAAATGAACTATTTAATTCATTTCATCAAGTATTAGAAAAAGTGACTGAAACAGAATTAAACAGACAGATGGACGTGACTCATGGTGGCCAAAATGCTATACTTTTTTATATTGCGAATAAATTAGATATAGATATATCTTCATCGATTCCTGATGAAGAACTAAAAGTTGTTGAATATTATGTTAAAACAAATAAAATTAAAATCGGAAGTGTGTTTCAAAAAATGATACCAGAAGTGTATTGGTCATTAGAATTAATATCTACCAAGCTTGAGCTACCTATCCCAGAATCAGAACAACGGTCAGAACAACATGCTGCTGCTGCTCCTGAACAGTCAGAACAAGATATAACTCTAACAGGGTTTCATGATAATGTAGATGGTGTTTATAAAGTATTCGGTGAATACGACGGACAACACACATACATAAGCACAAAAAAAGATGCCGAACCCTTCTATTTGGTGTATTTCGAAAAAAGATGGTTAATAATTTCAAAAGAAGAATTAGAAAAAATTGAAAGGGGTAAAGAAGTACTAAGCTATTTCCAAAGCACGGACAATAATCCAAATTTATTCAACGTAAAATGGAATATATTTGAAGGAGAAAAATGGATTAGTAAAGAAAAGGCCAAAGTAACAGAAAAAATGAGTGGTGGTAGACAAAAAAAACATAAATCAAAAAAAAAAAAATCCATTAGAACTAATGTAAAAAGTAAAAAACGAAATAAAAAAATAAAAAAAACGATGTTAGGTGGATGGGTGGCATTTCAACAATTTTATGGTAAGGACACAACCCAAAGAATAGAAACGTTAGAAGATGCATTTCAAGACCTTAGTTTGAGTTCTTTTATGTTTACAAATACGTGTATAGCAGCTTCATCATGTTTTGATATAAACCAAACACCATTAAACACCGAACGTGTTTTACTCCCAGCATTTGATGGAAAACACGATGATGTTCGAAACGGTTCTAATCAGTTGACTGATGATCCAGGTATTCTTCATATGTTAGGAAAAAACAGTGGCGTCTCTGCTACCATACCTCATACAATGAAAGTACTTTTTTTAAAGGTTGATAAAGGAGTGTTGTCGTTTGAGTGGGAGAAGGATGGTGGTTCTAACGAAAGACCTTTAATTCAACAAATCTATGAAAGCGATCCATTCCAGCAATTCGATGCTGGATTAAGTGGACCTCTTACGAAAGAGAACCACCCCTGTACGAGTGATGAAAACATTGGTGTTAAAACCGAAGGAGAAGTAAAATACCAAAAACCTGTTTCGGTGTATATAGATACAGCAAAATCATTAAGTAATGGCATAGCTTCATGTATTCAAACAAACAAACAAACAAACAAACAATATTACTGTTTAAATTATAATAGTTTAGGAGAAGGAAGCCCTCCACCAAAAACAGATTATGCTATTAATTTTCAAGTTTATTGGGAGATGATGATATTATTTAATAAAAGTTTATGTCTTCTACCATATCATTTTAGTAAAAACACGGACACACTAGGCGAAATAAAATACGATGACATTAAAACTGCTTATGAATTTATTCAAAATCTAAAGGTTAGATATGTTAAACAAGGTGACCAAGTACCAACCTATAATCCTAATGATGACCCCCTTAAATGGTCTTGGGGTGATGAAGCCACCGAAACAGGTATTTATTTATGGATCGAGAAAAACGGAGGAGGGGGGGGGGTGTGGTATTCCATGACAGGTGAAGCTAATTTATCTCAAAGTCATGTAGCTGCTGCTCTTGGCAATGAGGTACCGAGAGCAGATCCACCACCAGGATCTCCTGGTGGTATTCCACCTAGTCCTCTTTTGATTGCGATCCTTGACCGGGTCGGACAGAAATGGGGAGATATAAAAGGTGCCGGACACGTAAAAGAAATAATACGGGCATTTAAATTTATAGGCGATAGAACATATATTTTTGATGCATTACTTAGAATATATTTTACACAAATAAAGGAAATAATAAGGACATTAGATAGACCATTAATTGGTCTTCTTATATTAATTATTAGTATGATGTCTTCTTTTAATGACTGGCAATCAAAGTTTGATGATAATTTTTTTGATTTTGTGTCCAAACAAATTTTTGAAAAACCGGACTCGAAATTTAGTAAACAAACAATAACTACTCAAGAAAAATTTGATGCGATAAAAGAAATTGTCGAGAACCGTCTCAATCAAAACATGGGATGTCTAGCTGGTCGTCCAAATCGTGAAATTCATTCTGTTTTTAAAGATTTTGTATTTTATTTAGACATGTATAATAAATCTATACAAATGAAACGACCAAATCCTTCATATATGGTTATGTCAATAATTTCAGAAGATCCAATAGTAGCTTATAAAAGTTCGGTAGATAAAACATTAAAACTTTTAAACCATTTGTTAACATGGGAAACACCATCATTATTAGTAGTTGAGGCAATGAAAGGTGTCACATTAGCGAAACCTTCTCCACCCCTTTTTGCAGTCGCACAACCAGACTGGATAACTAAAATAAAAGATATTCAAACAATCCCCAATCTCCAAGATACGTTTGGGCAACCTTACCCGATCCCACGCGGGGGTAGTGATGGTGGTGACCAGTTATTTGTAAAAATAATCAGTGGCTTAAATGAGCATATAATAAAAACCATAAAGGAGATTGAAGATGACAAAGCAAAAGCAGTCTCTGACGACAAATGGAAAGATTTAAATAAGTTTGCTAATGATTCATTAATTTCTATCACGAACACTACCATTTCTATAACAGACAGTATGGAATATTACACATTTCTTATAGACGTAGTTTCACTTATAAAGCTTTTAGGAATTATAATCGACGGTGACAAAACGGGCACCGGATGGAACCAAACACTTATCGAGCTTATCAATGAAAATATGAAAAATCCCCCAAAACAAGGCGAAATCGGGATACGCTTTAAGAACAATCTTAAAATAAGAGTAGCATCGGCAGGCAAGAACTTGCTACAAAACTTTCCGTATTGTCTACCAACTGGATCTCCTATGTCAAACAAAGGATCTGCTGGACCCTTTATATTTTTTATAGATTTTTTTGAAAGTTTTAAAAAAATACTAGAAAAAGGAGTAAAATTTGTGAATTTACCATTTATTTTATATGCTATATTTAGTACGGCAGATAGAATTCGTAAAGTTACTGCTATTTTTGAGTTTTTTATGAAATTTACAAAAGTTGTGGATATAATTATTTTAAAATTATTGAATAATAGTCTTGAAGAAAACGGTTTTACCCAATCAAGAAGTAAACAGTTTAAGTTGGGCGATAATTTCCTTTTCACCAAATACCCCAAGTATGGAAATTATGCTGATTTTAAAGAATTACTAAAAGAAAAAAATTATAATATTGTTCAAATAGCTTTTATATTTCTAATGACCCATGGAGGTAAATATAATTTTGAACTTAATTCAGTAAATAATTATTTACTTGATACATTAGTAGAAATGTGGAGACGATTTTATGTATTAAAGTTGTACATTAACAATAGTATTAGCGAAGGTTATTTAGAAAATGTAAGCCCGAAAATCATGGGAGTATTTGAAATTGTCACCAGTCCCACAATAGTTTTCAGTGATTGGCAAGATGTGGATGATCACGATCCGACCGTTCCGTTAATATATGATAACCAATTGGGACCTGGTTTTATGTCAGACCCAACAACCACCAAATATGTAATGGACCAAGAAAGAATTAATTCTAACTTATATGGTACACTCCCAGCGGCACAAGCAGCCGCAGCGGCACCAGCAGCACCAGCAGCCGTAGCGGCACCAGCACCATCACAAGCAGCACCAGCACTATCACCAGCAGCAGCACCAGGAGCAGCAGCATCAGCAGCCGCAGCACCAGGACCATTAGCGGCACAAGCAGCAGCAGCAGCAGCAGCAGCGGCGCCACCAGCAGCAACAGCAGCGATGCAGGGAATAGTGTCATTTCTACCTGGAGATAATGGAACAGATGTACCGCCAAAATATCTAGTGGATCCACCACCAGATGAATGGGTAGTATGTGAAAATTGTAATTGGGATGAATTTAAAGTAGATGATCGAATAGTTTTGAGAAAATACGCCCCCCAGGTTCCCGCCGCCTCAACTCTCCAAGACTTTAAGACAGCTTTTCCATTAATAAATAAATTTGCTACTATATCAAAAAGTGAGGATCCTGACATTACACTAGATTACGGTTCCCTCGCCCAACCAATGACTATATACCCACCGAATTGGGAAATTCTTAAATACACACCTACAAATACTACCTAATTTAAATACTTATAAAAATAAAAATAATAATTATAAATAAAAACAATGTCATATGTTCTTAGAAGAATAACTTTTAATATGAAACATGTTAGGAATATCCATAAAAATAATGTTGATTACCTAAAAGGCAATACTAAACCAATCAAACCCAAATCTAAAGAAAATCCTCATACTATTTTGAAGGAAGTACCCAACTATTTGATTAGCGACAATGATGTTATTTTTTTATCTATATCAGATGAAAAAGATAAAAAAGACAAGTATATGGAATTCAATACCTATAATTAATTTTAATAAATACAATTTTTATTTATTATTTTTTTTATAAATACAATTTTTATTTATTATTTTTTTAATAAAACAATTAAAGTTAAAAAACGGTTTAAGTTTAATTGTGATGTTGATTTTAGAATATGTATGGTTAGACGGATTTGGAAAAGCTCGAAGTAAAACAAAGGTTATTCATGATACTCGAAGTGATACACTAACATCACGTAATTTTCCATTAGTGCCACTTTGGAATTATGACGGGTCTTCAACCGGTCAAGCAGAAGGTCCAAATAGTGAAGTGATTTTACAACCAGTGGCATTTTTTAAAGATCCGTTTAGATCCAGAGACAATTGTTTTTTAATTTTGTGTGAAACATTCATCAAAGAAAAAACTGAATTAGTTCCACATAAAACAAACACACGCTATAAAGTAGCACGAATGTTTAATAATCATTATGACGAACAACCAATGTTTGGATTAGAACAAGAATTTTTTATTTCTAAAAACGGTAAACCGATTGGAATAACCGACGAAAGCAACCCTCAACAACATTATTATTGTGGAACGGGGGGAGACAATTCAATTGGTCGTGATATGGTTGAAACGGCATTTAATAGATGTTTGTATGCTGGATTGGCATTAACCGGATTAAATTCGGAAGTAGCGCCAAGTCAATGGGAATTACAAGTTTGCGCTGTTGGCATTGAAGCAGCCGACCATTTAGTGATGTTGCGCTATATTATTGATAGGTCATTAGAACAAAATGGGTATCATTTAGATTTACATCCAAAACCTGTTCTGGGCGATTGGAATGGGTCTGGGTGCCACATTAATTTTAGCACACAAAAGATGCGAGAACCGAATGGAATAAATCTAATAGATGATGCCCTCAAAAAATTAGAAAAAAATCACGATAAACATATGGAACATTATGGTGCAAACAATAATTTACGAATGACTGGTGAACACGAAACCGCCAGTTATGATAAATTTACATATGGAATTGGAAGTCGTGGATCTAGTATAAGAATCCCAACAAGCACCTATAGTGATAAATGTGGTTATTGGTAAAGATACACTTAATAATAAGAAAGGATATTTTGAAGATAGAAGACCAGCATCAAATATAGACCCTTATGTGGCAACTGGTCTTATTTTTGAAACTATTATATCATGAAAACATTCAATAATAAAATTTAATAATAAAAAAATTAATAAAGAATTTTAATAAAAAAAATATAGCATAAAGTTGCTTCATATTTCTATTTAAACATAAATTGATATTATTAACAAAAATAATATGAATTTAGATGGCATCAAACAATGGAATGAAGTGTTACATAAAACCCATAAAAATACTCCAACACAAGAAACATTAAATGTTTTTGCGGAAATAGATACAAAATTAGATACTATATGTGAACCTTATTTAGTAAAAAATATATTACCATCATTAATTGAAAGATTTAATGATAAAAATGATGTATCAGATAAGGCATTAGAATTAGGATTAAAAATAATAGGTAAAGTTAACGTACAAGTATTTCAGTTGATATTTAATATATTAAATAATAGTTTTAAAGAAGAAGTAAAATGGAAAGAAAAGTTAGGTGCTTTGAAATTATTGGAGGAATACATTAAGAGAACAGACCATTTGGATCGCGACTTGCTTTCTGTGTCTCTTCAATTACTTATTCCCAGTTTAAGTGGTTTACTCTATGATACTAAACCAGCAGTATCTGAACTGTCTTATACGGTGTTATTATTGGCGATGCGTGGTATAACCAATCGAGATATCGAACCCTTTATTCAAGATTTATCAGAAACTATGAAAGATAGAACTAAAACAGATGATACTATTTATAAATTGGCAGGAGTAGTCTTCGTTCAAAATGTAGATTCTTCTGCATTATCGGTAATAGTTCCATTAATGTTGGCTGGATTTAGACATACCAAGAGTGTTATACGTCGCATGTGTGGTCGTATAGTTAGTAATATGGCAAAATTAGTTGAAGATCCATTAGATGTAGCGCCATTTTTGTCTGATTTGATACCACATATTCAATCATCTATTGATACTATTTCGGAACCGGAAGTTAGAGAGGTAGTCACTCAAACCTATGAAGAGTTATTACAACTACAGAAATTAGTAGAAACGGATTTAAAAACCCGCCAATTTAGACAAATAGATACTATATTAAAACTTATACCAGAATCTATAGATACGGCCAACAGAGAGTATGTTTCCCATATTGTGTTTTCTTTAGTTCATACAAAAACATTGGATAAAGATGAATATGTTTCGGAATTAAAACCCTATCTCGATGATATAGAAACTATATATCAACAAGCCCAAGAATCTATTTGCCACACTAAAGCTGTAATTGAACTAGAAGACGATGCTCCGGAGTTATGTAATTGCGATTTCACTTTGGCATATGGTACCAAAATTTTATTACACAATACAACTATGCGCTTATTTAAAGGTAAAAAATATGGTTTACTTGGACAAAATGATTGTGGAAAGACGACTTTAATGAAGGCTATTTCAGAAGGTTCAGTTGATGGATTTCCAGATAGTAATGAAGTTCGCACTGTATTTGTGGAGGCCGATATTCTAGGTGAATTATCGCATTTAAGTTGTGTCAATTATATTTTGGAATATCCAGTTATTAAAAACGCAAATATAACCGAACAGATGGTTAGAGATATGTTATTAACGGTTGGATTTTCAGAAGGAAAGTCTTCAGGTGCTGGTGGCGATTGTGATGATAATATTTCGTCATTATCAGGTGGATGGAGAATGAAATTGGCCTTGGCGCGCGCTATGTTGCAGAAGGCCGATATTTTATTAATGGATGAACCGACGAATCATTTAGATGTAAAGAATGTAAAATGGGTAGAAAGCTATATAAATTCGCTAGTAGATACGACTGTCATTATGGTTTCACACGATTCGGGATTATTGGAAAGATGTTGTAACTATATTATTCAGATAGATAAGAAGAAATTAAACTTTTTTAAAGGTAATTTAACCGAATTTGTGAAAAAAAATCCCGAAGCTCAATCGTATTTTGAATTTAAGGCCGCTAAGTTTTCATTCACTTTCCCACAACCATGTTTTTTGGATGGTATAAAATCTCGCGGAAAGGCATTAATAAAAATGGACAATGTATCATATACCTATCCAGGTAATACCACTCCAACTATTAATGATATAACAATTAGGGCATCAATGGCAAGTAGAGTAGCATGTGTTGGGGTTAATGGTGCTGGTAAATCAACTATGATTAAGGTTTTAACTGGTATTTTGGAACCGACCCAAGGTACAGTATGGAAATACCCTAATGTAAGATTGGGATATATAGCACAGCATGCTTTCCATCATATTGAGAGTCATTTGGATAAAACGCCGAATGAATATATAAGGTGGCGATTTGAATTTGGGGATGATAGAGAGGGATTGGATAAAGCTTCGATGCGATTAAGTGATGCCGATTTAAATGAATTATTGAAACCAGTAGAATACAGTTATAAGGACGACCACGGTGTTTTGAAAAAGGAAAATAGAGTAATCAATAAATGTACTGGACAAAGAAGAGAAGTAAAGGGTAAAAAACGTGTTTATGAATATGAATTAAGTTGGAAAGATAAACCATATAGTTCTAATACATGGCATAGTGCAGAAGAATTAACAAGATTTAATAGGTTATATGATAAAATGGTTAAATTGATAGATCATAAAATATCGGCGCGCGAAAATATGATCAGTCAACCCTTAACTAGTAAAAATGTAGAAACACATCTTAAAAATATAGGTTTGGAACCCGAATACGCAAGTCATCATCAGATAAAGGCATTATCAGGTGGTCAAAAGGTAAAAGTTGTTTTGGGGGCATCTATGTGGGATCAACCTCATATTTTAATTTTAGATGAACCTACTAATTATTTAGATAGGGAATCTTTAGGCGCATTGGCGGAAGCCATAGAAAAATACGAAGGGGGCGTAATTATGATTACACACAATGATGCTTTCTGTCGCCAATTATGTCCAGAAAGATGGGTATTAGAAGCAGGTAGATTAAATACGGAGGGAGATATAGAGTGGATGAATAAAATGTCTAATAATGCCGTTGAATTTCAGCAAATTACAGATATGGTAGATGCAAGTGGAAATGAAGTGAAACTAACAAAGAGAAAAAAATTAAATGCCAAAGAAAAGAAGAAAAAAATTAAATTAATTACTCAGAAAATTAATGATGGGGCAACATTAGATTCAGAAGAAGAAGAGTATGCCATAGAGTGGAATTTGTAGATTAAA
>ERZ1047472.526-NODE-526-length-33786-cov-9.647950_pt1 | contig 33786 bp, 31 predicted proteins | sample MGYA00383095_ERZ1047472 | MGnify/ENA primary metagenome ERZ1047472 (study PRJEB29581, sample SAMEA5548365) | metagenome | biome: marine; feature: coastal; material: water | depth 1 m | study: Short-term variability in the microbial, nano- and picoplankton dynamics... | reverse complement strand
TTTCTTTTGAGAAAGTGTTGTAAAGTTCAGGTTATGTAATTCTTGGTCATATATAGTGGGTAATAAATGGCCATAATAATCTAAATGTCCGTTGAGTGAGGCCCCACCGTATATGTTTAGCATCCCAAATGTCAGGATAAATGTAAAAACTGTAATAATCTTCGACTGCATAATCTTCCTCCTTTTCTTAAGGATAATACAAAACTTGATCCAAATAGTATGTCTACTCCGAAATGTAAAGACTTGCCTTCAAAAAAACAGATTCGTATTTACTGATTTCCAGCGATTTAAGGCCAGCTTTTCCTAATGTATTAAAAATGTCAGGTAAGTAGCTTAACCTATGTCCTGTGGTGATTTTGAAAAATATAATGGACAGTTTTAGTCTCAATTTATTGAACCATGTACCATTTGAAATTTTGTCTTTTGAGAAATCAGAGACAAACCATTTTGTATTTTTCTGACTTTGTGCAATCAGACAATGAACGATCTTATAGATTTCCTGTTCATCGTACATGTCTAGTATGTATGGGAGAAAGATGAGGTCTGGACAAAAATCTTCGAGTTCAAATGTGGAGTTATGAAGGTAGCTGACTGTCTGCTTTTTATATTGTAGCTTTTTTGCTTTGGAGATCATACCAGAGCTAGCCTCTACGAAGAGTATTTCGATTGTAGGAGCTTGTTGATAGATATAATTAAGAATTTCTCCATTTCCTCCTCCAATGATGGCCATTCTGCCTGTAGGTGGCAGGTATTTCAGAAGATGAAGTTGGCTGGATGAAATTGAATTTCCAAAAACCAATTTTGAAAGAAAACGGTAATGCGGTGATATGTGGTTGAAGTTATTAAGCACGACACCAAATGTTTAGAAAAGTAAAAGCCCCAGTACCTTGTACTGAGGCTTTAGATTGGCTTTCCGACTAATTAAAGTCTGCGTCAAAAATAAGAATCATTAAAGGGAATTAATCTCTAACATCTCAATCTGACATTCAAATGACGGTTAGCTTACAAAGCTTTATTAGTCATTTTTAGAAATCATCATTGGCATAATGAGCATCAATAGATTCTCATTATCAATATTATCAGTAGGCAGTATGTTACCTGCTCTGCTTGGAGTACTAAGCTCTATTATGATATCTGGAGTACTAATGTTTTGGAGCATCTCGATAAGCAATTTCGAATTAAACCCGATTTCCATATCTTCCCCAGAGTAGTCACACCCTAATCTTTCAACAGCCTCATTACTTAAATCCAAATCTTCAGCGTAAATCGTTAATTCGCTTCCTGTGATTTTAATATTAATTTGATTAGTTGTTTTATTTCCAAAAATACTGATTCTCTTCACTGAACTTAGAAAATCTTGTCTGTTTACAGATAGCTTATTAGGATTATCTGTAGGTATGACAGCCTTGTAGTCGGGATATCTCTCGTCTATTAGTCTACAGATCAGTCTTACATCACCGAAACTAAAAAAGGCATTACTATCGTTGAAATCTACTTTTGTTTCTGTATCATCTTGAGGAAGATTAGACTTTAATAAGTTAAGTGCTTTCTTAGGAAGGATGAAGTTAGTTTCTACTCCAGGCTTGACGTCTGACCTTTCTACTTTTACCAGTCTATTTGCATCAGTAGCTACGAAAACGGCGTTGTCATTATACAATTGAACATAGACTCCTGTTAGACTTAGTCTTAGTTCATCATTGCCAGAGGCAAAAATGGTCTGTGATATGCTACTAGATAAAGTGCCAGCTTCCATAGTAAAACTATTTTCAGAAGTGGTATCAGGAATTCTTGGAAAGTCACTTGCATTTTGACCAACAAGTTTATATCTGCCAAACTCAGACTTTAGTTCTATACTATTGTTGTCTGAATCTACTGTAAAAGTTACCGGTTGATTTGGTAGAGCCTTTAAGGTATCCATGCACAACTTAGAAGGAACGGCTATTTTCACATCCTCATCTGACTGCACATCAAGAGAGGTGCTCATTGACGTTTCCAGATCAGTACCAGTAATAGTTAGTTTTCCTGCTTTCAAATCAAAAAGAAAATGATCCAAAATTGGTATTACAGGCTTAGAAACTATAGTGCCACTTACACTTTGCAGCTTGTTCAGCAATAGGTTGGTATTAACGATAAATTTCATTTCGGTCTTGTACTTTATAAAAGGTTGTCAAATAAAATCTAAAAGTCGCACTATTGACAAGTTTTGCGTTAAAAACTTATCAATATAATTCCTATACTTTTATACAAATGGTTAGGTCTATACTGCAGGAGTTGCAGTACTTATTAATTTACTGAATTCAGATTGTATGGATTGTCCCTTGTCTTTAGCGTACCAAGTGTGCAGCTGCTTTGATATTTCACTATAGTCGTGGCCTTGTTCTTTCAATGATGTATAAAGAGTTTGTAAGTTTTGAGGTCTTGGGCCCCAATCAAATATTACTTCATTCTGTTGGTCAATTGCAATAAGCTTTGGAATACTTCTTCCTCCATTTGTAAGGTATTCATCCATTATGTCCAGATTTTCATCACGTAGTATAATTTCTAAGCTTATTCTATCATTTGCTTCTGCCATTTTCACAATCCAGGGTAAATTTTGAGCTGCATCGCCACACCAAGCCTCAGATATAACTAGCCACTTTTGTACCGGTAGTTTTGCTAATGCATCAGATAGCTCTTCATTTAAGGAAGACCTCTTGTCTAACCTATTCATACGAGTTACATTCATATTAGTAAAACCAATCATAGCTTCACTGTGATTTTCTCCAGTTGTTTTATTTTCAGTAAGTAATTGGTCTATATGTTTTCTGTAAGAGTCATAGCTCAATACTTTTCTGTTGGTTAGTTCGTGATTGAATTTCATATTAAGTTTTACGTTTTTTGTTGAGTTTACTTACAGTATATCAATATCTACAATTGTTATGTCCTAATCGAAAATGCTTATTGACCATATTGGTGTACCTTTAGTTTTTGCGGATTAGCCAAATGGCTATTAAGATGAAAGCAAGTCCACTTACCTGGAAAAGACTAATCTGTTCTTTATCAAGATAACCCCAAAACAAAGCTACGATTGGAATTAAATAGGTCACCGATGAAGCAAAAACGGCAGTTGTGTTTTTAATTAAACGGTTAAACATCACCAGACTGAGTGCTGTGCCTATTACAGCTAGTATTATTATGGCAATACCAGAACTTACATATTGTTTGTCAGCTATATTAAACTCTAATCCTGAGTAAAAAAGAATAAAACTACTCAATACTGCTAGTAGTGCTAATGGTAACGCTGTCACAAGCATAGGCTTGTAAGCTGCTAGTTTGTATTTAATAATGTTCACATTTATACCGTAACAAAGCGTTGCTAAGATTACTAAGATTGAGTATTTGTTAAATGAAAAGCCTTCAGAACTCGATAAAAGAAAAGCCCCCACTAAACCAATAATGACGCCTATTAATTTGAATCGATCGAATGCTACACCTAGAAACAATACTCCAGTAATCAGAGCAAAAAGTGGCATAAGTCCGTTAAGAGCTCCAGCAAGTGAACTTGAAATATGTACTTGAGCAGCTGTAAATAGTAGGGCAGGGGCACCACTCCCAAGTATGCCTGATATTGCAAAATATAGCCAATCTTTTTTTGCCTCTTTTACTTCTTTAAGTTTTATGAAAGGTAATAAAACTAGTCCAGCAAGCAACATACGCAATGCTGCTACTTGGACACTTGAAAAAGACTTCAGTCCTTCTTTCATAAGGATAAAAGAACTCCCCCAGAATATGGCTAGTACTCCGAGTATAAGGTATTGGTGTCTGAGTCTGATATTGGATAGTTGCTATTGTGATCGTTTTTTACACGACCAAGTATATTCAAAATTAGCAACCGCTTCGTTGGATTCGTTTCGAGCAGTCACAGGCAAGACAACAGTGTGACCTTCAGAAGAGTTCATTAACTCTTGCATAAAAGTTTCAACCTCAACTCCTGAATTGCACTCAAACGATATTTTCCCGACAGATTTTTTTTGAAATTGTGCTGAAGTGTTGACTAGGAGCATTGAAAATTTAAAGTCAGTATCCATATACTGAAGGATCATTATTCCAGTAGCCAATTCTGCGGCCATATGCATGGCTGCAAAGTACATTGATCGAAATGGATTCTGATTTATCCACTTAAATTTCAACATAGTTAAACTTCCAGAATCATCTAGTTTAGTAAGTTTTGTACCTGCTATGTATGCAAGTGGCAGTTTTTTTAGTAGAAATAGAGAAAAGTATGAGCCAAGTACTTTTCTTCTAAATGTTTCTTTGCTCATATGGTGTCATCTAGTTGGTCCGCTTCTTCAGACGACAGTTGCAAGAACTCCACTGCTCTTGATTTTAGTGGTCTGAAATAGATGAGAAATACACCAAGCATTAGACTATATAGTAGTAAATTCATTCTTCCAGAAAGATAGAAACCTACAGCACCTAGAATAGCTGATCCTTCTAAAGAAGCCCAAAGTACGATATTGCTTATTCTAAACGCATTGAATTTTGTGTCCAAGTCCGCTGACTTATCTATTTTTTTATACTGCATTTTTCCAAAAAAATAAGCTGCGGCAAAGGTGACAACAGCTAATAATGGAACAATCATCTCAAGTATCAAGAAATCTTCACTATTTTGATTTAATGTATCTTGATTTTTAAGTGTGTACAGTATTCCTACTAGCAATGCAGTGCTAATACATATTATGATATGAATTAACGAAAGTTGTTTGAAGGTGCGTTTTACTACCATATTAAAGCAAACTTATTTGGTCTCCAGATGTAAATGTATCATCCTTTTTTTCTTTCGATGGTAGTTCCGGCAATTCGCCATCAGCAACTTCATTTGAATCTCCCATACTGTCTGCAGTCTGATTGATATCCTTACTAGACTCTTTATCTGCCTTTGGAGCTTCAGTTTTTTCTGGTTTTAAAGGAGGTTTATCAACATTATCTTCTGGTGAGGAGCTAATGTCTGATCCTCCATCGTTATTAGGGTCCTCCTCTTTAGGAGTTTCTTCTGGTGGAGGTGGAGGTAGGAGTTTTGCTTTTACAAATTCTTTACCACACAACTTATTTCCAAGACTTTTCCAGCCTTTTATATCTATAAAGTCCTCAAGGTCAATTTCTTCTGTTTTCTTCTCACCACTTTTGGTTTTAGTGGTAAGCTCAATAGCTGGCTTGTGATGGGTAGCTGCTAAGATCATCTTACTACCCCATCCATCTGTTATAAATGAGAACCGTTTATCTAGTGTAGTAGTCTCTATGTTAAAACGCTTCACATAGTAATTCTTGCTGTTCCCATCATAGTGAACGATACTTAGATTCTTAGAGGGATCATACTTCCCTATAACTTTAATCTCCTTGTTTGCATAATGGTTAGTCAATTCATGGGTAGTTAGCTCATATTCACCATTATCGTAAATCACTAGAATTTGATCATCTGTGTGGAAACTACCTAAGTAATCTCCTCTTTCGTGTACATTAAGTCTACCAATATTTGATTCGTACCAAATATCTCTTCCTGGTAATGTCGAAACACCTTTTTCTTTTAAGTCGATTTTTCTTACCGGATGTTTCGTCACCATATTTCCAAGACTAGCTCTTCCTTTTATCTGAAGGTCTGCAAAATCGTAATCAAATAATTTATTGCGAGCAGAAGAAGAGGAGTGAAGATATACATTTACTATTTCAGCTTCTCCATTGAGGTTAGCGGTGAAATAGTGCAGTTTACTACCATCATTTCCTTTGGTTATGTTATACTCTTTGTCTCTTGTAATGCTGGTAACATTAAAACGTTTTGCGTAAGTCTTCTTACTTTTTCCATCGGTGTATATGGCGTTATATGTCTTCCTATCATCGTTTTTACGGAATACAGCCACGTGTATTATGTTTTTACCAAAGAATGCCTTCGAGGATACTTTGCTGACTGAGTAGGTACCATCTTTCCGAAATACAATGATGTCATCTATATCTGAGCAATCAGATATATAGGTTTCTTTCTTGATGCCAGTGCCTACAAAACCTTCTTTGAGATTTGCATACAATTTTTCATTTGCTACAGCTACAACTTTAGTATTGATTTCTTCAAAATCCTTTATCTCAGTCTTACGTTCTTTTCCTTTACCAAATCTACTAAGTAGGTCTTTATAGTATTCTATTGCGTACTCTGTTAAATTATTAAGATGATTATTTACTTCGGCAAGAGCCTCTTCAATTCCTTTAAGTAATTCATCCGCTTTAAAACTATCAAATTTTGAGATTCGTTTAATTTTAATCTCGGTGAGACGGATGATGTCTTCCTCAGTAACTTTACGTTTTAAGTGCTTAATATGAGGTTTCAATCCTTTGTCTATGGCAGAGAGAACACCTTCCCAAGTGGTTTCTTCCTCTATATCTCTATATATTCTCTCCTGGATAAAGATTTTTTCAAGGGAACTAAAATGCCATTTCTCTTCAAGTTCTCCTCTTTTAATTTCAAGTTCTTGCTGTAAAAGATCTACAGTATTTTCGGTGTTAATTTTTAGTATATCCGAAACACCTAAAAACTGAGGCTTGTCGTCTACAATGATGCAAGCATTGGGAGATATAGAAGTCTCACAATTGGTAAATGCATACAAAGCGTCTATAGTCTTGTCTGTAGATATGTTATTGGGTAATTGGATTTCTACCTCAACGTCTTTAGCAGTATTATCTACGACTTTTTTTATTTTTATTTTTCCCTTATCATTCGCTTTCAGGATATTTTCAATAAGTGCTCCTGTAGTTGTGCCGTATGGTACATCTGTAATCGCTAAGGTATTCTTATCTTTTTCTATTATTGTGGCTCTTACTTTTAATTTACCACCTCTACGTCCATCTTGATAGTCCGATACATCTACTTGTCCTCCTGTCTGAAAGTCAGGGTAAATAGTAGGATTTTTTCCTTCTAAAATTTTAATACTTCCTTTCACCAATTCGATGAAATTATGTGGCATAATCTTAGTACTCAGTCCTACAGCAATACCTTCCACGCCCTGAGCAAGTAGGAGTGGGAATTTTACCGGAAGTGTAATTGGCTCATTTTTACGACCATCATAACTCTTCTGCCACTCAGTAGTCTGCTTGTTGAATGCAACTGCAAGGGCAAATTTGTTAAGTCTAGCTTCAATGTATCTTGGGGCTGCAGCACTATCACCAGTACGCACATCCCCCCAGTTTCCTTGGCAGTCTATGAGAAGGTCTTTCTGGCCCATATTGATAATTGCACCGCCAATTGCGGCATCACCGTGAGGGTGGTACTGCATTGTACTACCAATGACGTTTGCTACCTTGTTATATCTACCATCGTCCATTTCCTTCATAGCGTGAAGAAATCGACGTTGTACTGGTTTTAGACCGTCATTGATATGAGGTACTGCACGTTCAAGGATTACGTAACTTGCATAATCAAGAAACCAATCTTCGTACATTCCTTTGACAGCACGTTGTCCGTCATTTAGATCTATATTGGTGACCTTCTCTTCTGGATTTTGCTCCAAATTCTCTTCCAATTCTTCGTTTTCGTCCATTATTTATGCAGCTTCAGATTCTTCTTTTTCTTTTTTAAGCAAAGCCTCTTCTTCACCAGTTTCATCTATTTCAAGACGTAGGTTATTGATGATGAATTTTTGTCTGTCAGGGGTGTTTTTACCCATATAATATTCGAGAATCTTGGTGATACTCGCATCTTCACTAAGTAGTACAGGTTCTAAGCGTATATCTTCGCCAATAAATCCTCCAAACTCATCAGGAGAAATCTCACCTAGTCCTTTGAATCGAGTTATTTCAGCAGACTTACCTAGTTTTCTTAGAGCATCTATTCTTTCCCTATCAGAGTAGCAGTAGATCGTCTCTTTTTTATTTCTTACTCTGAATAGTGGAGTTTCCAAGATGTAAACGTGGCCTTTTCTCACTAAATCTGGAAAAAACTGTAGAAAGAAGGTAAGGATAAGTAACCTAATGTGCATACCATCTACATCCGCATCTGTAGCTATTACTATCTTATTGTACCTCAGGTCATCGATACTTTCTTCTATGTTCAGTGCGTGCTGCAGAAGATTAAACTCTTCATTTTCGTAAACGATTTTCTTCTTCAATCCGAAGCAATTTAGAGGCTTTCCTCTAAGACTGAAAACAGCTTGCGTCTGCACGTCTCTTGCTTTAGTGATACTTCCAGATGCTGAATCCCCCTCAGTGATGAATAGTGTTGTTTCTAGACGGTTATCCTTTTTTTCGTCCGTGAAGTGAACTCTACAATCTCTTAGCTTTTTGTTGTGAACGCTTGCTTTTTTAGCTCGCTCACGAGCAATTTTACGGACACCGGCCATATCCTTACGTTCACGTTCACTCAATTGAATTTTTTTCAGAAGAGCTTCCGCTGTATCAGGATTTTTATGCAGATAGTTGTCAAGTTTTGCCTTTACAAATTGGTTGATTTCCGCCTTCAATGAAGCTCCACCTGGAGCTATTTCTGTACTTCCTAATTTTGTCTTGGTTTGAGATTCAAAGACAGGTTCCTGTATTCGTACTGATATCGCAGATACCAATGAGGCTCTAATATCGGTAGAGTCATAATTTTTGCCATAGAAGTCTCTCACTGTACGCACTAGAGCTTCTTTGAAAGCGGTGACGTGTGTACCTCCTTGTGTAGTATTCTGGCCGTTTACAAATGAGTAATAGTCCTCACCGTAGTGCGTGTCGTGTGTAATAGCCATCTCAATATCACCATCTTTTAGATGAATAATCGGATATTTTATCTCTTCTGCATTTGTCTTTCTTTCCAAAAGATCCAAAAGCCCATTTTTAGAGAAATACTTTGAGCCATTAAAGTTTATAGTCAGACCTGCATTCAAGTATACATAATTCCACATCTGATTATCAATGTATTCTGTGATATACTTATGAGTTTTAAAAATATCTATATCTGCAGTATACTCTACATATGTACCATTCTTTTCATCGGTATTTCCTTTTTCTTCCTTCTGTAATTCACCACGCTCGAAGACAGCGGTCATACTCTCACCTTCACGATAACTTTTTACCATGAAATAAGAGGAAAGAGCATTTACTGCCTTAGTACCGACACCATTTAGTCCTACAGATTTCTGAAATACATTACTATCATATTTTGCACCAGTATTTATCTTACTGACAACGTCTACTACCTTCCCAAGTGGAATACCTCGCCCATAGTCTCGAACAGAAACCTTGTTGTCCGCAAGCTTTATTTCTATACGCTTACCATTACCCATCATAAATTCGTCAATAGAATTATCTACTACCTCTTTCATTAAGATATAGATACCATCTTCTGCCGAGGAACCATTTCCTAATTTTCCGATGTACATACCAGGACGCAAACGGATGTGCTCTTTCCAGTCTAATGACCGTATACTGTCCTCATTATATTGATTATTAGCCATTTAAGTTTGGTAAAAATTTAGTCTTTGGTGTAATTCCCAAATGTAGTATACATCGCGTTCATTGGGTAGTATGGGCATTGTTTTTTTTATGAACAAAGGTGTGGATAGAGTTAGGAGTGATATAGGTTATAAACTTCTTAACGATTCAAACTAGTAAGAGCTTATGAATTTGAAATCAGCAAGATATAGCAGGTATTTCATCAATGAAAGTCATCGCATGTTTTCAATGGATAATAGCATATTGATGGACTTTTGTCTGAACTATAATTAGAGATTTATTGTCATATTTGCCTCGTAGGCTACATTTATAGAGCCACTAGACAGTAATGAACTATGGATGACATCAATTCTACTTCAAGGAATCGTGGAAAATCTCCCAACGATGATTTTCTATTTGGAAGTCCAAAGTCAAGACTGGTAATATCTGAAGCAGTAAAGGATTTAAATTATCTGCTCAATAGGGGATACGGTGTACGCTCAGCTGTATCTTTATGCGGCAATAGATATCGACTAAATGCTCGACAGCAAAAAGCTCTAAGAGGTATGTCGGTATCTCAAGAGGACATTCTAGAAAGAGTAAACAAACAGTGTAATCCAATAAACTTAACCAATAAAAAAGTAGATATAGATGGGTTTACCTACTTATTCTATTAGAAACTGCTTATTCCGGAGGATATATACTTAAAGGCAGCGATGGTGCATATCGCGATCTTTCTGGAGTTCACGGTTCTTACAAACGGGTAAAAAAAACGAAAGAAGTACTAAATATAGTTGGTCAATACTTGGTGTCCCTAAATACTGATTTAGTAATATGGTATTTTGATACACCCGTTTCCAATAGCGGACGAATCAAAACCTTACTCTTTGAAGTTGCAGAAGAAACTGGATTTAATTGGAATATTGAATTGGTCTATAATCCTGATAAAGCGTTAGCTGATTCAGACCATATTGTTATTTCTAGTGATGCATTTGTCCTGAATGAATGCAAATTTTGGTTTAATTTGGCTAAACACCTACGAACCAAGGATTGGACCGTTTTTGAAACACTAAACTAAAATGAATTTAGCTATTGATATTTATTACCGTGAAGAGGGCGGAGCAACTTGTGTGGGTGTATTATTCCAATGGAAAGATGCAGAGCCAACTAAGGTGATAAGAGCGACCATAGACGAAGTAGAAGAGTATGTTCCAGGCGAATTTTATAAGCGTGAACTGCCTTGTGTGATGACGGTCATTTACCAAGTAAAACATTACAAAGTGGATTACATCATATTAGATAGCCACGTGCAACTAGGGGAAGATCAAAAAGGTCTTGGGGAGTATGTATATGAAGCTGTAGATAAGATGTATCCAGTGATTGGTTTAGCCAAAAGGGGATTTTATAACAATGTGGAATATGTAAGAGAAGTTAAAAGGGGAGAGAGCGATAATCCGTTGTATGTCTCTGCGATTGGTTGTGACTTAGAGGAAGCTGTGGAATGGGTTAGGGATATGCACGGAGAGTATCGAATCCCTTCTATTTTAAAGGAGGTAGATAGAATAGGAAGAGAAGACTAATTTATCTCTTGGTGTTATCTATAAAAAGACCGCTGTTATAGTTAACAGCGGTCTTTTGTATTATGCCTTTTGATAGAATTACGCTCTTAATGGGCTATGCTCCATCATTTTACGCATATTGTTTAAAGCATAACGCATACGACCTAGTGCCGTGTTTATGCTTACACCTGTCATCTCTGCTATTTCCTTAAAACTAAGGTCTCCATAGTGGCGAAGAATCAATACTTGACGTTGTTCTGGTGGGAGTTTATCGATAACAGATCGAACCATACTCTCTTTTTCTGTACGGATGATTTGCTCTTCTTTGTTATCAACTGCAAGTTTTATTTTACGGAAAACATCGTCCCCGTCACTCCCAGTTATTGTTGGCATTCTCTTCATTTTTCTGAAATAATCGATAGCCATATTTCTAGCGATGCGAATAGCCCATGGGAGAAATTTACCTTCCTCGTTATACTTACCCCTTTTGAGATTTCTAATGATTTTAATAAAAGTCTCTTGAAAGAGGTCTTCTGCTATATAAGTATCTTTTACTATGAGATGGATAGTCGTAAAGATACGGTTTTTGTGTCTGTTGATTAACATTTCAAGACACGCCTCGTTGCCTTGTACATACTGTTTTACTAGCGATTGATCAGAAATTTTTAATGATTGCATAATACCTACGGTTTAAAAGTTTAAAAGAATGTTTTTTAAAGAGTATAGGTATTGCTTATAGGCGTTGTCTTTTATTAAACTAAAACTAATATAGAATCTAAAATCTAAAGTCACAAATTATTGTTCCATTTATGGACTATTTAAGGCAAATTTGCGACCCTTTGTTTGACAAACGGACATTTACATGACAAAACAGAAGTACATAGAAATACAAAATGCTCATTTACACAATCTTAAGAATGTAGATGTATCCATTCCAAGAAATAAACTTACTGTGGTTACCGGTTTGTCAGGCAGCGGAAAGTCTAGCTTGGTATTTAACACACTATATGCTGAAGGTCAAAGGAGATACGTGGAGAGCTTGAGTAGTTATGCAAGGCAGTTTTTAGGAAGGCTGGAGAAACCGATGGTCGATAACATAAAAGGCCTCACACCCTGTATAGCTATAGAGCAAAAGGTAAATACGCGAAACCCAAGAAGTACAGTAGCTACGAGCACAGAGCTATATGACTATTTGAAGTTGCTATGGGCTAGAATAGGAAAGACGATATCACCTGTAAGCGGTCAAGAGGTAAAAAAACATAGTACAAGTGATGTCATAAACTTTGTGTTAGAAGCAAAGGAAGGTACACCGATTTACATATGCTATAAACCTACCGAAACCGAATCTGCAAATTATCTTGAACTTGCTATGCAGAAAGGATATAACAGAATATGGTCCCAAGGTGAAGTGTTGAGAATAGAAGATGAGGTAAACAATAAAAAGCGTAAGGACTACTTTATACTAGTGGATCGTCTCAAGGCTAAAACAGCTGATGATGAATATAAAAGTAGACTCTCTGACTCTGTGGAAACTGCTTTTTGGGAAGGAAGTGGAGAGGCTACCATTATTTCAGGAAACGATAGTCAAACGTTTAATAATAAGTTTGAACTTGACGGAATGACTTTCGAAGAGCCTTCTGTTAATTTACTTAGTTTTAATAATCCTTATGGAGCATGTGCGGAGTGCGAAGGCTTTGGAAGTATTATAGGAATAGATCCAGATCTAGTGATACCAAATAGATCTTTATCTGTGTATGAAAATGCAGTAGCCTGCTGGAAAGGTGAGACACTCAGCGAATGGAAGAATGATTTTATTCATAATAGCACGCAGTTCAATTTTCCAATTCATAGGCCGATAAGTGAGTTGACTAAAAAAGAACTCAACTTACTATGGCACGGAGGCAAAGGGGTGGCAGGGTTAGACCATTTCTTTCAGTATCTTCAAGAAAACAGTTATAAGATCCAATATAGGGTTATGCTTAGCAAGTATAGAGGTAAGACTACTTGCCCTAGCTGTTTGGGAACTAGAATAAGAAAAGATGGAAGTTTCATAAAGATAAAAAACACTGGAAAGAACCCTGTCTTTATGAAAGATGAGACGCTGTCTTCTTTAAGTGATATACTCTTACTTAGTATCAAAGAGGCGAGTGATTTTTTTCTAGCGTTAACCTTACAAGCACAAGCAGCAGAAATAGCAAAGCCTATTTTAGTGGAGATAGAAAATAGACTAGACTATTTAATTCGAGTAGGATTAAACTACTTGGGACTCAATAGACTGAGTAACTCACTCAGTGGAGGTGAGAGTCAAAGAATTAATCTGGCTACTTCTTTAGGAAGTAGTCTTGTGGGAAGCAGTTATATATTAGATGAGCCTAGTATTGGTCTTCACTCCAAGGATACAGAAAGATTAGTCTCTGTACTTCAAAATCTAAAAGATAAAGGAAATACAGTAGTGGTAGTAGAACATGATGAAGACATGATGCGAACCGCAGACTACATTGTAGATATGGGACCAGAAGCAGGACATCTAGGTGGGGAAGTAGTATTTGCCGGCGACTATGAAAGCCTGAAAGGTAAAGAAACGTTAACTGCTAAATACCTCGATGACATAGAGAGAATAGAAGTGCCGAAATCACGCAGAAAGTGGAACAATAAAGTGACATTGGTAAAGGCTGCCCAACACAATCTGAAAAATGTAACCGTAGAATTTCCTCTAAACACTCTGTGTGTTGTAACTGGGGTCAGTGGTAGTGGTAAGACCTCACTAGTAAAAGGTATTTTGTATCCTGCGGTACTAAGAGAGACACAGCAGTACAGTACGCAGAAGATTGGAGAGGTAAATGAAATCATAGGTGATTTTAGTTCCTTTTCAGCTGTAGAGCTTGTAGACCAAAATCCAATAGGAAAGTCAAGTAGAAGTAACCCTGTGACTTATGTAAAAGCTTATGATGCGATTAGAGAACTTTTCAGCACCATGCCTATCGCCAAGCAACGTGGGTTCAAGACCAAGCATTTCTCATTCAATGTAGATGGAGGAAGATGTGATAATTGTCAAGGAGAAGGAGAAGAAGTGGTAGAAATGCAGTTCATGGCGGATTTGCATCTGACTTGTGAGGAGTGCAATGGACGTCGATTTAAGGACGAGGTGTTAGATGTTGAGTTCAGAAAGAAAAACATCTTTGATGTGCTTAATATGACAGTGGACGAAGCGATTGAATTCTTCAAGGGTCAGAAGCCTATTGTTAACAAGCTACTTCCACTACAAGAGGTAGGTTTAGGATATGTGAAATTAGGTCAAAGTAGTAATAGTCTGTCAGGAGGAGAAGCCCAACGTATCAAACTAGCGACTTTTTTAGCGAAGTCTCAAAATAAGGATAAGGTACTATTTATCTTTGATGAGCCAACAACAGGTTTACATTTCCACGATATCAAAAAGCTTTTAAAATCATTCAATGCTTTAGTGGACAAAGGACATAGTATAGTGGTAATAGAGCATAACTTAGATGTAGTAAAATGTGCGGATTGGGTAATAGATCTTGGACCAGAAGGGGGAGACGGTGGAGGAGACTTGATGTTTGCAGGAACTCCGGAGGACTTAGCCCAAAATAAAACATCTGTTACCGGACAGTTTTTGAAGGAGAAGATGTGAGATTAATTATTAGTTATTAATGGTTAATTGAGTTTTCTAGTTTTGTTACAAAGTCTTTTAATTTCCCTTCCACTATTGTATATTTTTCAGGATTAGGGTAAAAAGGGCTTGCCAAGAGATCCTATTTTTTTTGACCATTTATTATTTTTGTCGGTTGTAATTTTTTTACCAAAAGAATAAATTTCTGTCATCACGATTTCTTCATATTTTCCTTGTATTAGAACGATTTCAAAGTCTTTACTGGGGAATTCTTTAGTTGGATTGAAATCAGGGCCTCCAATAGATAGGATATTGTTTTCATTAATTTGAAAGAGATAGTGAGTTGAGTACCTTCATCTTCAAATTCCTTGAGTTGAACATACTCGTGAGATTTCACTTTCAGATAGTGACAAACGCTTTTGTCTAAGGTCCATTTTAAGCTAATACCATTCCTTTTTTCTTCGAAATAGCTTTGTTGATAGTTCCATAAACTAATAATTATGTAAGTCAATATTGAACCGATTAGCACATAACTTTCACCTTCAGATAAATCTCCAAAGTAGAAGGCTATACTGCCAACAAGGATTGCAATAGTTGTCCAAATAATTATTAGATACTTTTGATTTTTCTTACGATTACCATTAAACTGCAACTCTTTTTCGAGGAGTTTTATTTCATTTTTGTTTAGTGGTCTTTCTTGAAACATCAATCATTAACCATTAATAATTACTCATTTCTCCTCATCATACCACAGAGTATAAAACTTTCTGCCGTTTTCATCCTCACCACGCTCAATTTTACTTCTATCACCATGCACGTAGAGTGAGAAGTTTTTGTCAAGTTTGATTACACTTTTAAATACGCCTTTTTTCTTGTTCACAGCTGTTTCATTAAGGTCAAAACTCTCTGGTATGCTAACAGCCCTTTCACGTTGGTAGGAAGTAGTAAAATCTTGAAAGGTATCTACAATATCCGGGTGCTGTAGCACTACATTGGCAAATTCAGACAGGTCAAATTGCTCTTGCTCCTTGAAGTAGTCTGCCGATTTATTAAGCATTTCAGCTTGGTCAGCTTTATCGGCTGCAAATTCTTTAGGCAGCTTCTTGGTGATGAAATCTTTTGCAATGTTCATCACTGTTTCTGTTTGATAATAAGCATCTTCACGTTGCTTTACGTGTAAGAAGTGGTCAAACCAAAACTTTGCATCCCCACCGTTATTGGTGTTATCTATAACACTTACAGTGTATCCTTTTTCTTTTTCCGTATTGAAAATGATGGCACCTTTATCGAGATTCTTTATGTGTATCCCTTCAAGACTATTTATAGTAAAATTCCCATCATTATTTTTTACATCAAGAAAAGTGTCTTTTACTTCAGACTTGAATAGTCCAATAGCATCTACGGGCTCTCCTTCGAGAAGTACATTTTGAATAAGGGCAACGTAAAACTCACCACCTTTTATTTTGGGATGATTTCCTTGCTCATAGAGATGCTTTGCTATACTCTTCGAGTGAGCTATCAAGTGCTCAGGATTCTCAAATATTGCTTCAGCATAAGCAAACACCTCATTTAGATTAAGATGTGATTCGTGATGAAATCTATAAAATTCATTTTCCTGAAATGATGATAAAAAGTAGGAAAGGAGATCTTCTTCTACCTCGCTAGAGTATTCTAATAGGTTATTTCCTAGAGTCATAAGCTCTTCATTAAAGGAATTTCCGACATAGTGAAGGACTACATGTTGTATTTTGGTATCTGTGTATGCCAGCATGGGTACAAGTTTAGTTTTTTTAGATAATCTCTAAGAGTCTTAGACTTAAAAGAACTCATATTTTTTTAAAACAAAAAGCCCTCATACATTGCTGCATGAGGACTTTCAGATTTAGAGTTTTCAGTCTAAATATCTATGAAGATGCATTCGCTTTTGGAGCTGCGTCTAAAATTTCTTGAGTTACGCCATCCGCAAACTCTTCAAAATTCTTATTGAATAAACCAGCTAAATGAATCGCTTTTTTGTCATATGATGATTTATCCCCCCAAGTATTTCTGGGGTTTAGTAGTTCATCAGGAACACCTGGACAACTCACAGGCATATCCACTCCAAATACAAGATGTTTTTCGAATTCTACGTTTTCTAAGTTTCCGTCCAAAGCAGCATTTAGCATTGCTCTGGTATATTTGAGTTTCATTCGACTTCCTATACCGTAAGGTCCGCCACTCCAGCCGGTATTGACCAACCAAACATTGACATTGTTTTCAGTCATTTTCTTACTAAGCATGTCTGCATATCTACCTGGGTGAAGTGGAATAAATGCTTCTCCAAAACAAGCCGAGAAAGTAGCTTGAGGCTCATTTACACCTTCTTCAGTACCTGCTACTTTAGCGGTGTATCCACTTATAAAGTGGTACCCTGCCTGACCAGGTGTAAGCTTAGAAATAGGGGGTAGGACACCGAAAGCATCTGCGGTTAAGAAGAAAATATTTTTAGGCTGAGGACCTACACTTGGTACTGCAATATTATCTATGTTTTCAATAGGGTAAGCACATCGAGTATTTTGAGTTACGCTTACGTCATCGTAGTTCACTACATCAGAATCTGGAAAAAATCTCACATTTTCTACTAAAGCACCTTTTCTAATAGCGTGCCATATGGTCGGCTCATTTTCTTCTGAAAGGTTTATGGTTTTTGCGTAACATCCTCCTTCAAAATTGAATATACCATCCTTACTCCATCCGTGCTCATCATCACCTATAAGCTTGCGATCTGGATCTGCAGAAAGTGTCGTTTTTCCAGTTCCAGAAAGACCAAAGAAAATAGCACTATCACCATTCTTGCCAATGTTTGCAGAACAGTGCATACTTAGTACGTCGTGTTCTACTGGTAGTGTAAAGTTTAATGCAGTAAAGATTCCTTTTTTTATTTCTCCAGTATATCCACTACCACCAATTATGTAGATTTTCTTTGTGAAATTGATAATAGAGAAATTCTCCTGACGTGTACCGTCTCTATCGGGAACAGCCATAAAGCTTGGTGCTGCTAGGATTACCCAGTCAGGATCAATCTCATTGACCTCATTCTCGTCTGGACTAATAAACATGTGATGCACGAAGAGATTTTGATATGCCGTCTCATTGACTACTCTTACTTTTAATCGATATTTAGGATCAGCACACGCATAGGCATCTCGTACAAATATTTCCTTACCATTATAGTGGTTAATTACCCTTTCTAAGAGAGCATCAAACTTATCTGCATCAAACTTTTGGTTAATATCTCCCCACCATACTTCATTATTGGTTTTATCATCAGCAACGGAAAATTTATCCTTGGGTGATCTACCAGTAAATTTACCAGTGTCACCAGCTAGGGCTCCAGTGCTTGTAATCTTTCCTTCTTTTCTCGCTACGGCTGCATCTAATAGTTGTTGCAGACTTAGATTTTTGTTGGTTTTTGACGCTAAGTCAAAAGCACGGTCCGTTATTGAATGTGACTTCATTTTTGTTAAGAAAGAGCAAATGTAAGGCCCTCAGTTTAGTATGCCTAAATATATAACTAACTAATTATTAGGCGGATGTGCTAAAATTCAAAGATATGATCGAATTCAATATTTATGGTAGAAAATACCATAAGTTTTAGAATTTTGATAACGAGCGGATTATAGATTACTTAGTGTCAAAATGAATCATATAAGTCATTTTTCTGCTGACTTTTCCACTTCGTGTTTACATTGTGGTCTTTTTAGCGTTGTAACCTTCTTTTATCAGGATTTTAAGCACTTGATCAGCCTTGTCACCCTGTATGATAAAAGTTTTCTTATCTATAGACCCACCTACACCACATTGTTGTTTAACTTTTTTACATAATGCTTCTAATGTCTGTGGGTTACCTTGATAGCCTTCTACAACGGTTACTGTTTTCCCTCCACGACCTTTCTTTTCTTTTCTTACACTCAACTTTTGAACACTAGAAGGCAGGTTTGGCGTTTCCTCTTCTACTTTACCCTCATGGTCAGTGAGTACTTTGAACCCCGAATCTTCGTTTTGAGTAGTAAAGAAATTAGACAAGTCTAATTTCTGCATTTTCTTTTTAGCCATTGTTTAAAATTTAATTCATCAAAGTGCTTTACTTAGGCACTAGTACTTTCAGCGAATTTATGTCAACTTTTATATCCTTACTTTCTCGAAGTGTGATTGGCTCTCCGTCTATATGCCATTGCTTTCCACTTCCTTTTATACTAATATGACTAGCTTTATAAAAAGTAAACAAAGCATTATCCTTTTGAACTTTACGAATTAAAAAGCTTATAAGACTTGGTATTTGATACCATTTTGGTTTTTTCATTATAGCTATCTCTAATAATCCATCTTGTATATCTGCCTTACTTGCTATCTCAAAGTTGTTTCCCCATTGAGCCCCATTAGCAATACTCAGACTAAAAAAAGGCAATTCTGCTTGCTCGTCGTCTATAACTATGCTTATTTTCTTTTCTTGTCTTTCACCAAAGCATTGTATAATCGTTTTGGCATATCCAGTAAGACCGCGTATACCTCCAGCACCAAACTTGTGAGCTACTTCAGCTTCGAAGCCAGCTCCTGCTACATTAAGAAAAAAGTAGTTTGAAACCTTTGCGGTGTCTATTGTGATTTGTTTTCCGTGGAGCACTATCTCAAGTGCTTTTAAAGTATGCCTAGGAATCTTTAGAAATCTAGCAAGACCATCACCAGACCCTTTGGGGATTATTCCAAGTATTTGATTCCGTTGGTGAGCTATCTTAGCTACAGTACTCACAGTACCATCTCCACCTATTGCACATAAAACATGGTATTCACTTGTGTCAATAGATTCAAACTTACGAATATCAATAAAACTAAAATCAGAAGACTGAGGTTTTAGTGCGGAGATTTGATTTACAATAGAAGGTTCGAAGCGTTTACCTGCTTTTTTATTGTAAACAAAGAGGTAATTCACAGAACTTATTTTCTTGCTATTGCTCTCTTAGCTGCAGCTATCACATCTTTCACACCCAAGCCGTACTTATCTAGTAGTTCTTCTGGCTTTCCGCTTTCACCAAAGCTGTCGTTTACTGCTACCATTTCCAGTGGAGCAGGATTATGTCTACTAAGAAGCTGACAAATACTATCTCCTAGACCACCGTGCATTTGATGTTCCTCGGCAGTGACGACACATTTCGTTTCAGCGACTGCATCCAGTATTGATTTATCGTCTAACGGCTTGATTGTGTGTATGTTGATTACTTCTGCAGATATACCCTCTTCCGCGAGTGCTTTAGCTGCTTCAAGAGAGTTCCAAACGAGGTGGCCTGTAGCGAAAATAGTCACATCCGATCCACTTTGCATATGCAAAGATTTTCCTATTTCAAAGCTTCCTTCTTTAGTAAATATAGGCCATTTCGGTCTACCAAATCTCAAATATACAGGCCCTTTGTGGTCGGCAATTGCTATGGTTGCTTCCTTAGTTTGATTGTAATCGCAAGGATTAATAACAGTCATACCTGGAAGCATCTTCATAAGGCCGATATCTTCCAAGATTTGATGTGTAGCACCATCTTCTCCCAAAGTAAGCCCTGCATGAGATGCACATATTTTGACATTTTTATCGGAGTAAGCTACCGATTGTCTTATTTGATCATACACTCTTCCAGTCGAGAAGTTCGCAAATGTACCTGTGAATGGTATCTTGCCAGCAGTAGCAAGGCCGGCTGCCATTCCTATCATATTAGCTTCCGCTATTCCAACTTGAAAAAACCTTTCAGGAAATTCATTTTGAAATTTATTCATTTTGAGCGATCCTGTAAGATCTGCACATAGTCCTACAACGTCCTTGTTTCTTTGACCAAGTTCGTATAGTCCGTCTCCAAATCCTGATCGTGTGTCTTTTTTTTCCATAATGGTAAGGTTCTGTTTTAGGTTATCTTAAGTTTATATGTGTGACCTCTCCTGATTTTATTGAGAAGTATTCTGTTTTGGTATTTAATGTCTCTTTGACTGCAGATTCTCTATACACTAAGTGGTATGAACCTGGTTGCAGTACGGTGATTGTTTGATTACCTTTTAGCTTTAGAATTTTTACAAGCTCTGTATCTCCTTTATACATTCTGTAAAGGCCAATTTCGTATTTATTTCGTGTTACAATATTGAGTTTTCCAGGCTGCTGTACTTGTAAGGTTGTCGTTTTGTTTTGTACCATTTGTACATCTTCTTCAAGTATACGCGGAAGCGTTAGTAACATAATATCATACTTGCCTGTAAGATACATCTGTTGATTATTGAAATCTTGAATATTAATAATTTCATTGTTCTTTTTATCTAAGACGATGGCTTGAAGATTCTTGTAGTTTGTGACTCCATTAATTTTGAGGCTCAATGTCCCTCTTGCGGCGCCTACAGCAATAGTGTTATGCTCTCCCGCTACGAGTGTTATGTTTTCCTTGAATACAGGAGGTGTAGTGTGAACTTTTAGATTGTATGTATAGGAAGGATCTAAAAAAAGAGTGTCTGGATTATTTCTATAGTCCAATGTATGCACATAATTATAGATAACCTTGTCGCTCTGAGCATCTGTGAAAGTCATATTCACATTAGTCTCTGTAGGCCGCCCAAAATCGTTAATGAGATTCACCTGTGCAGTCGTATTATTGATTGCTTGGCTTATCACTACATTTAGTACTTCCTCGAAGTCTTTCTCTGTCTGTGCTTCAAAAAATCTACCAACACACTCAAACTGACTTCTGTAATCGGCATCTAATCCCAGCCCTATGACAAAAGGCCTCAGAATGACTCCTTGCTTTTGCAAAGCGGTAGATACTGCACATGGATCTCCATCACACTCTTCAATTCCATCAGTTATCAGAATGATGATGTTTCGAGTTCCAGACGATTTAGGGAAATCGTAGGCAGCTTCTTGTAGAGAATGTGCGATGAGCGTTGTGCCTTTAGGCTTAAGGTCAGTGATAACCTCCTTGATCTCTTTGTGATTATATCTCGCAAATGGTACTTCAAGTTTTGTATCACGACAGTTGCGTTCTTGCTTTTGACTTTGATGTCCATAAACTCTCAGAGCTAATTCTAAGTCGTGCTGATACTCAAGACTATCTACAAGTCTATTTAATAATCTCTTGGCTACGGTTATTCTGTTGTCTGTACCCATCTTAGCGTACATACTTCCCGAACCATCAAGTACAAATAATATTCTGGTCTTTGGATTTTGAGCGTAAGTAGCAACGCTTATCAATAAGAGGAAGAATACTCCGATGTGTTTTAATTTATCCATAATGATGATAGGTGATATCCAAAAACCGTGCAAATTACCTAGTAATCGCCTATTGTCGAAGGGTTTTGACTAAGAGCATCAGCTAGTTGATCATCATTTGGAGCTATTCCGTGCCATTCATGGCTACCCATCATAAAATCGACTCCATTACCCATTTCTGTATTCATAAGTATACATATTGGTTTGCCGTTACCACTTAGTAAGCCAGCTTTACTCAAGGTGTCTTGCACATCGTTGAGATCATTTCCATTCATAGAAATAACATTCCATCCAAATGCTTCGAACTTCGAACGTAAGTCTTTAAAGCCCATAATATCTTTTGTATCACCATCTATCTGACGACCATTCACGTCTACTGCAGCTATAAGATTATCCACCTTGTTATGTGCAGCATACATTACTGCTTCCCATATCTGGCCTTCTTGTAATTCACCATCACCCATAAGTACGTAAACAAGTTTTTCGTCTTTATTCAATTTTTTAGCTTGAGCGGTACCAGCGGCTACAGATAAACCTTGGCCTAATGAACCCGATGCAATGCGTACACCAGGCAAACCCTCATGTGTAGTCGGGTGACCTTGCAAACGTGTATTTAGCTTTCTGAAAGTGGCCAATTCTTCTTTTGGGAAATACCCACTGTGAGCGAGTGCACTATAAAAAACTGGTGAAATATGACCATTGGACAAGTAGAAAACATCCTGATTTGTTCCAGACATGTCAAAATTCTCAGGATTGTGTCTCATTATGTTTTGATATAAAACGGTAAGAAATTCAGTACATCCTAGTGATCCTCCAGGGTGACCTGATTGTACAGCGTGTACCATTCTTACGATATCTCTCCTTGTTTGAGCAACGTATTGTTCTAGTTCAGTTATAGTTTTTGGCAACATATATTTACAAATGTGAGTTTTATTCAAGTTTTAGCAAATCTTTGTGGAAACTTCTTGGAAAAGTAAAGTGGCAGTTGACATTGTAGAGATAACCGTACCGATCAAAGAATTCCCTCAAGACCATAGTGATATAAGTCTTTGGTTAGAAAAAAAGATAGAATCTAAGTATAAAAAAATCAATGGGGTTCAGTTACTTAAAAAGTCTCTAGATGCTAGAAAGAAGCAAATAAAATATAATCTCAGAGTAGAAGTGTATTCAGATCAAGATTTTCCCTCGGGAATGAAGTTGCCAGAATTTCCACCTTTGGACCATAGTAAGAACGTGCATATTATTGGGTTTGGACCTGCAGGGATTTTTGCAGCTCTGAGATGTCTGTACCACGGGATAAAACCAATTGTCATAGAGAGAGGGAAGGCTGTAAAACGTAGAAGACGGGATGTAGCAGAGCTAAATAGAAGTGGAATTATGGATCCTGAGTCTAATTACTGCTTCGGAGAGGGAGGAGCTGGTACTTTTTCGGATGGAAAGCTGTATACCAGATCTTTAAAGCGTGGCAAAATTAAGGACATTATGGAGCTATTGGTTTTGCACGGTGCCGATGAAAGAATACTCTATGAAGCACATCCTCATATAGGAACTAACAAACTTCCACAGATTATTGAGCGACTTAGGGAGACGATTCTTTCCAATGGAGGTGAAGTAAGGTTTGAATCAAAGCTAACTAATATAGAGATCAAAGACAGTGCTATAACTACTGCCCAAGTAAATGGGGAATGGGAACCGTGTAAACACTTAATATTGGCTACGGGTCATTCTGCACGTGATATATACGAACTACTGCATAAGCACAAGGCAGCACTTGAAGCTAAGCCTTTTGCTATGGGATTCAGGATAGAGCACCCACAAGAATTTATCAATAACATACAATACTACACTCCTAAAAATGCTGAGCTATTGCCACCTGCTAGTTATAGCTTAGTGACACAAGTGCGTGGAAAAGGAGTATTCTCTTTCTGTATGTGTCCAGGAGGAATTATAGCTCCTGCAGCTACAGATCAAAAAGAAGTGGTAGTAAATGGATGGAGCCCAAGTAAACGAAACGGAGAATATGCGAATAGCGGATGGGTGACAGAGATAGGAGAGGAAGAGTGGTCTGATTTCAAACAGTACGGACCATTGGCAGGACTTCGATTTCAGGAATATATAGAGAAGCGTGCTTATGAAATGGGAAAAGGCGATTTTAAGGTTCCAGCACAAAATTTAATTGATTATTTAGCAGAAAGGCGAAGCAGTTCATTGAACAATAGCAGTTACCATCCTGGTATGACAAGTGTTGATCTCAATAAGCTATATCCTGAAAAGATCAATTATAGACTAAGAGAGGGACTGAGGGCAATGAGCCAAAAGTTAAAAGGTTTTAATCATAAAGATGCTATGGTGACAGCTCCAGAGTCTAGAACAAGTGCTCCTGTAAGGATACCCAGGTCCAAAGAACTTAACCATATAGACATACTAAATCTTTACCCTTGCGGTGAAGGAGCAGGGTATGCAGGTGGTATAATTAGTGCAGCTCTAGATGGACTGCGTGTATCAAATGCAATAGCTAGTAACTTTCAAAGTGAAGAGTAGAAGACCTGTAAGATTTAGACTGCTACAGCAACTACTTCTTTTTTACCAAGGTTGTTGAGAAGTGTAAAGTGACTTTTTAACGCCCCAATGAATGTGGCGTGTTGTAAATACGGTATTCCGTGCTCAGTAGCTGTCTTTTCAACAATCTTTGAAATTTTCGGGTAGTGTACGTGACAAATAAAAGGGAACAAATGGTGTTCAACTTGATGATTCAAGCCACCTACTAACCACGTGAAAACTTTGTTTTTTGTGCTAAAATTTGAAGTTGTCATTAATTGATGAATAGCCCAATTATTTTCCATACTTCCCCCATTTTCATCAGGAGTATAAAAGTTTGTCTCTTCTAGTACATGTGCCGCTTGAAATATTAGTGCTAAAATTAATCCGCTCAGGAATTGCATCATCAGAAATCCTGACATTACGTGTGCCCAATGGATATCTAAGACCAAAAGGGGTAAAAAAATGGTCAGAGCAATATAGACGAGTTTATAACCTACAATCTCTATGAAGGCACCTCGTGTAGTTCTATTTTGACCTTTAAGCAGATTTCTTTTTCCATAGCGTAATACTTGATCTATGTCCTTAGCTATAAGCCAGTAAATGGTAAGAAGACCATAAAAAATAGGTGCATAGTAGGCCTGATACTTAAAAACCTTTTTAAAGGGTTGCTCAGGCGAAAATCGCATCACTGGCTTAGTGATGTCCTCGTCATGTCCTTCTATATTGGTAAATGAATGATGAAGTACATTGTGCTGTACTTTCCAATTAATGTGATAGGCCCCTAGAAAATTAACAATCCAACCGAAGAAATTATTGACATTTTTATTCTGAGAGTATGAACCATGATTTGCATCGTGCATCACAGAGAGACCTATGCCTGCCATTCCTAAACTCATAATAAACCACATAGCGTACATTACAGGGGTATTTGTGATCAATCCACTAATCATGGCAATAAGTGGGATGAAATATAGTGAAACCATCAATGTAGTTTTTAGGTACATATTCCAGTTACCGAATTTAGAAATATTGTTTTCTTTAAAATACTGGTTCACATTGTTTCTTAAGGCAGCAATGAATTCAGCATTGTTTCTATTGTTGAAGCGTACGATTGTTTTACTCATATAATTAAGAATAGGTCTTATAAAAAATCTGTTGGGCGTTTACTAATAAGACCGAGCAAGATTAAACTCTTGGCAAAAGTACATTAGTTTAGTTTAATATATGTTAAGGATATAGAATACTTATGAAGACTGAATTGACCTACTTTGTAAAGCTTGTCGAACCATGTTGAAAGCTGTAATGGACGTACGTTCTATGACTTGCTCTCGAGTGCCTCTGAAGAAACATTCTTTCACCTCTACGCTTCCGTCTGGTTTTGCAAGTCCTATGTATACTAAGCCTACAGGTTTATCAGGTGTACCACCGCCTGGACCCGCAATTCCTGTAGTAGCTATGCAGAAATCTACTTCAAGTTTACCCTTAGCATTTCTAGCCATAGCCTCACATACTTCATAGCTTACCGCACCAACTCGATTAAGCGTGTCTTGATCGATGTCGGCTATTGCCACTTTTGTCTCATATGCATACGTTAGCAAACTTCCCTTGAAATATGAAGAACTTCCTGTTACAAGGGTGAGTTGATGAGCTAAATATCCTCCTGAGCAACTTTCTATTGTACCAATTTTTTGTTGATTAACTTTCAGTAAGCGACCAATATGTTCGGATATTTTTAAATCTCCATCATAGTATACTTCGCCCAAGATTTCTTTGATTTCCATAAAAATGGAATTCATATCTGACTCCATTTCGTTGGTACTTCTAACCTTTGACTTACCTGACAACCTTAATCTTACAATTGTCAAATGTGGCAGATAGGCTAGTTTAATATCTTCAGGGAGATTACTCTCTATTTCATCAATTTTATCTGCGATTATTGACTCAGGCACGCCTACTATCGACAAGGTTTTATACACGATTTGGTATTGATCACCTGCAGCAAGAAGTCTATCAAAAACAAAATCATCCATCATCGCTTTCATCTCATAGGGAACTCCGGGCATAGAGACATAAATTTTACCTTTTTCTTCAAAATACATGCCTGGAGCTGTCCCTTTGGTGTTTGGTATCACTGTGCAGTTACTTGGCACTAAGGCTTGGTCTATATTTGTTTGAAGAATTTCAAGACCTTTTTTCGAAAAAATACTTTTGATATTTTCTAACGATTGATGATCAGGCACCAAATTAGCATTGAAATATTCAGCGAGTACTTTTTTAGTTATGTCATCCTTAGTAGGGCCTAATCCCCCCGTGATTAAGATGACATCTGCTCTTGCCTCAGCTTCCCTTAGGGCTTCTACAATACTGGATTGTTTATCATTAATAGAAGATATTTGAATCACCTCTATACCGTAGTTAGTAAGGTGACTTCCTAACCAAGCAGAATTGGTGTCAATGGTTTGACCAATTAAAATTTCATCTCCTATTGTGATTATTTCCGAAAGCATTTAATCTATTAACAATTTTAAAATTATTTTCGCTGCAAATTATAATAAAATGAGGGAAGCAAAAGCAAATTTGGCTATTAATAACTTACTGAAGGAAGTAGCTGCAGGTTTTGATGCAGATAAAGTAACGGCTCAGCTACAAGAAATTAGAACGCTTGCGTTGAGTGAGGAAGATCCTACCGCAGTTAAGATTTGTAGACTTGCTAGTGAGTATATTTCATCAAACGGTAATTTTGATTTAGGATATGTCGCGGAAGAAGAGATCGGAGATATGTCTGATATGGAGTATTTACTTGAGTTAATGCTCAAAATAGACAAACCAGCTAATCGCGAAGAAATTCAAGAAATTCGTGATCGAATTAAAGGTGAGCTCTATTAGTCAATAAATTTCTTATCTTTTTCTTGTAAGTTGTTAGATGTCTTACATTTATACCTGAAATAATTACTAATAAATTCATGAAAAAGTACCTTTTTACACTCATTCTATTTTCAATCTCATTTACATCTTTTAGCCAGTATAGAGTTTCAAGTGGTGGATCTTTTGGTTCAGAAATCAATATGATAACTTTGGGATTTGAGCGAGAGTTTAATGTTGTTTCAAAGGAAATTCACGTTAACCCTGGATTAAGAGTTAATGCTTTCAATGGTTCTAGCTTAGATTTCATAACTGCTCCTGCAGAGTATACAGTGAATGATTCGGAAGTAGATACTTTATTTATGCCTTCAGTACAGAGCAACTTTGCAAACCTTTATGTAAGATTAGGATATGATATTACAGAAAAGCTTTCTGTATCGTTTGACATAGATTTAGTTGGTGTGAGTTTTGGAAGTGAACAAAATGACAATGTATTTAAACCTGGGGAAGATTTACAATCTACCAATATAGGTTCAAGTTCATCTGTAGTTGCGAATCCAACTCAAATAAATGCATTACTAGTTGGAGATAATGATCTCGGAAGTTTGAATTCAACCTTTATGATTACGTATAACCTCACGAAAAGATTGGGTATAGATGCTGGATTGACTTACGTGTTTACAGAGTACACAACTGATTTATCCATAGGTTATGACGGTAATGATCGTTTTAGAAACAAAAGTGCCATGGGTTACTTTGGAGTTTCTTATCTGTTAGGAAATAAGTAATCGAAAAAAAAGGTATTAAAACGCCAACCTTGAATTTAGGTTGGCGTTTTTTATTTGTTAATTCTCAGGTAACTAATACCTTCGCCTCCGATATGACTAGTGATCAGTTTAACGATATTAAAGGCCGTACAGCTAAGCTGGCGGACTATCTTTGACGTAGAAAAGAATCTTGCCCTCATAGCAGATGAGGAGCAACAAACCCACGACCCATCATTTTGGGAAGACCCTAAGAAAGCTGAAAAGCATCTAAAAAATATAAAAAAGAAAAAGGTATGGACTGATTCTTGGTCTGAGATAAATGCTGGAGTAGAGGATATAGAGGTCTTATTAGAATTTAAGGATATGGGAGAGGATGTGGATGCTGAAGTAGATACAAAGTATGCAAAGACACTTCAAAAACTTGAAGACCTCGAGTTTAAAAATATGTTATCTGGTGAGGAAGATCAGCTAGATGCCATATTAGAAATAAATGCGGGTGCCGGTGGTACAGAGAGTAATGATTGGGCAAGTATGCTTAGTCGAATGTATACCATGTGGGCTCAAAATAATGGCTATAAGGTAGAAGTCTTAGAGCAGGTGGATGGCGATGTAGCTGGTATTAAATCTATCTCACTTCAGATCTCCGGTGACTTTGCATTTGGCTATTTGAAAGGGGATAACGGTGTACATAGACTTGTAAGAATTAGCCCTTTCGATAGCAGCAACCGGCGACATACTTCATTTGCATCTGCATATATTTATCCAGTAGTAGACGATAGCATAGAAATAGATATTCCTTGGGGAGATATAGATATGCAAACTTCTCGTAGCGGTGGAGCTGGAGGTCAAAACGTAAATAAAGTAGAGACTAAAGTGCAGTTGACGCATCAACCTACAGGCATCATGGTCGTATGTTCTCAGGCCCGCTCTCAGCTAGCCAATAAAGAAGAGGCAATGAAAATGCTAACATCCCAGCTTTATGACATAGAACTAAGGAAGCAAACAGATGCTAGAGCAGAGATAGAGAACGGTAAGATGAAAATAGAGTGGGGTAGTCAGATTAGAAATTATGTCATGCATCCATATAAATTAGTGAAAGATGTACGAACAGGAGAAGAAACGAGTAACGTGCAAGCAGTGATGGATGGAGATTTGGAAGCTTTTCATAAGGCTTACTTACTGGGACTGAAAAAATAGACTTATGAGAAATATTTTAAGTTTAATGCTGCTGGTATTAGTCGCGTCAGTGGTGAATGCACAACAAGACAGCACTCAAGAAGTAGAGTCAAAATCTAATGATTTAGAAGAACAAGTGTTTTTCGCAATTGAAAAAAGGCTGAATTCCCGGGAGGAGATTATGCTTTTTCAAGATACATAGCTAAAAACCTAGAGTATCCTGAAGATGCTCGAAAAAATAGTGTAGAGGGAAAGGTGCTCATTCAGTTTGACATAGACACCGCGGGTAATGTTACTAATGCTGAAATCATAGGTAAAAGACTTACAGGGCTGGGAGATAGCAAAGATGACTACTGTCTTGGGCAATGTGCATTGGACCTGGTTGAAAGTTCACCAAAGTGGACTCCTGCTAGCCAAAGAGGTAAGAATGTCAAAATGCGTATACGTATTCCGATAAGCTTCAAGCTTCGTTAAGAGCTACTAAGATATTATACTACTTTATAATCTCCATTAGCTGATCCAGCTTTGGAGTAAGTATAATTTCTATTCTTCTATTTTCAGCTCGAGCTTCAGAGCTCTTGGCGTCATTCAAAGGTACATATTTGCTACGACCACTTGGGATTATTTTGGTAGGATCCATCTTACCTTCTGTGGTCATATATCTTACTACAGATGTAGCTCTCAAAACACTTAGATCCCAATTGTCTTGAATGGTAGCAGATTTCATTGGTACATCATCGGTATGACCTTCTACCATTATGTCAAAGTCTACTAAGTCCTTTAAACTTTCAGCTACCTTAAGTAAGGCAGTTTTCCCCTTCCAGTCTATATCTGTTTTACCACTTTTGAAAAGAAGACTGTTGTCCAGAGAAACGTAAATTCGTCCATCTTTCTCTACCACTTTAATTCCGCTATTCTTATATCCTATTAAGGATTCTGTGAGTTTGTCCTTAAGATTAGTTACTGCTTGTTCTTGAGCGGTGAGTTTAGCTTGTAGTTCGTTCACCTTCTTTTCTCTTTCTTTTAGGGAGATCTCTAAAGCGTCAAGTTCTTTTTTTAGAAGATTCGTTTCATTTTCTTTTTCGATGAGCGTAGATTCTTTAGCAAACAATTCACGCTTCTTCTCATCTAACTGTTCATCGAGTCTTTCTAGTTCATACCTGAGGTCTTTTTTAGTATTCTCATTGCTATTTACCAAGTTCTTGTAATTTTCATTGAGTATCTCATAAGACTTTTTAGTCTTGTCGAATTCAGCTTTTTGCTCAGCACAGTCTGATTTACTTTCTTCATACTCTTTCAAGATTTGACTGTACTTATCTTTTAGTTCTGCTAACTCATTGTCTTTGTAATCCGAAAGAGCAGATATTTCATCATACTTGCTTTGTAGATCATCGTATTTTACCTGAAGCTCTTCTAGTTTTTTAGCTGGAACACAGCTGACAAAAAATGCAAGTGTAAAAACAATATATAAAATGTTTTTTTGATTATTCATAATTAGAAATTTACAATGAATACAAATTTAAGCGTTAGAGCAGTGGGAGGTATGCACATATGCACATATGATGCTATTTGAAATAGACGCTGCTTAAAATATTTGCACTAATTATTGAGCCAGATTTTGTAACTTATTGAGTATCTTACTTCCTCTGTTTTTAAACCCGGCACTACCGTAAGCTAAATGACCTTGTATGGTGTCAATAAGTTCAGGCACCAATTCAGGATACTTAATGGCTATACGCTCGCATATGGTCATACTAAAAACCCTGATAGCTGTTACCTCTTTGGGATTGGCTACATATTTGTAACAAATTTCATATAACTCCCCTTCAATGTCTTCAGGAATATGGGCTGTTTGATAAATTCTCACGATATTTCTTCTAACCGCATTATGGGCAGCCCTGCTTTGTAGATTGGCAATAAGTAGTTTATGATGTTTATCAACTAACTGAGGATGTTGCTCTGTTATGTGGCCAACTGCCCAACTTGTAAGTTGTGACACCCTTGTGTTATTGCTTAAGAAAGTCTCAACTAGTTCGTCAAAAACTTCTTGTTTACCATCTACGAAATTGATGATATCGTTGATAGTCTGTTTATTAAGAGGCCTGTTTTTTAACCCGTTAAGCATACTTTAAACGATTAAAGCAGAGTCACTCATTAGTCTTATCTACAGTTATAGACTCTTCGAATAGATGTCGCTCAACAGCTAATTGAATCAAATCAGATATAAGTTGGCTATAACTTTTCCCCGTCGCCTCCCACAATTTAGGATACATACTGATGTCGGTAAAGCCGGGTAATGTGTTGATTTCATTTACAATGATTTCTCCATTTTCAGTTACGAATACATCTACTCTAGCCATCCCTTCACATTCCAAAGCTTTATACGCTTTGATGGCTACTGTTCGGATTTTGTGCTGCAAGTCTTCTGGCAGATCTGCAGGGATTTTGGTAACTGATCCATTGGCGTCCTTATACTTTGCGTCGTACGAATAAAAAGAATGATTAGCACTAATAGTTATAACTTCACCAACAGGAGAGGCTTCTACTTTAGAATTACCCAAAACAGCACACTCAATCTCTCTACCATCAATGCTTTCTTCTATCAGAACTTTTTTATCAAACTTGAAGGCGAGATCAATAGCTTCTGATAATTCTCTTTTTGTGGTTACTTTACTTATACCTACGGAAGATCCTAAGTTTGGTGGCTTGATGTACATAGGTGTACTCAGCTCTTTCTGAGCAACTTCATATTTTATCTGATCTCGCTGAGAGATGTTATATGTCAGGAATTTACTACTCTTTATTCCTGCATCTCGGAGTATTTTTTTTGCGATATCTTTATCTATACATAAAGCACTTCCAATAACTCCAGGGCCTACAAATGGAAGGCCAATTGATTTGAGTAGTCCTTGCAAACTTCCATCTTCTCCACCAGTACCGTGTATAATGGGAAACACACACGCTATATTTTTTATGTATGTGCTCGATTCTATTAGAATTAGTTTACTTATTTCACTCCCAGGTATTAAGGCTACCTTTTTGTTATTAGCAAGTACAATATCCTCAGTTATTAGCTCTTCTTCACTTTTGAGGTACCATGATCCATCTTTTGCTACAGCAATAGGAATGGGCGTATGTAAGCTTCTGTCTACTGCATTAACAATATTTCGAGCAGATAGAATTGAAATTTCGTGCTCGGTAGACTTTCCGCCGTACAATACGATAACTTTTTCTAATTCCATTTTGAGCTATTTAAATCTATCGTAAAACTGTTGACTATCATTTCCATAGAGCCATTTTAACACGTTTTTCTCCCATATCTCTTGATGTTGCTGTTTAGTGATTAGCTTGTCTTCAAGAACGAGGTCTAGTAACTTTCCAGGATAGCTACTTTGTACGTCACTTTCCATTTCGCCAAGAGGATAAGGGTCATCAAGTCCTAGGAGGATCTGATCCGTATTCCCTAACCTTTTGAGCATTACCTCAAAGGACATTACATCGTGTACTAATGTGTCAAAGTATATGTTCGGATGTCCAACGGCCTTGCGTGGTCGTGTTTTTCCTTCAAATAAGTCTGGTCTTCCATCGAATCCTTGCACCCTTCTACCAATATTGATGTGATTGAGTTGTCCACCGTGTGCGAAGCAGGTTCGAATGTTTGGATATTTCTCAAAGTAGCCGTTTAGCGTATAGAAATGATACGAGTCTGCACATTGAGCAAGCATCCAGATGAGATGAAATCGCCAAGAAATATTTTCCAGTTTGATAAATTTTTCACCATCATAAGGATGAACTTCAACGGCAAGGTTATACTTGTTAGCAAGTTCCAATATAGGTTCTGTCTCTTTGTTAAAGATTCCTTTCCAATTTCCTGCGGTATCCAGGTAATGTGTAGGTAAGCAGAGTACTTTTAAACCTAGTTTTTCAACACATCGTTCTATTTCCCAAAGGGCACCGTCTACGAATCCTGCGTGAACAACAAATCCAGTCGTAAAATTCTTATTATGTTCTTCTTGTACTTGTGCATTAAAGTCGTTTTGAAACCTCAAAGCCTGCTTCATGTCACTTTGGGTAAGTCCATTTCCATACAATTGGGAAAGGTTTAGAACTACTGCATGATCGATATTGTTGTTGTCCATCCATTCTAGTTTTTCATTTAAGAAAAAACTCTCAGCGGTGATGGGACGTTGCCAGTTTTTCTGACGCATAAATTTACGGTCACTATCTATCCAGAAGATTTCTTTGTCTTTCATAAACTTTGGAATCTGCTCTGGATAGGGCAGTAGGTGAGAGTGTCCGTTAATTTTCATATTATTTCTACTTAAAAAACGAAGATACAAAACAGACCTATATCATTAATGCGTTGTCCTTAAATTGTGGGTTACTCTGTTACTATTTTTTTGAAATATTTCAAGGTAGCTTTTTTGCCTTCAGCATATAGCAGTTCTTGTTGTTCTTTAGTCAAACTAAAATTGGTAATAGCTATTCCCTTGTTTTTAATAATGACTGTCGTTTTTTCTTTGTTCTCAGATTTGAAAAAATCAATGTCTT
>ERZ1047472.520-NODE-520-length-33939-cov-6.805926_pt1 | contig 33939 bp, 32 predicted proteins | sample MGYA00383095_ERZ1047472 | MGnify/ENA primary metagenome ERZ1047472 (study PRJEB29581, sample SAMEA5548365) | metagenome | biome: marine; feature: coastal; material: water | depth 1 m | study: Short-term variability in the microbial, nano- and picoplankton dynamics... | reverse complement strand
AATGATAGAAGGTGGAGGGTTAGGCCTCTATACCCCTGAAGAGGTTGGGCCAATGTCGTTTCAGGTTCCCAACGGAGTTGTAGATATATTAGTGAAAGACGAATTTGCCGCCGTTGAAACGGCTAAAAAATACCTGTCTTACTTTCAAGGCCCCATTGACGATTGGGAAGTATTAGATCAAAAGCTACTGCGTCATGCGATACCAGAGAATCGTTTGCGCTTATACGATATTCGCGAGATTATCACCACACTCGCTGACGTCGATTCTTATTTAGAGATTAGACAGAAATTTGGTGTTGGTTTGATCACAGCATTTATTAGAATTGAGGGTCAACCGCTAGGCGTTATTGCTAATAATCCTCATCATTTGTCTGGAGCTATTGATTCCGCTGCAGCCGATAAGGGTGCGCGTTTTGTTCAGCTTTGTGACGCGTTTGATATCCCTATTCTAAGTTTAATGGACTGCCCTGGCATTATGGTGGGTCCTGCGGTGGAACAAACAGCTCTGGTGCGCCACGCTCTTAGAATGTTCAATGTTGGCGCAAATATAACGACTCCAATGTTTGGTGTGGTCATTCGAAAAGCCTATGGTCTAGGTGTTCAGGCAATGTGTGGCGCGAGCGCTGAGGTGCCATTCTTCACAATTGCTTGGCCGACCGCTGAGTTCGCAGCAATGAACATTGAGGGATCTGTGAAGTTGGCTTTTCGTAAGGAGTTAATGGCGTTAGAAGACCCTGATGAGCGGCGATCCTATTTTGATCAACGCGTCAAAAAAGCTTACGACGACGCTAAGGCTGTTAATGCGGCGGCCGGAGGGGGAATTGACGAGGTAATCGACCCATCAGATACTCGAAGTTGGATCGTCAGTGGCTTGAATAATTTGCCTGCAACACCAAAGCGGATTGGAAAGAAGCATCCATACATCGATACTTGGTAATCGATTTCTTATATTAGTAATCTGAGCTTTAATACTCGATGCTTGAAATAGGTTGCTTATCTGGCCCGGTTAAGTGTCGTTAGATGTTCAGTGTTTAGATGTTTGGACGATTTCAAGCTCTCGCTGCGCCAAATGGCGCCTAGAGAGCTTGATGACGATTTAAATAACCAAGTGTTGGCTTAATGCTTCACCATCACCAATATGCTTACCGTTGATAAAAATTTGTGGTGCGGTTTTCGCGCCTGCGATAGCACCCAATATTCTGCTTCGTGTTTGGTGTGAGAGCGGCATTTCAACATAATCTAGACCTGCTTTTGCAAGTGTCTCTTTTGCCTGTAAGCAAAATGCGCATCCATCTTTAGTAAAGATAACCACTTGGTCAGGTTTCTTTGCTTTCGGACTGATATGATTGAGCATAGTATCCGCGTCAGACACCTCAAACGGGTCTCCTGGCACATCGGGCTCAATGAAGGTTTTTTCCACGATTCCGTTCTTCACAAGCATCGAATATCTCCAAGAACGCTTTCCAAAGCCAAGGTCACCTTTATCTACCAACATTCCTAGTTGCTCGGTAAATTCTCCATTTCCGTCTGGTAATAAGCGAATATTTTGACTTTCTTGGTCTTTTGACCATTCGCGCATCACAAACCCATCGTTGACTGATAAACACACAATCTCATCTACACCGTTTTCAAAAAAAGCTGGCGCTAATTCATTGTAGCGAGGCAAGTGCGTTGATGAGCATGTCGGGGTGAATGCGCCTGGGAGCGAAAAGACAACAACGGTTTTATTTTTAAATATGTCGTCGCTAGAAACCGTAATCCACTCATCGTCTCCGCGGGTTTTAAAATTAACGCTAGGGACCTTGGCGCCCTCAAAATTTTTTAACTCCATTTTAATCTCTCTTTGTTAGGGTAAAAATAAAAGAGGGATTATGTACGCACCTGATAAATCGATCCAATTGATTAATATTTATTTATTAATCGCTTTAATCGATCGTTAAGCCGAAATCAGGCACAGGATCTCTTATCCTGATTAACTGAGAGATTACCTGCGTGAAATGTTTATTTGTTGGATCTAAATCGTATTTTTTTGGGCTTGGCCATAGGTTTGAAATTTTTTTAATATAATTTGCATTTCTTTTGTTGATAAAATTTCAGGCTTTCCAATCTGCAATGCACGCCAATATTGTTCTGACAGCGCCTCAACCTCCACAGCAAGATTGAGTGCGTCGTTCACTGTTTGCCCGGTGCAGATCATCCCGTGGTTCGCCAATAAACATGCTTTACGTTCTTTAAGCGCACGCAAAGCATAATTTGAAAGCTTCTGTGTGCCAAAAGTGGCGTAAGGTGCGCACTTAATATCATCTCCGCCACAGAGAGCGACCATATAATGAAAAGCAGGAATGGGGATCCGAAGGCAGGAGAGAGATGTCGCAAAACTTGAATGTGTGTGAACTATCCCGCTGACGTCCAGCCGATTTTGATAAATATCATGATGAAATCTCCATTCGGAAGAAGGCGCATTGTCACCATGCGACAAACCTTTTTCATCGATATAAACAATATCTTTAGGTTTGGTTTTGTCGTAGCTTAATCCGGAAGGCGTAATTAAAAATCCTTTATGGTGCCTTGCGCTTACATTTCCTGAGGTTCCACGATTAATACCGATGGCATTCATCGATATTGAGGTGCTTATAATTTGCCGGCGAATAGTATTTTCTGTAGACATTTTTAATAGCTTATTTTTTTATAAAGCTTACTATCTTCCTGTCAGTAGTGCTCACTAATCGCTCTAATTTTCCTTCCCACCACAGGAAATTTAAATGTGCAACCGCCTCACCCATAGCGAAAAAAGTTTGATAAGCGTCTAGTGTCCGATCAAATAAAGTCGGTAAAATTTGAAACGCATTTTTCGGCTGTTCACATACCGACAGGATCTTATCTAAACGCTCTTCATGATGCGCCTTCAGTTCCTGCACCCGTTTATGTATTCCGATAAAGGGTAGTCCGTGTGAAGGCAATACCAGTGTATCCCGCGGTAAACCCTCAAATAATGCAATAGACGTCAGGAATTCTTTCAGAGGGTTTCCATCGGGACTATGCGGCCAAACGGCTACATTAGTTGAAATTTTTGGTAACAACATATCGCCTGATATAAGTACCTTTTTTTCCTCACAGAAAAGGGAAAGATGATCTGGTGAATGGCCGCTACCTGGTATCCCGCGCCAGGAACTGCCCCCGATCGATAAACGATCGTCGCTAGTCAATCTATTAAAGGAGATCGGTAACGTCCCTATCAATTCCTTGTAATGATCCCCTTTTTGGGCGACGCGGTCTACGTCGCTTTCAGGAAGACCGTGAAGCTGAAATAAAGCACCAACCGACTGGGTACTATGTGTTGCCGATCGGTCGAAGACTGCGTGGGCAGTTAGAAATTCGGAATGTGTCATCCATACTGATGATCCTGTCCGTCTCTGTAACCAGTATGAGTTACCAATATGATCTGGATGATAGTGAGTAATTACTATTTTTGACACCTTAGAGTTATTTAACTCGTTTTCTAAGATGTTCTCCCACCCTTTTTGACTCACCGAGTCAGCGACTCCTGTGTCAACAATCACCCATTCATCTTCATCCTTTAACAACCAAGTATTAATATGGTCCAAAGCAAACGGTAAGGCATGACGACACCATAAAACTCCCTGAGCGACAGTTCTGGGCACGCCCGCTATGGGAAGTTCAGTAAACGGGAACGTTAGCGGTGAATTTGATAGCGGAATAGTCATTTTAAATTTATGCTGGTGGGTTTAAGACGATCAATAGAATGTGGGCAAATCCACACGTTTATTATAGGTCGAAACGAGTCGAAAGAGCCTATCAAAGGGATGAAATCTCGACATACTTACATATTATAATTACTGATTGGTCGAATTATCTTTAAAGGTTTCTTCGCACCATCCATATGATCAAATCCCAATTCATATAGGAAGTCATAGATAAGTATGAAATATGAATTATTCAAACATTATTTTTGATAAAAAATCGAATAAGGAGCACATAATGAAGTTAATTCCCTACCTTGATTATTCACCGCAGGTGGGCTCAGACTGCAGCAGTGATCGCTGGGTGTCTATCATCGGTAGAACCAATGTGGGTGATCGCTGCCATTTCGAGGACCTTGTGACTCTGCGAGGGGATGGTGATTTTATTGATGTGGGCTCGGACTGCTGGTTCGGTGAATACTCAACTGTGCATATCTCCGACACTACCTTTGGAGCCATAGTCAGCGATGAGGTCACTGTGGGAAGATTCAGCCTGGTGCATGCTTGCAAAATTGGTAAAGGCTGCGTGCTCGGAGAACATGCTGTAGTCATGGACAATGCCAGCGTCGGTGCAGGTTCAGTTATTTGTGCTGACAGCGTAGTTCCACCGGGAAAGCAACTCGAACCTGGGTGGATATACCAAGGGGTCCCGGCGAAACCAATCAGGAAAATCGATGCCAAGGAGCTAAAGGAACTCAGGAATATTGTGAGATTAAAAACAGACGGAATAGGCGCCGATTTAGTCCACTCCAACGATCCCGTCGCGGCGTTTAAATGCATCCCGGGTGAGGGTGTTTCAGAGAACAGTGATGAAAGCTTTTATATCGCGCCTACCGCGGCTGTTGTCGGCCACTTAGACATGGCGACAGAGTCAAGCATTTGGTTCTCCGTTGAAATCGATGCCGAACATGCGTCCGTCCAGGTAGGGTCATCAACCAACATACAAGATAACTCTCGAATTCACTTGGATCCCGGTGAAAGCCTAAAAATGGGAGAACGCGTAACAATCGGCCATAACGTTCAATTAAGTGCCTGCGAAATAGGAGATGACTGCATTGTTGGTATGGGCTCAAAGATTGGGAAAGGGACGATCATTCGAAATGGAGGGGTTGTGGCTGCGGGCGCAGTCACCGCGCCAAACACTATAGTTACTGAGGGAATGATTTGGTCAGGAAACCCAGCTACAGAATCGAGGGCGCTATCCAAAGAAAATATAAAACTTTTCTCATTGGGCGTGGATGTTTACAGGTTATATGCAAAAAACTATAAAAAAAATTCTCAATAGCACCGTATTTTTGTGAATTATTCTCGCTAATAATAAAGAATGGAGGCCAACCAACTTCAGAGGTTAATCAGTCATAAAGACCTGTTTAAAATTGCAACTCCGATAATGATTGCTAATGTATCGACCCCCCTCATCGGGGTGGTCGATACAATAATAATCGGTCAAGTGCCTGACCCGACCCTTATTGGCTCAGTAGCGATTGCATCACTGATTTTTACCTTCATATTCTGGAGTTTTGGGTTCCTTCGAATGGGAACAACCGGCCTTACAGCCCAAGCTTTAGGAGCTAATGACCATGAGGAAATTCGCGCAATTTTAGGTCGATCAATTTTGCTAGCATTCATTATCGGCCTAACACTAATCACACTTCAAAAACCCATCAGTAACCTATCTTTTTTCTTACTTCAAGGAAGTACGCAAGTTGAATTTTTAGCGCATGAATATTTCGATATAAGAATATGGTCGGCCCCGGCTACACTGACGAATTATGTATTGTTAGGATGGCTAATCGCTATTGGAAAAGCGAAACATGCCCTGGGGTTACAGTTACTACTCAATATCAGCAACATCCTATTTGATACTTTTTTTGTACTCGGTCTCAATATGGGTGTACAGGGTGTCGCGCTTGGAACAATTGTCGCCGAATATAGTGCTGCTTTAGTAGGCATCGGTGTGGTTCTGAGGGTTCAGAGTCATCTACTTGGTTCATGGGATATTCGGAGAATATTAAAAAAAGCCAGAGTAATTAAAACTTTGTCGGTCAATATTGACATCCTTGTGCGGACCTTCGCGCTACTCATAGTATTTTCTTGGTTTACGGCAACTAGCGCCACATTAGGCGACACTGCTCTAGCGGCAAATGCAGTACTTCTTCATTTTCTAACAATGTCGGCATACTTCCTAGATGGTATAGCACTAGCTACAGAAAAATTTGTTGGGGAGTCTATAGGCAGTCGTTCTAGAACAAACTTCGTGTCAGTAGCTAAATTATCGACAAGCTGGGCAGTCGGTGTTGCCGCAGTGCTATCGTCTTTGCTGATGATTTTTGGTCCGACTATCATCGATTTCATCACAGTGACTCCTGCCGTAAGAGAAGTCGCCAGAGATTATGTACATTGGGCCGCACTAGCGCCCCTAATTGGAGTGTGGTGCTTTCAACTTGACGGTATTTTTATTGGGGCAACGGCAACCTCTGCAATGAGAAACAGCATGCTTGTATCAACATTTTTATTTTTTATTACGTGGATATTCCTTGAGAGATTTGGAAACTTAGGATTATGGATCGCGCTACTCAGTCATTTTGTTTACCGAGCGATAACGCTATACCTAAGGTTACCTAATGTCATTCGATCCATAGACTTATAAGCGACACTCTGACGTCGTTTACTTAATCATTAATCTATATCAACTTGGGTCCTCTCTCCATCTAATCTCGCGATTATCGTAGCGCAAACGGCATCTCCCCAGATATTCACGCTAGTACGACACATATCTAAGACTCGATCAAAGACCATAAGTACGCCAATAGCTTCCACGGGCAGGCCAATTACGCCTAAGATGATCGCAATAGCCACCAAGGACGCAGACGGGACACCAGCGACACCTATTGACGTTAAGAGCGCCACAACGACTATCGTAAATTGGACGCCGAGGGTTAAATCTAACCCATAGGCCTGCGCAATAAACATCGCCGCAGCGCATTCATACAATGCTGTTCCATTCATATTCACTGTCGCTCCCAATGGAAGCACAAAACTGGAAACGTTGTTTGAAACGCCTACGTTCTTCTCCAGGCTTTTCATCGAGACGGGTAACGTTGCGGACGAAGAAGCAGTGGAGAAAGCCGTCAGAATGGCTGGAGACATTGCACGAAACGTTACCCAGGGCTTAACGCGCGCCAAGGCCCTTAACAGAAGGGGCAGAATGACTAAAGCGTGAATAAGTAAAGCGCCCAGAACCGTTATAGAAAAAACAGCCAAAGGCCGAGCCGCATCAAAACCTGTTTTTGCAATCACACCTGCGACAAGAGCAAAGACGCCTATTGGCGCAAATTTCATGATCCACTCAGTCATGCTCATCATGACGCCGAAAGAAGCCTCCCAAAAGCGCCCAAAAGATTGTCGTAAGTCATCTGGGAGCTTAGTACTAAAAAAACCAAACAAAATAGAGAAGAAAATAATACCCAGCATTTGTCCTTCAGCAGCGGCCTGAATGATATTAGGCGGGACCATCCTAAGAAAGATTTTAGCCACATCACCCGAGCCCTTATTTTCGATCTTTTCTTGGATAGCAGAGGAATCATCGCTTTCAAAAGCCAAAATTTCACCGACCGGTCTTCCGTCTGAATATCCAGGAGATACGAAGTTAATTAACGCTAGGCCTACAAGAATTGCAAAGAGCGTTGTCGCGGCATAAAACAGCAACGTACGAGTCCCAATCCTCGCCAATCGCGCTCCGGAATTTCCCATTCCGGCCATCCCCACAATGATGGATGAAGCGATCAAGGGGACAATGATCATTTTCAGCGCATTTAAGAATAACTGCCCTACATATTGAAAAATAGCATTGACATCGAGACCGAGTATTGTGACGGCACCCTCAGCCGACGCATTTTTCACCATTGAGCCTACGAATCCGGCAAGCACTATCGAAATAATAATTTGCCAATGTAACGCTATTTTTTTCATTTTTTTCTCCGCCTAATTATTGCGTCAATTGCTTACTCGATTTGCGATAGAAAATCGCTAACTAATGTTCCAGAAGCTTTTATGACATGCTCCTCTGCCGGAAATGTTCCATCTTGTACGTCTTTAATGAAATCCTTAAATCCCGCTACGCGCTCATTTTGTAGCGCTTGTTGTAATTCAAATATTTTACGGTATTGCTTCGAGTGTCGAGGATAGGGCGGTGGATTATTCCCTAATATGTCCTCAGCGAACAAAAATTGAATGTCTCCACCTTTGCCACCACCAATTGAGGATGTTAGAAGCGACGTCCGCTTACTGATTTCAGACAATAAAGCCTCAGGCACCACCTCCACCTCGACTGCGTAAGCACCGGCCTCCTCTAACGTTTTAATTTCACGATAAATCCAAAGCGCCTCTTCCAAAGTTTTACCAACAGCCTTTAGCCCTCCAGTCCACGTGCTTCGGCGAGGCACAAGCCCGGCATGCCCCTGAACTGGAACTCCTGCTTCAGCAGCCATGCTTATAAAGCGTGGCGACCATTGGCACATGATCGCATCTGCGCCTAAATCCATAGCCGTATAAGCTAATCGCACCGCTTCATCTGCGTTTGAAGCGGCAGTTAAGGGTACCGAAAAAGCCATAAAAGTTTGAGGTGCGGCGTCTCGAATTGCTTTGGCCAAATGCGGCTGTTTTGGATCAAAACGAACCTTCATCGTATCTATCCCCGCCTCTTCCGCAGCCGCCGCCTCGTCCGGGGAAAAAGGGAGTGTCTCGCAAAGTATTTTTTTTCCTTTCGCATCACGTAGGTCCTTCACTGTGTAATTCCTTAGGCCGTAGACCCCACCCAAACTCATAACACGCTTCAATCCCTGCTTTTCAACATTTCTAGGTGGGATTCCACCATCCCCCGCCGCGTGATTTGCCATAATTTCTAACCTCGTTGTTTATGAATTAATTAATCGTCAAATTTAAAATGAGGCCGCCCTCGTTGGTCTCGAATTCTATTAATCAGCGTTCTCAAGCTTTTTACTCTCAACACACGAATAAGCATTCGTTTTTTACCGGGCATATCCACCATCACCAAACCTATTGTCGTGGTTAGCAAGCCAGGACCTGGTAAAAATAACATCAAAATCCCAAGGCATACTAAAAAAATGCCCACAATATTCTTCAATAACAACACGTGGATTCCGGACTTCGTGTCATGAGGTTCCGAGCCATTAACAATTTTTGATTGTAAAAAATAGCTCTCTGGTAGTCTGCCTATAACCACGAGCATCATAACCACACCTAAGAGAAACGTTAGCACTGGAAAAAACAACAACCAAAAAAATTCAATTTGATGTTGCCGCATCCAATCAATCACTGCGTCCAACATTAGGGATGGGTCCAAAAATATGGCGAGAAGAGATTCTTAGGCATAGACAAGGTACGGATTCCTCTCCTCTAACCACAAACGTTCATCCGCCTGAGTTAAAACCTCTAAATCTTGAACAGAGGAATTTCGATCCTCAACCCATTCTCTAAGAGCGGAGCTCCCATTTATTAAGTCGATAGCGAGTCTGTCGCTTTCGTACTCATAATTGAAGTCTCGCCACAAAGGATAGTCCCTGTCTATTGATTTAATGACTTTGAGAACAAGCGACATCAACCGCCAGGGCCTGAAAGCAGAATGATCATAATTACTAGACTCGTCCACATGAATTTGAACCCCCGAGCAAAGTTTTTCAGCGTGCTTCTGAAATGTGGGTTCAAACCAAAATTTTCGTAGGACGCAACCATTCATCCAGTCTGATCCAAGGCGATGCATATGACCGATCAAAATGTCTACTGGCAAATTCGGCGCGCCGAAACTTTCTAAGGGGCGCGTTGTTCCGCGACCCTCCGACAAGGAGGTCCCCTCGAGCATAACGGTTCCTGGATAACAACGAGCCATACTTAGGTTTGGCGCATTTGGACTCGGATTAATCCAGGCCCGCTCTCGAACAGGCCATCCAAAACCAGGGGCCATTAAAGGGCTCCACCCCTCCATTTCAATCACTGTTAAATCAACATTCATTTCGTATTTATCTACAAACCACCTTGCCAGCTCACCAAAAGTTAAGCCATGACGCATAGGTAATGGGCCAGCACCCACAAAGCTCTCCCAACCCGTCTTAAGACTTAATCCCTCTACAGGCCGACCAATAGGGTTCGGCCGATCAAGAACCCAGATGCTCTTTTTATGTTCAGCACACGCTTCAAGCATGTACCTCAGGGTGGTGATAAACGTGTAGATTCGACAACCCAGATCTTGCAAATCGACCAACAGCACATCAAAGCTCTCCATCATTGCCTTAGTTGGGCGTCTGACTTCACCGTAAAGCGAAAAGACTGGAATATTATGTTCGGGATCCAAAAATTCTGGTGACTCGATCATATTGTCTTGCTTGTCTCCTCTCAAACCATGCTGTGGGCCAAAAGCTGCGGTTAATTCAAGTTTGTCTAACCCAGCAATGACATCGAGCGCGTGCGTTAAATTCTCATCAACAGACGCTGGATGACCTAGTAACGCCAATCGGCTTCCCACGAGCCGTTCCTGCAAGCCAGCATCTTCTCTTAATCGATCGAGCCCAAATTTCATATCAAAAACCCTTGCTTCTATTCACACCGCATTTCGAACAGCCGAAAACCATATGAATGGTGAAAATCAGCCGCGCCGTCGGGAAAGTCTATTGCAAAGTAACAGTATCGCTGATCTTTCATCTTTATAACAACGGTCGGCGAGACCTGTAGCTGAAGATCAGATCGATCAAACACTTTAACTTTAGCTAAATCTACCGACACTTCAAGTGCCAACTTCCCCATTGATGAACGCGTCAACATTTTAGGCTCACCCGCTAATCTGAGGTCATCCATACCTACCCGGTAATCCTTAAATGAGAAACATGACCACTGACCTGAGGGCGAAAAATTTAACTCGATATATTGCCCATCAAGTCTTCTAATAAAAAATTCAAAACAGGTTTCTTCCCAAAGCCTAACACCCACTCCTTTGGAAAAATGCATGGGCAATGATATTTGGTCGATTGCGCCTGCGATTTCGTAAACCACGCGCCAATTCATTTGTGACTTGCGGTCGACCGCCGCTGTGACTAAAAAATTAGCTGCCGGGTTGTCGACATGGGGTTTCAAGGTGTAAGTTATCGTCATGTAAGCCGCGATAGTTGCCAAAAAAGAAGATTACCCCAAAAAATGGACTCGATTGAGAAAACCAAGATAAAACGCAACATGCTCGAGAATGACTCAGTAAGACGAGCGGTTGAAAGATCCGGTCACAGTGACATGCTAATCAGCGAGAATGAACTACTGGCATCGTTGGATAGCACTCTTAAAAAACGTCCCTCCAAAGAACCTATTTGGGTCTTTGGCTATGGATCGCTCATATGGAATCCCATGTTGAGCTATACCCGAAAACAGCCCGCTCTAATTCGCGGTTACCATCGCGGGTTTTATTGCTGGTCTCGAATAAACCGTGGATCGCCCAAAACTCCAGGCCTAGTTTTAGCCCTTGACCAAGGAGGGGCATGTCGAGGTATCGCCTACCGGCTAAAAAACGAAACCGCAGAAAAGGAACTCCTTATTTTATGGAGACGTGAAATGCTGGGAAAAGTTTATGTTCCTAAGTGGGTAAGAGCCAAAACCGAGCTAGGATTTGTCAATGCAATTACTTTTGTAATCGATCAGTCAAGTGAAGCCTATACCGGAAGATTGTGCGAAGACCGCATTGTTTCAATAGCAATGGAAGCCGTCGGGCATTACGGATCATGCGAAGATTACTTAATTGAAACCGCCAGGAGCTTTAAGCGAGAGGGGATCTCAGATAAAAAAATGTTTCTACTGGCCGAAAAACTGTCAGGTCGAAGAGAGGCTTCGCTGAAAGCGTATTAATAGCCAGGGGATGGCAACTAAGGGCAATGCGTTCCAAACTAATCCGTTGACAAAAGCGGCGTCATAACCTCCTGTCAGATCAAAAAGATATCCAGGCACCCATCCGCCAGCAGCCATGCCCCCCAAAGACGCAAGCATGACCATACCAACCTTTTCTCCAACAACTTTTTGAGGTAAGTATTCTCTCACTACCAAAGCATATGCCGGCACAATGCCTCCTTGAAATAATCCAAAAATAGCTGAAATGACAAAGAGCGAAACTAATGTGTCAAAAAACAAGAATAGCGCGAGCCCAACACCTTGAAGAAATACACCAATAATGACTGTTTTTAACCCGCCGATATGGTCTGATAGCCACCCAAATCCCAATCGACTAACGACACCAAAACCTAACATAACTGACAACATTTTCGCACCTGTTCCCTCACCAAAACCTAAATCGCCGCAAAACGCGACCAGGTGCACTTGAGGCATGGACATCGCGATACAACAACTAAAGACAGATATCATTAGCAACGCCATAAACCAAGATCTAGAAATCGTTAATTTGCTTGGCAACGATTCTACCGGCGCATCAACGCCGCCCTCTACATTCGATGGTCTCTGACTCAAAACCATGGACAAAGGCAGCGCCATGAGAAGAATAACGATACCAACGAGCATATAGGTATGCTGCCAGCCATAACCTTTAACCGCAGACTCTAAAATGGTTGGCCAGATGGCTCCAGATAGATATTGACCGCTTGCTACAATGCCAACGGCCGCGCCCTTTCGCCGCTCAAACCAAAGCGACACGTGCGCTATCAGCGGTGCGAAAGTAGTGGAAGTGCCCACGCCGATTAGTAAACCTTGTGACAAGCTCAAAAATCCCAAATTTGGCGCAAATGCCGCAGTAACATATCCCAAAGACATCAGAACAATACCAATTACGACCGTTCGATGTATGCCATATCGATCTGAAAAACGACCAAAAACAACGCCACCCAACCCATACCCGATCATCGTGGCGACATAAGGTAATGAAGCCTGTCCCCGTGTTATACCTAAGTCCAGTTGAACTGTGGGAAGAATGACCACGACGGACCACATACCGACACCAACTACGACGGATAACACAAGCACAAAACCCAGTCGCAACCAGGCACCAACAGAGTCAACGAGGAATGTTTTATTAGAGCTCATGACAAAAATACCGCTAAAACCATATAAATTTAACCAGATTCATGAAAAAGATACCAAAAAGCACGGTGACGGCTTTGTGTTGGAAGTCATTTTGTAATACAGTGAGTATATAGAGATGCATAACAGATTTTCTATTTTATGCACATCAAGTAGGGCTCAAAAGTAGCTCATTGGAGGCAAGGTGTTGGACAGTAACATCCCGAGTTCTCGGGGGGAGACATTATCGTCGTTAATTTTAAAAAATGCGGTGATAAGAGGGGAAAAAACAGCAATTCGCGAAAAAAATCTTGGTATCTGGCAGAGTTGGAGCTGGGCTGAGGTCGCTAATGAGGTCAATCACCTTGCTGGCGGATTAGCTGCAAAAGGTTTTTCAAGAGGCAATAATTTAGCCATCATCGGCGATAATCGTCCTCGGCTTTACTGGTCTTTTGCCGCCGCACAATCTCTGGGCGGCGTTCCGGTTCCGCTCTACCAAGACGCTATCGCCGAAGAAATGATTTACGTCTTCAACGATGCCGAAATAGAATTCGCGGTCGTAGAGAACCAAGAGCAAGTCGATAAATTGCTCGAAATCATGCCGGAATGCACTAAATTACGTTGCATTGTTTATGATGATCCTCGAGGAATGCGCCACTACGATCACCCTTCTGTTGTTTCTTACGAAGATATTCGGAAGCTCGGCCTTAATTTCACAAAAGAACAACCAGACTTTTTAGCGGGTGAGCTCCAGAAATGTCACCCCGATGACGTATCTGTCATTTTGTATACCTCAGGAACAACCAGTAAGCCCAAAGGAGTCTGCTTAACGCATAAATCGTGTATCGAAGTGGCAGAATCTGATATGGGTTTCGACGGATATAACGAAGATGGCGAAATTCTGTCGTACTTACCTATGGCCTGGGTAGGAGATCATCTATTTTCCTACGCTCAGTCAATAGTCTCGGGCTTCACTGTTAATTGTCCGGAATCATCTGAGACCGTAATGATTGATATGAGAGAAATCGGACCTTCTTATTATTTCGCTCCACCATCCGTTTTTGAAAACTTGCTCACTCAAGTCACAATACGCATGGAAGATGCGAGCAAAATCAAGAAATGGCTCTACGAGAAGTTCATGGCTGTGGCTAAGCAAACAGGCCTGAAGATCATGGACAAAGAACAGGTTTCTTTAAAAAATAGGATTCTCTATGGCTTAGGAAATGTTTTCATTTACGGTCCTTTGAGAAACAACCTTGGTATGAGCCACATAAAAGTGGCTTACACTGGTGGAGCGGCAATTGGTCCAGACTTATACAGTTTCTACCGATCGATCGGTATCAACTTAAAGCAACTCTATGGCCAAACTGAGACTCTCGCGCATGTGTGTAAGCAACCGAATGGTCAAGCTCGCATAGATTCGGTAGGCGTTCCCATGCCAGGTGTCGACATTAAATTGGGTGAAAAAAGTGAGGTTCTGGTCAAAAGTCCAGGATTGCTTAAAGAATATTATAAGAACCCTGAGGCAACGAGCGAATCCATAACCTCAGATGGATTCTTTAAGACCGGAGACGCCGGCTTTATCGATCAAGATGGCCACCTTAAAATTATTGATCGAGCAAAAGATGTTGGCGTATTGAACGATGGGACGATGTTCGCCCCGCAATTTTTAGAAAATAAATTAAAGTTCTTCCCCTTTGTAAAGGAAGCCGTTTGCTTTGGTGATGGTCGAGACGACGTTTGTGCGTTCATCAATATTGAAATGGATGCGGTTGGCAATTGGGCAGAGAGGCAAGGGCTCGGCTACGCAGGCTACGTCGATCTAGCCGGAAAAACCGAAACTTATAGCTTGCTAAAGGAATGCATTGAACAGGTCAACCGCGACCTCGCCGAGGAGGACTCTTTATCTGGTTCGCAAATTAAACGGTTCCTCATACTTCACAAGGAGCTTGATGCTGACGATGACGAACTCACTCGTACGAAAAAAGTTCGTAGAAGTTTTGTTGCCGATAAATATCAAGTGTTAATCAAGGCGCTTTATGATGGCTCAAAAAAGTGTTTCATTGAAACTCAAGTTAAATTTGAAGATGGCCGCTCGGGTGCAATTTCGGCAGATTTGTCAATCAGTGATGCGGAAACTTACCAATCGAACGTTGATTTAGCAGCATAAACTTCACCAAGACAATATGAATGATACAAACCGTAACTTAGGTCCAACAATACTCAAGGCTGACAGTATTTCTCTCGCGTTCGGTGGCGTTAAAGCCCTCACCAATATCAGTTTTGAGGTTAAAGAGCATGAAATATTAGCCATCATAGGGCCAAATGGGGCCGGTAAAAGCTCAATGCTTAACGTGATCAATGGTGTTTACCACCCAAACGCAGGATCTATCACATACAAAGGCAACATGAGGCGACAAATGAAGCCTCACGAAGCTGCGACCCAAGGTATCGCGCGCACCTTCCAAAATATTGCGTTATTCAAGGGAATGTCGGTTTTAGATAACATAATGACTGGTAGAACACTCAAAATGAATGCTGGATTTCTCGCTCAATGTTTGCACATCGGTCGCGCGCGAAATGAGGAGATTGAGCACCGAAGAAACGTCGAGGAGATCATCGACTTTCTGCAAATCCAATCAATCAGGAAAACGCCTGTTGGCAGACTGCCCTATGGCCTGCAAAAACGAGTCGAGCTCGGCAGGGCTCTTGCTGCTGAGCCCGAGCTGCTTCTGTTGGACGAACCAATGGCTGGCATGAATATTGAAGAAAAAGAGGATATGAGCCGCTTCATTCTCGATGTAAACGATGAATTCGGAACAACCATTGTTCTCATCGAACATGATATGGGCGTAGTCATGGACTTATCTGATCGAATTGTAGTTTTAGATTATGGTAAAAAAATTGGTGATGGAACGCCTACCGAAATTAGAAATAACAAGGAAGTAATTGATGCCTATCTAGGCGTCTCAGATTAATTGAAACAGGGGAGTTCGAGCGAAGTCATGCAGGTGCTGGCCGTTCGATTGGAGTTAAAGATATGGGGTTTTTTGTTGAAGTTTTAATCAGCGGGTTAATGGCTGGGGTGCTCTATTCGTTGGTGGCACTTGGATTTGTGCTGATCTTTAAAGCCTCAGGCGTTTTCAACTTCGCGCAGGGGGCTATGGTTCTATTTGCTGCGCTTACCTTCGTGAGGCTTTTGGACATATTAAAAGACACATTTGCACCGATCACGATCGCTCTCATCATAACAATCGCAATGATGGTGATATTGGCGATGGCTGTTGAACGATTAGTCCTTCGTCCTCTCGTCAATCAACCAGGTATTTCCTTGTTCATGGCGACTCTTGGTATTGCGTATTTCCTTGATGGTTTCGGTCAAACCTTATGGGGGAGTGATATTTACACGCTAGATGTCGGCATCCCTAAAGGATCAATTTTTATCCTCGAGTCAATTTTTGAGGGTGGCGTACTAGTGGCAAAAGAAGATTTAGTTGCAACGGTGATTGCGGGCTTACTAGTCATTGTTTTAGCCATATTTTTTCAAAGAACCCGCATCGGGCGAGCACTTCGTGCGGTGGCAGATGACCACCAAGCGGCTCAGTCGATTGGGATTCCACTCAATTATATTTGGGTTATTGTCTGGACAGTCGCGGGCTTAGTTGCACTGGTTGCTGGCGTAATTTGGGGCTCAAAACTGGGTGTGCAATTCTCCCTTTCCCTCATCGCTCTCAAAGCTCTTCCTGTACTTATTCTTGGTGGTTTTGAATCCGTTTTGGGTGCAGTGATCGGTGGACTCATCATCGGCGCAGGGGAAAAATTATCCGAAATCTATCTTGGTCCTTATGTTGGCGGGGGAATCGAATATTGGTTCGCGTACATGCTTGCGTTAGGGTTTTTAATGTTTAGGCCGCAAGGTCTCTTTGGTGAAGTGCACATTGATCGCGTCTGATCACATGCCTCACTTTCATCTAATCACTTTAATGGTCTAACAATGTTTTATAGAGAAGCGGGACAATTTAAGACAAGTTACAAAGCCGATCAAGCTGTATTCCCAATTTTTCAAGACAGAATATTCGTCGCTATTTGGTTACTCATCGGCTTTGTAGCCGTGCCAATGTTAGCGAACGAGTATATGTTCAAAGCGATCTTCATTCCTGTGATCATCATGGCGTTAGCCGCTATCGGACTTAATCTGCTTGTTGGCTACTGTGGTCAAGTCTCCCTAGGCTCAGGCGCATTTATGGCTGTCGGTGCCTACGCAGCTTATAACTTCATGATTCGTGTTCCCGAATTAAATCCGCTGATATGTTTTTTACTTGGTGGACTTTCTGCGACAGCCGTAGGCGTTATTTTTGGAATTCCCAGCCTCAGAATCAAAGGCTTTTACCTCGCAGTAGCAACACTTGCATTACAATTTTTTACTGATTGGACATTCAGTCGAATTGATTGGTTTACCAACTACACCCCGTCAGGATCTATAGCCGTTCAACCGGTAGAGGTTTGGGGGTTTACGTTTGACTCGCCACTTAGAAAGTATATGTTATGCCTCTCTGCGTTGGTGCTTTTTACAATCATCGCAAAAAATCTCGTTCGCGGACGTATTGGTAGGGCTTGGATGGCAACCCGGGATATGGACGTCGCAGCAGAAATCATCGGAATAAGGCCAGTTTATGCAAAGCTGTCTGCGTTTGCTGTTAGCTCATTCTTTATTGGCGTAGCGGGTGCTTTGTGGGCTTATGTGCATCTTGGCTCATGGGAGCCACTCGCATTCGATATTAATCTGTCGTTTAGTATTTTGTTTATGGTAATTATTGGAGGACTGGGCTCAATCGTAGGAGGTATGCTGGGTGCAGCGTTCATCACTCTGTTACCTCTTTTCCTTAATCAATTACCCGTATGGCTTGGAATTAATATGTCCACCGCAATGGTATCGCACCTCGAATTTATGATTTTTGGCGCGTTAATTATTTTCTTTCTGGCCGTGGAACCACTTGGCCTTGCAAGGATTTGGCAAATAATCAAAGAAAAGCTTCGATTGTGGCCGTTCCCACATTAAGAACATGTGAACGAAAATATAATTAAACATTACACCCTACGAAGGAGAAAGTTTATGAATTACGGTCTTGTGTTTCGTGCACTACTAATTTGTCTGCCGTTGACTATTATTGGATGCGGTCAAGAAAGCTCTGATAACGCCGGAACGTCCTCCGGTGAAGCTACCGATAATACGACAACAGTGAAAGGTGGAAGCGTTGACGTATCAGATCCAAATGCCCAATTTATTCCTGTCCTTTCGTATCGAACCGGGCCTTACGCGCCAAACGGCATGCCCGTTGCCAACGGCTTCACGGAGTATTTGAAGGTCATCAACGCGAGGGATGGTGGGATAAACGGAGTTAAAATTAGTTTCGAGGAGTGCGAAACGGGATACGCCACAGCAAGAAGTATTGAGTGTTACGAACGGCTAAAAGGTAAGGGCCCGACTGGAGCGGCTGTGTTTAATCCGATGTCCACTGGAGCTACTTTTGCGATTACTGAGAAGGCGCCGGTTGACAAAATTCCTCTAATTACCATGGGGTACGGACGTTCAGAATCACGTAATGGCGGTGTGTTTCCGTGGAACTTTCCGATTTACGGCACTTACTGGACAGCTGCTGACGTGCTCGTAACTCATCTAGGTAATATCAACGGAAGTCTTGATAACCTAAAAGGGAAAAAAATCGCGTTGGTTTATCACGATTCACCTTTCGGAAAAGAGCCAATTCCTTTACTCAAAAAACGTGCAAGTATGCATAATTTTGAGCTCCTAACTATTCCTGTTACGCACCCAGGCGTTGAACAAAAATCAGCCTGGATTCAAATCAGAAAAGAGAAACCCGATTACGTTTTGCTATGGGGTTGGGGCGTTATGAATTCAACAGCAATAAAAGAAGCTACTGGAGTTAGATATCCTAGGGATCAAATCTATGGTATTTGGTGGGCAGGTGCGGAACCTGACGTAAGACCAGCAGCTGCGGATGCCGTGGGATATCAGGCAGTGTCTATGATCTCATCCGGTCAAGCGCAGGTCCACAAAGACATTCTTAGCTACATTTACGATAATGATTTAGGTACCGGCGAGAGAGAAGCGGTCGGCGAAGTGCTCTATAACGTCGGACTATTGAACGCCGCTCTTGTTGTTGAAGCTATACGGACTGCGCAATCGAAATATGGTGAAAAGCCTCTGACCGGCGAGCAAGTTCGGTGGGGGATTGAGAATCTAAGTATTACAAATGAGACCATCGATGCGCTGGGTCTTACTGGCTATATGTACCCTGTTAACTTAAGTTGCTCGGATCACGAGGGCAAGCGCGCTGCTCGTCTACACCGTTGGAATGGCGAATCATGGGAATATTCCTCAGATTGGATTAGCGCAGATGATGCCGTTCTTCAGCCAATGGTGAAAGATGCTTCTGACACCTATGCTAAAGATCACAATCTCAGCACCACTGCTTGCAATAGCTAAGCGGTAACAATTAGATCATTTAAGGACAAAGAATGACGCAAATTACGGAAAATGCGAACCTGCTCTCGATTAAAAATATCGAGGTCATTTACGATCACGTCATTCTCGTTCTTAAGGGCGTCTCTCTTGATGTTCCAGAGGGCTCAATCGTTGCACTGCTCGGCGGTAATGGCGCAGGTAAATCAACAACCCTCAAATCAATCTCAAACTTGCTTGGTGCCGAGCGGGGGGACGTCACAAAAGGCTCTATTACCTTCAAAGATGAAAGAATTGATCAACTGAATCCTTCTACAGTTGTTAAAAAAGGGATTGTTCAAGTGATGGAAGGTCGGCATTGCTTTGCTCACCTTACTGTGGAAGAGAATCTCCTGACTGGTGCATTTACTCGCTCTGTGTCGCGAAAAGAAATCGCCAATAGCCTTGAGCGTGTTTATGCTTATTTTCCAAGATTAAAACAGCGTCGATCGAGTCTAGCAGGCTTCACGTCTGGGGGCGAACAACAAATGACTGCTGTCGGGCGAGCGCTTATGGCTAAACCCACAATGATTCTGCTCGATGAGCCGTCAATGGGACTAGCGCCTCAGATTGTGTCAGAGATTTTTGAAATCGTTCAGGATCTCAATAAAAAAGAGAATGTCAGTTTTTTATTAGCAGAACAAAATACAACTGTTGCACTCCGGCATGCCGATTACGGTTACATTCTTGAAAACGGCCGGATCGTTATGGATGGTCCAGCCAAGGAATTAGCGAGCAATGAGGATGTTAAAGAATTTTATCTTGGCATTTCGGGCTCAGGTAGGAAAAGTTTTAGAGACGGAAAACATTACAGACGCCGCAAGCGATGGCTTGCGTGATATTTCGATTGTTTTGAAAGACCCCAGCTGGCTTTCTGCCACATAAAAATTCAACATAGGAGTAAACATGAGCGACAGTAATTCGTTCCTGGATCCATCTGAAACTCGGCCGCATGATGAACGAGAGCAAGAGACTATCGTTCGTTTTAAAGAACAGGTCCGTCATGCACAGACAAAATCTGACTACTTCAGTGACTTACTTAAAAATATTGACCCTGAGTCAATCGTTGATCGTCAGTCAATTTGTCAAATACCCGTCACCCGCAAGTCGGACCTCAAAAGTATACAAGGCAAAGCTCCTCCTTTTGGCGGCCTCACAACAAGTCCAATCAGTGGGCTTGCTAGAGTGTTCTCGTCTCCGGGCCCGATTTACGAGCCACAAGCAATCGATGAAGACTTTTGGAGGTTTAAAAGAGCGCTGTATGCAGTTGGTGTGAGACAGGGGAGTCTGGTTTACAACACTTTTTCATATCACTTCACGCCAGCGGGATTTATGGCGGATTTTGGTGCGCGCGCTCTAGGTTGTGCTGTATTTCCTGCCGGAATCGGCCAAACAGAGCTGCAAGCGCGAACGATATCTGAAATCCGTCCAGACGTTTACACAGGCACACCATCTTTTTTGAAGATTTTGTTAGAGAAGGGCAAAGAATTGGGTCTCGATTTATCGAGTTTAAAAAGAGGTATTGTGGGCGGTGAAGCTTTCCTACCTGCTGCGAGGCAGTTGTTTCAAGAGCATGGCATTAAGGTTTGCCAAACCTATGCGACAGCTGATGTTGGCCTCATCGCTTATGAAACAAACCCAGATGACGGACTTGTTATCGATGAAGACATTTTTGTAGAAATTGTAAGGCCAGGTAGCAATGATATTGTTCCCGATGGAGAGGTTGGGGAAGTTGTAGTTTCCATGTTCTCCAGCATTTATCCGCTCATCCGGTTTGGTACAGGAGATTTATCGACTTTTATTCCTGGACGTAGCTTGTGTGGCAGAACGAACCGGCGCCTTAAAGGATGGATGGGGCGTGCTGACCAGACCACAAAAGTAAAAGGAATGTTCGTTCACCCTGAGCAAATTAATGCGGTCATCGCAAAGCATCCAGAAATCACATACGCGCGCCTTAATGTTAAGCATGACGCCCAACAGAACGACATGATGACGCTTGATTGCGAAGTACAATCAGTGAGTGAGGGCTTAGAGGCCGCGATTGTTGTGTCGATCAGGGACGTAACAAAATTACGCGGTTCTGTAAATCTCGTTAAGCAGGAGACCTTACCTCGGGATGGAAAAGTCATTGATGATCAGCGTAAATATGATTAGCCTTCTCTGCGTATTGCTCTATAAGGAGACGTAACAATGGATCAAAAACCAATTAGCACATATCCAGTGCCCGCATTGGAATCATTACCCAAAGATATTCATGATGCAATCCTTGCCGTTCAAGAGAAGGCTGGGTTTATTCCTAACGTGTTTATTACGCTCGCGCACCGTCCTGACGAATTTAGGGGATTTTTCGCTTATCATGATGCGGTAATGCTTCGTGATAGTGGATTAAGTAAGGCGGAGCGCGAGATGATCGTCGTTGCGACAAGCAGTGCTAATCAATGCCTTTATTGTGTGATATCTCATGGTGCGATTTTACGTATTTACGAGAAAAGTCCTTCTATATCCGACCAAATCGCAATTGACTACACAAAAGCCGACATTACCGAAAAGCAGAAAGTAATGCTTCGTTTCGCAGTAAAACTCGCGCGAACGCCAGAATTAGTGACACCCGAGGACCACCAGCCTCTGGAGCAACACGGATTCAATAAAGAAGATATTTGGGATATCGGCGCGATCACATCATTTTTTGCGCTATCCAACAGAATGGCTCACCTTATAGAAATGCGGGCGAACGACGAATTTTACCAAATGGGTAGGCTTCCGAAAGCCCCTAAATAACCAAAAAGTCTTTATTCATTCCTGATTGCGATTAATTTTTATTCCAAAATAGAATAAATAACATCTTTTTCGCCTCTAGACTCCCTTCCCATTGTATACTTTTCTCATTATGGAATATTAAATTCAACAGTCCGCGATAAATGCGTCGTTCAACCAACTCAGGAAAACCCAAATGGCATCATACGATCAAGATCCACAAGAAACTCGGGAATGGCTCGATGCGCTAGAGGGAATTTTAGCCTCCGAAGGGCCTGATCGAGCCCACTTCATCCTTGAACAACTGATTGAAAAGGCGCGCCGCTCAGGGGCGTTTTTACCTTATACCGCAACCACTGCTTACATCAATACTATTCCCCCGTCCAAAGAGGTTAAGTCTCCGGGGGATCATGAAATAGAAGGTAGAATCCGAAACTATGTAAGGTGGAATGCCGCAGCAATGGTATTAAGAGCCAACAAACATACCAACGTGGGCGGCCATATAGCCAGCTTCGCATCGGCAGCCACGCTCTACGACATTGGGTTTAATCATTTTTGGCATTCACCATCGGATTCCCATGGTGGTGACTTAATTTTTGCCCAAGGGCACTCAGCAACAGGAATCTACGCGCGTGCTTTCATGCTTGGTCGTTTAACTGAGGGACAGATGGATAAGTATCGCCAGGAGGTCGACGGAGACGGTCTATCTTCCTACCCACATCCATGGTTAATGCCTGATTTTTGGCAATTTCCCACTGTGTCAATGGGCTTAGGTCCAATCATGGCAATCTACCAAGCTAGATTCATGAAGTATCTTCAAGACCGCGGGTTAGCAAACACTGAAGGTAGAAAAGTTTGGTGTTTTATCGGAGACGGGGAAAGTGACGAACCAGAGACACTAGGCGCCATTGGTGTCGCCGCACGCGAGAAACTTGATAACTTAATATTTGTTGTGAACTGCAATCTCCAACGATTAGACGGTCCAGTAAGAGGTAACGGCAAAATAATACAAGAATTAGAAGCTGACTACCGTGGCTCGGGCTGGAATGTCATCAAGCTAGTTTGGGGCTCATATTGGGATTCATTGATTGCTCGTGACACCAATGGAACGTTATTGAAACTAATGGACGAAACTGTGGATGGCGAATATCAAACTTATAAAGCCAAAGATGGCGCGTATGTGAGAGAACACTTCTTTGGTAAGTACCCTGAAACACGTGAGCTAGTCTCCAACATGTCAGATGATGATGTGTGGCGATTAAATCGTGGTGGTCACGATCCATATAAAATTTATGCGGCATATTCAGCCGCGGTAAATCACACTGGGCAACCCACCGTTATCCTGGCAAAAACGATTAAAGGCTACGGCATGGGCACCGCAGGGGAGGCTCAAAATATTACTCACCAGCAGAAAAAAATGGGGACAACGTCATTAAAAGACTTTCGAGACCGATTCAAGCTACCGATAGACGATGAGCAAATCGATGAAATTCCCTATCTGACGTTCCCTGAAGATTCTATAGAAGCTAAGTATATGCACGAGCGCCGTGAAAAGCTCGGCGGTTATCTACCGACAAGAAGAATGAAAGGGGACACACTTAAAGCGCCAACGCTCTCTGTATTTGATTCGCTTCTTAAAAGTTCAGGAGAACGAACCTTTTCCACAACAATGGCTTTCGTTCGTATACTCGGGGCGCTAGTCAAAGATAAAAACTTAGGTAAGCGTGTTGTACCAATTGTTCCAGATGAGTCACGTACATTTGGAATGGAAGGAATGTTTAGACAGCTCGGCATTTGGTCATCCGTGGGGCAACTATACACTCCAGAAGATGCCGACCAATTAATGTTTTATAAAGAAAACAAGACGGGGCAAATTCTACAAGAAGGCATTAATGAGGCTGGGGCTATGTCGTCCTGGATCGCTGCAGCCACGTCATATTCGACTCATGGGATCTCAATGATTCCTTTTTATATCTATTATTCAATGTTTGGGTTTCAGCGCGTTGGCGATTTAGCCTGGGCTGCAGGCGACCAAAGAGCCCGCGGATTTTTGTTGGGTGGAACCGCAGGCCGCACAACATTAAATGGTGAAGGCTTGCAACATGAGGACGGTCACAGTCACTTACTCTCGAGCACTATCCCAAATTGTATTTCTTATGACCCTACCTTTGCATACGAGCTAGCAATCATTATTCAAGATGGCTTGCGTCGAATGTACCAAGAGCAGGAGGACGTGTTTTATTACATCACCGTGATGAATGAGAACTATAATCACCCCGAACTACCCAAGGGAGTAGAAGATGGGGTTGTGCGAGGGATGTATAAGCTTCCTAGACCTAAAGGTAAAAAAGCATCAAAAGTCCAACTTCTTGGGAGCGGCACCATACTCCTAGAAGTTATCGCAGCTCAAAAGCTACTCAAAGAAGATTTTAATATTGTGGCCGATGTTTGGAGTTGCACCAGTTTTAATGAGCTGCGGCGAGACGGCATATCCACCGCACGTTGGAATATGCTCCACCCTGATGAACCAAAAAAACGCAGTTACGTTGAACAATGCCTTTCAAATACAGAAGGACCCGTAATTGCTGCAACTGACTATATGAGAATTTTTGCTGACCAAATTAGACCTTACATTCCGAATAAAAATTATGATGTTCTTGGGACTGATGGCTTCGGTAGGTCAGATACAAGAGAAAAACTTAGAGATTTCTTTGAAGTTGATCGAAGATACGTTGTTGTTGCAGCATTATCAGCAATGCTGAACGAAGGCACTATCCCCAAAAAAACCGTGATAGATGCGATAAAAAAATATGGTGTGAACCCAAACAAACCCGAACCAACCACAGTTTGAGTCCATCATTATTTAATTAAATTAAGGAATTTATATGGCAACTCCCAAAGACGTTTTAGTTCCCGACATTGGTGATTTCGACGGTATCCCAGTTATTGAGGTACTAGTAAAAGCTGGCGATAAGGTTAAAGCAGAGGATTCACTTATTACCCTTGAGTCAGATAAAGCGACTATGGAAGTGCCTGCGCCTTTTGATGGCGTCATCAAAGCGCTTCAGGTCAATGTCGGAGATGAAGTATCTGAAGGAACAGTCATTCTTACGCTTGAAGAATCCGATCAACCCAAGCCGGCTGAAAGCAAAGAAGCTCCAATCACAAAAACATCATCAGTTAATAGCAATGAGCGAGCTGAAGCGGCAGCACCCACGGCAGCACCCACGGCAGCACCCACGGCAGCACCCACGGCAGCACCCGTTTTAGATCCTGAGGATAAAATTGCCGGCGATTCTGCGGCTCATGCCAGCCCAGGAGTTAGACGTTTCGCTCGAGAGTTAGGAATAAATATAGGTGTCGTTCCGGGAAGTGGCCCAAAAAACAGAATACTCAAAGAAGACATACAAGCCTTTGTTAAGCGCTCAATTCAGGGCGGCAACAACAATACATCCACCGAACCGACACTTGGACTCAATATCCCACCTTGGCCAGTTATTGATTTCGAAAAATTCGGCTCGGTAGAGAAAAAAGTCTTATCACGTATCAAGAAATTGTCAGGAGCAGCCCTACATCGTAATTGGCTGAGCATTCCTCATATCACGCAGCACGATGAAGTCGATATTACTGAACTCGAAACATTCAGAAAATCGCTTGCCAAAGAATCTGATAAAGCCGGAATTAAAGTAACGCCGCTTGCACTAATAATGAAGGCAACTGTTTCGGCTTTGAAAAAATTTCCTGATTTTAACTCCTCACTAACGCCTGAAGGTGACGCACTTTTTGTTAAAAAGTACTACCACATCGGCGTAGCTGTGGACACTCCGGTAGGGCTTGTTGTTCCCGTGGTACGAGATGTCGACAAAAAAGGAGTTTTTGAAATTGCCGACGAATTAGGAAAAGTCAGCGCTAAAGCGCGAGATAGTAAACTCGGACCCGCCGATATGTCTGGGGGTACATTCTCAATTTCGAGCTTGGGCGGCATCGGTGGTGGTCACTTTACACCTATTGTAAACGCACCGGAGGTGGCCATCTTAGGCGTTGCGCGATCGGCAATGAAGCCTATTTGGAACGGAGCTGAATTTGTTCCGAGACTCATGTTGCCACTTTCCCTATCCTACGATCACAGAGTTATTGACGGAGCGGAGGGCGCGCGGTTCATTACGTACCTCAATCAAATCATGAACGATATCCGAAGAACTTTGCTGTGAAAATACAAGTAAATATGATTAACTCCCTCGCAAACTTGGTTTAATACACTTGGCAGTAAGCCCAAACATTGGCATTCTCGGAGGCACCTTCGATCCGATCCATTTCGCACATTTAAGATTAGGGGAGGAGGTAGCCGAGCGGTTTTCACTGGACTCGATACACCTAGTACCCTCGGCAAATCCGCCCCACCGTAATGCTCCGCTGGCGTCAGCAAAAGCTAGGTTAGATATGGTCAACTTAGCCCTCACCGGAGCAGGCGCTCGCCTGAGAGCGGATGATCGAGAATTAAATCGTATTGGTAAAAGCTATATGGTGGATACATTAATCGATATTCGATCTGAGTACCCAGGCGCGTCGATAAGTCTTATTCTAGGGGCTGATGCATTTATGGAATTAACAACGTGGTACAAATGGCGACAATTATTTTCCCTAGCTCATATTATCGTGGCGTCACGGCCCAACACAACGTTACAACGACTCGGCGATAATCTTACGAATGAACTTAGATCCGAATTCGAGGGGCGGAACTGTGCAGATAACGAATTATTACAGTCCTCCACACACGGATTAATTTTTACTTATGAATTCACACCACTGGAAATATCAGGCACCTTATTGAGGGAACGAATCCGAAACAGACTCAGCCTTAAATATCTCCTACCTGATAATGTAATAGACTATATCCAACAATACGATCTTTACAAGGGGAACCGTTCTGACTCAATTACTAAGTGATATCGCGATAGATGCGCTCGAAAAAATCAAAGCGTTGGACATAGTTAAAATCGAAATAACAGCATCGAATGCCCTTTTTGATCAAATCATTGTTGCAAGCGCTGAATCCACGCGGCAAGCTCGAGCTTTTGTGAACAACCTAAAGGAATCTTTGAAAAAAACAAAGTACTCCGTACTTAGCGTTGAGGGCGAGGCTTCGGGGGAATGGGTTTTAATTGATCTTGGAGACTTAATCGTCCACGTCATGAAACCCGAGGTTAGAACGTACTATAACTTAGAGGACCTTTGGCGAGAAACTCCGAAAACTAAAACAACGAGCTCAGTAGCTGTCTAACTCAAAGTCAACGTATAAGATATATATAATCCTCACCCAACCTCAAAGTAGGGCTTCCATAAGCGTTACTTTGCAAATATGAAAATCAATATTATCTCCGTAGGTCATAAGCCACCTAAATGGATTGACGAAGGCTGCAAGGAATATCTTAAGAGATTTAGTCGAAAACTATCCGTCTCACTGACCGAGATAAAACCTGCTTTTCGCATCGGTGACGTGGATAAAAATCATGCGGCAAGAAAAATAGAAAAAGAACGCATACTGTCTAAGTCGCATAAAAATGCCCTTTTAATTGTATTGGATGAAAACGGCGTAACAACTACTACCCCTGAATTAGCAACACTACTAAAAAATTTAATGAACGAGGGTCGAAATATCGACTTTGCTATTGGGGGGGCGGATGGACTAGACCCTGATCTGAAAAAACTGGCATCAAAAACACTTTCTTTGTCAGCGATGACTTATCCTCACGCCCTGGCTCGACTAATCCTTATTGAGCAGCTTTATCGAGCCCAGTGTATTATCGAAAATCACCCATACCATCGAGAGTGATCTAATCAAAAAGATGACTGATTTTTTCTACTTAGCCTCTCAAAGTCCACGAAGGAGGGAGATTCTGGACAAACTCCACGCACCCTACCGGCTTCTAAATCTAATAGAAGGTCCCGGGAGAGATGCAGACTTTGAGGAAACACAAATCCCTGGAGAAATGCCGGTCGACTACGTCAAACGTATTTCAACAACTAAAGCGGATGCGGCATGGAAACACCTATCGGATAACCAATTACAAGCAGCTCCAATTTTAACGGCCGATACAACCGTTTGCATAAACGATACTATTTTGGGTAAACCAAATGACGCGCAAGAAGCTCGCCTCATGCTTGAAATATTGTCAGGCAAGGAACATCAAGTGCTAACGGCAATCAACATGAAAAATGGCCATAACGTACAGCAGAGACTATCGAAAACAACGGTATCCATGCGTCAGATAACAACAAACGAAATCGAAGCCTATATAAAAACTGACGAACCATTCGGTAAAGCGGGTAGTTACGGGATACAAGGGATAGCAAGTATCTTCATAAGTCATATCGCGGGCACTTATTCAGGGGTCGTAGGCTTACCCATTTATGAAACATCAGAATTAATGAAACATTTCGGCTTTTCCCTCTTATGAATAACGAGATATTAATCAACGTAACTCCGCAGGAAACACGAGTCGCGATCATTCAACGTGGCGTGATTCAGGAACTACATATAGAGCGGGAAACTAATCGAGGCCTTGTTGGAAATATTTATAATGGTGTCGTAAAACGCATCCTTCCAGGTATGCAATCTGCATTCATCGATATCGGGATGGAAAAAGCTGCCTTTTTACATGTCACTGACATATTTATTCAAGACTCACACAATACAGACCCTATTCCAATTGAAAATATTCTGCATGACGGTCAAATCGTACTTGTTCAAGTTGTAAAAGATCCTATTGGAACCAAAGGCGCCCGCCTCTCAACACAAATTAGCATTGCCGGACGCCTATTGGTTTATTTACCCTTTGAGGATCACATCGGCATTTCACAAAAGATTGGCGATGAGGAGGAAAGAGCGCGCTTAAAGGAACGTCTAGAACATCTAAGGGGTGACGAAGATAAGCATGGTTTTATAGTTAGAACTCTCGCTGAGACTGCGAGTGATAATGAATTTCAATCGGATATTGATTACTTACGGAGAGTCTGGAAAGATCTTAAGAGTCGAACTCAAACAGCGCATGTGCCAACCGTTGTATACCGAGATCTCGATTTAAGTGTGCGTATCCTTAGAGACTTTCTCGCTGAGGAGTCGGAACGTATTCTAGTAGATTCGCGGGAGACATTTCATAAAATGGCAGCCTTTGCTGAAACATTTATTCCAAAATATGCTGACCGCGTGCAAGTTTACGCAAGCGAGCGCCCCTTGTTCGAACGCTATGGTATCGAGGAGGAAATAGAGAAAGCACTTAGTAAGCGCGTGAACTTGAAATCAGGCGGTTACTTAATTATTGATCAAACTGAGGCGCTCACAACCGTAGACGTCAATACAGGCGGGTTCGTTGGGGACAAAAATTTTGACGAGACTATTTATAAAAATAATTTAGAGGCCTCACAAACAATTGCACGACAATTAAGACTTAGAAACCTGGGGGGCATCATTCTCATTGACTTCATTGATATGGATAACGAAACCCACAAACAATCGATAATCGATGAGCTTGAAAAGTCAATTAGATTGGATAGAACCCGTATGACCGTTAACGGTTTCACACAATTAGGTCTTGTCGAAATGACCCGAAAACGAACTCGAGAATCGTTAGCCCACGTACTATGTGAACCATGTCCGGTCTGTTCAGGTCTTGGCACAATCAAAACCAAAGCCACCATTTGCTATCAAATTCTTAGAGAATTAGTTCGAGAGGCACGCCAATTTAATCCGAAAAGCTTACGTATTATTGCATCGAAGCAAGTCATTGATTTTTTGCACGAGGAAGAATCTCAAAGTATTGCGATGGCCGAAGAATTCATCGGAAAACCGATCTTATTGCAAACCGAAAATTGTTATGGCCAACAAGATTACGACATAGTCCTAGGCTAATAAACAGTAATTAAGACGCGCTCAGGAGCACTAGCATAGCCTTATTCAAAGCGTTCACAGGCCATATGAGAATTAACTGGCAGAAAAGTAATAAAAATAAAGGGGACAAATCAACGCCTCCTATCAGCCTAACTCTGTTTCTAAAAATATTCAAAAACGGAGATGTCATTACTGTTAATAAAGTCATAATGGGGCTGTAGGGGTTAACCCAAGATAAAATTGCTTGAGCAAATGTAACAACAATTACAATATAAACAAACATCTTAATTAAACTGATAAATGATAGCGATACAACGGCTAACAAAATATTAAAAGTAATGCCCGGCAAATTGATGTTACTCATCATCAATACAAAACTCAGCATTAAAATTTCGCAAATTAATGCTAAACCGAGTGTAGACAAATCATAATTACGCCAGCTCGGAACAAAACGTCGCACCGGGACAACGGCAAAATCTGTAATCGCGCGAACAAATATACTTAATGGATTATTTAGTGTCGCACGAACGACTTGGAGATAAAATCGAAGTAAAAATACCAACGAAAAAACGCTTAAACCAGTTTTCACCATAAAAAATAGGGCATCGATCATACTTCATCACCTCCAAAGTCTTTTGCTAACTCTGCAGAACGGTCCCTTGCAGCGCTAATTGCATTAATAATTTTCTCTCTCAAATTATCAGCATCAAACGACGCAAGCGCCGCCGCAGTTGTACCCCCTTTAGACGTCACCCTTTCACGTAATACTGAAGGGAGCTCCCCAGATCGAGCAGCAAGTCGTGATGAGCCGAGAAAAGTCTCTAAAGCCAATAAATTTGAAGCCTCGCGATCAAGACCCAGTTCCATGCCTGCCGCCACCAGCGATTCGATAAAATAAAAAACGTATGCTGGTCCGCTCCCAGAGACTGCGGTCACAACATCGATCAATTCTTCGCTTTGACACCATATATATCGGCCAACACCACCCATTATGACTTCCGCTAATTCTTTATCCCCACCTACAGTACTAACACTATACATACCAGAAACACCAGCCTGTATCAGCGCAGGGGTATTAGGCATTACTCGGATAACGCGATCATAACCATTTAACCAATCAACAATTGATGCAATTGGGATTCCAGCAACAATACTAACGATAAGGCTATCTTTAAGATTCGACGCGCAAGACTCCACCGCCTTTCTCAAATGTTGAGGTTTCACAGCTAAAATAATTACATCAGCATTAAAATCTGAAAAACTAAAAGTCGATGCTGTATTAATTTTCATCGCATCAAACTTATGCCTGACCTCGTCAGAGATATCCACTACTAACAAATCCTCCGGTATTGCTGTGCCGTTTGCTAAAAGGCCACTAACCAAAGCACTCGCCATATTTCCGCCGCCGATAAAAACAACTTTCATAACATTCACACCCAGTTATTATTCTTCAACGCATAAAACTATTGATAAACCTATTTTTGACTAACGTTCGCCAAAAATTCCTCTACCAACGCGGACAAAAGTTGCGCCCTCCTGAATCCCAATCTCTAAGTCTCCTGACATTCCCATCGACAATACGTCTAAGTCGAATATATCTTGATTTAAGTTATCTTGCAGCTCGGCTAACCTTCGAAATGTTTCGGAAACTTCTACATCGCTCGCGCCAGCAGGCGGCATAGTCATAAGGCCTCGAAAATCTAAGTGCGGTAACTGCCTCAACAAATGAGCGAGTTCGATAACATCCGAAATACGGCAACCTTGCTTAGACTTTTCCTCGGTAATATTGACTTGGAGACATACCTTCAACCGATGTCTCATAAGTGATCTCGCTTCGGAAAGTCGCTGCGCAACTTTCACTCGGTCGACAGAGTGTACCCAATCAAACTTAGTGGCAATTTGTCGAGTTTTATTGCTTTGTATAGGCCCTATAAAGTGCCATTCAATTGACAAATCATTCAAATTGTCAATCTTTACGGAGGCCTCTTGTATGTAGTTTTCACCGAATCGCCGCTGACCTGATGCAAAGGCGTGACGAATAGATTCCTCAGAAAATTTCTTACTGACAGCGATCAATTGAGTTTCTTGTTCCGATCGTCCTGCGTGACGTGAAGCAGAAGCAATACGTGCGCGCACTGCCTCCAAATTATCTTTTATATGAGGATATGCTTGAATCATCTTCATTGCATCGTCACGGCTTCAGAACAACTAGGAAAACAATCGCCACTAGGATCAACACGGGGAATTCATTAAACCAACGATACCAAACATGAGAATGAGTATTTTGATCATTCTTAAATTTTCTAAGTAGGGTGCCACACCAAAAATGATAAACAATTAATATTCCCACCAGACCAAGCTTCGCTTGGATCCAAAAACTACTAAAGCCCCAGCCTCCCATCACGAGCCAAAATCCCGTGATGATCGTCAATATTGCCCCTGGAGTCATAATCCCATAAAACAATTTACGCTCCATAATTTTGAAACGATCTAAGCTCGTTTGATCTGATGACATCGCATGATAAACAAACAACCGTGGTAGATAAAATAGTCCAGCAAACCAAGTTACCATGACAATAATGTGCGTAGCCTTTATGATCCCCATCAAAATAAACTCTCCTCTTTTCCTAGTCTTAGGACGGCAACTTATTACAACAATGATTTATGATGACATTCTTTAGCCGGACTAAATCACCATGGAAAAAATGACCAGCCCCTGGAAATACGGTCACAGGAATACGCTGAGGTCTCGCCCAATCCATAACGTCGGATAACAAAACCACATCATCATCCTCACCATGAATTACTAGGGTATCTTCGCGCACGTCGTTTACCTCAAACTTACCTACGGCAGGTGAGATCAAGACAAGCTGGTCAGGCGCAGTTAATTGAGCTGTATGAGAAACGATATACGTACCAAAAGAAAACCCGGCAAAAATAGTATGCTCTGGTTGTATTTCTTGATAAGCGAAATTTTGGACGCTTTTAAAATCCTCGAGCTCTCCAACTCCCTCATCATAAACCCCATCACTTTTACCAACACCCCTAAAATTAAAACGAACGGACGTTAGCCCTAATACATTAAAGGCCTTTGCAAGTGTTTGAACAACCTTGTTATCCAATGTCCCGCCGTAAAGAGGGTGGGGGTGAGCTATCACGGCGCAGCCCTTTACAACGCCACTGGGCTCAGTAACGGAGAGCTCAAGATTACCGGATGGGCCATCAATTACGAACCGCTCTTCATTAGGTCGATTCAAATTTTTAATCGCTCCACTATTTGTCCCGCCACTAAATGTTGATTGATAATATCGGCGACATCCTGCTCATCGATGAAGGTGTACCATACTTCCTCTGGATAAACCACCATGACAGGACCCTCAGCACATCGATCAAGACAGCCAGACTGATTAATCCTTACACGACCAACTCCAGACATACCCAGACTTTTAATTTTTGCCTTGGCGTAGTCACGTAATGCTTGAGCGCCATGGTCATTACAGGAACTTCGGCCATCCGTGCGTTGATTACAACAAAAAAATACATGGTGCTGATAGAAGCTCATAAGCGATAAGATGTCTAATTTCAGTTATTCTTAGATTATATCGGAGACGATGCACCGGGCCCTGGAAATATTAATTAAATATGAACACTTTTGATATCTTTAACGGCGATGCAGATGGGCTTTGCGGAATCACGCAATTACGACTAGCTAATCCCAAGCGGTCAACGTGCATTACAGGCGTCAAGCGAAATAACATATTGTTAAACGATGCAAGGCTATCTGCGAATAGTCAACTCACTGTGGTTGATATTTCTTTGCATAGCAATCTACACGGTTTAACCCAGGCGTTAGATCAAGGATGCTCAGTTGAATGGTTCGACCACCATCATCCTGGTGTAATTCCCAAACATCGAAATCTGGTTACGCATATCGACACCGACCCTCACGTTTG
>ERZ1047472.517-NODE-517-length-34033-cov-6.824592_pt1 | contig 34033 bp, 32 predicted proteins | sample MGYA00383095_ERZ1047472 | MGnify/ENA primary metagenome ERZ1047472 (study PRJEB29581, sample SAMEA5548365) | metagenome | biome: marine; feature: coastal; material: water | depth 1 m | study: Short-term variability in the microbial, nano- and picoplankton dynamics... | reverse complement strand
TACCTGTTCTAGGTTCAATGGGTATGATCTCAGCCGATATCGGCACCCCTTTTTTGAGAACAGTGCAAATATAGTTTAGATTTCAAAAATTGTAAAGATTTTTTGAAACTATTTTGCTTGATGCGTAAATTTCAAAAGATCATTAACTGTTTTAACAGGGTTGAATGTAATAATTGGAACCTCAACAAAAACTGTATTCCAATGCGCCATGCTACCATTCCATAAACCCGGTTTTTCTAATGTTTTTAGTTGTTTCCCGTACTTTGTTTTTGTGGTAATAAAATACGTTTTTGGATCTATGAATTGTTTTAAATCATAGGTTTCTCCTTTGTAGTTCTTAATACCACAAACAATATCAACTGGATTAAAATGAGTGGCATTCATCAAAATAGTTTTCTGACGACTTAGTCTTTGATTCACCTGAGAAGCTTCAACTATTTGTAAGGAAATCTCGCCGTTTTCGGCTTTAACCCAAAATGGACCTCCGCCAGGCTCGCCTTCGTTTTCTACCATCCCACAGACACGGATCGGACGATTAATTTTTGATTTTAAGTAATCAATCTGGTATTTGTAAGCATATTTATCAAATTCTGGACTGATACGAATGTTTAATTGTTGAGTTAAAAAATCTACGATTTCTAATATTTGAACTTCTGAAATCTCACTAGACTCAAGAATTTTTGCATATTTAAACACCTGAAACTGTAGCTTTAGAAGCACCCCTGCAAGTGCTTTTTTAGAGCGCGTAATCTGGTCTAAGTATTTGTCGACCACAACATTGTCTATATTTTTTATAAAAATAACATCTGCGTCAATGTGGTTTAAGTTTTGTATCAATGCGCCGTGTCCAGAAGGCCTGAAGAATAATTTTTCATTTAACCTATACGGCTGATTTTTTAGATCAACCGCCAATACATTAGTGTTGGATTCTTGATATGAAAACGAAAGTTTAAATTTGGTGTTCGTTTTCGACTCTACAATGTGCTGAATAGACGCCCATTTTGTTTCAAATTGTTTTAAATGCGCTTTTGAAACCGTAAAATGGAGTTGTGCCTTACCATCAATTGAAGCATATTTTTCTGCTTCAAACAAATGCTCTTCAAAAGCAGTAGACGTATGGTTTTTGTACTGATGAAAAGGCAATAAACCTTTGGGGATATTTAAATAGTTTAGATAGTCTTCTTCTAAAATACTTTTCACAAACAGAAGCCGTCTTTGATCCAAAGTAAGTAGATCATAGTCTGGCATTGCGATTTGCATTTTATCCACGACATCGTCGTGAAATGGTAATTTTTCGATCGTGACAAAAAATAAAAACAACTCTACCGATTTATTTTTATTTATATAAGAATTGATTGTTTCTTTTTGAGGATCATATTGAGACAGAAACTCGTGTAACAACTTAAACATTCGAGAGGCTGCACCAGATGCAGGGGTGAATTTTACAACTTTAAGCGCTATTTTTTCACCATCATAATAGTTGGTAAAATCGTTCAATTCAGATTCAGAAAGTTTTAGAATTCCATTTCCTAGCGTAGCGGATGCACTCAAATTAATATAATTTTGAGGCCCTTTGTAAGTCTTAATTTGCTTCTTAACAATCTCAAGGCTCAATCCTAAGCTTTCTATGTGTTCTATGTCAGATGGAGAGAAATTCAAATTTGTGGAATTAAAAGTTGGTTAATATAGTTTACAGCATTATTCAAGCGTTCTGTTTTGGAACCACTCAAAATTACATAAGGAAGTTCTAAAGCTTGCAAGGTACTTTCAAAGGCCGAAAACATTTTTTTTCGATCATTGGGCTTGTCTCTCAAATCATCTGCCTCCCATGGAACGTCAATATCGCATAAAAAGTATAAATCATAGGAGTGTTTTTTGGCATAATGATCAATAACTGGATCACAATACCCATCATAATAGACTTCAGAATATACTTTTGTTTCCAAAAGATTAGTGTCACAGAACAATATTTCATCTGTTTTGACAGCACTTTCATTTTCTAATCGCATTTGTCCTACCGCAATTGGCATTAAGTCTTTGGCTTCACAAGTTTTTTGCTCATGATCCCATTTGTTTTGAAGATGCTCCCGGGCATATTCAGGAACCCAGTACGTGCCAAAATAGGCCGCTAAATCTTTCGATAAAGTGGTCTTTCCTGTCGATTCAGGGCCAAATAATACTACTTTTATACAGCTAGATGACTGTTGTTCAAGTGCTTGTTCCATGCTAAAAATCCAAATATTGCTAAAATCGTAAACCCTAAATACTGTATACTCGTAAATGTAAATCCTTTATAAAAATATAACGGTACTGAAATGACATCTGCAATGATCCAAAAGTACCAGTTTTCTATTTTACGTTTGGCCATTAACCACATGCCTACAAAAAACAGAGCTGTTGTGAAGGTATCCACAAATGCCACCCAATTCGTCCACATATCAAAAAACTGATAAACAAGATACACTAATAATAACGCTGATCCAAAAATAATAACTCCCGTAAACTGTTCTTTTTTAGTTGTTTTTGAAATTGGGGTTACACGGTCTCCATCTACTTTTCGAGTCCAAATATACCAACCATACAGGCTCATTATAAAATAATAGCCGTTAATCATCATATCTCCAATTAGCTGCCATTTAAACAACAAATACACAAAAATAGAAGTGCTAATAATTCCGGTTGGAAACACCAAAATGTTATTCTGCTTAGAATACCAAACCGACGCAAACCCAAACGCTACAGCAACAATCTCCAGAAAAATATCTAAAGAATCATATGTACTGTATTGTTCAAATAAAAAATTAAAAATTTGGTTCATTTAAAATTATATTAAAAATTAGGTCCTACAATCGCACATCCAAAGCCTTCAAACTCCACAAAAATAGCTTTAAATTTTAGCCTATTATTGTTGTGAATAATCCAAGCGATTGTACTGTTCGATTCTGTTCCGAATGGCACTACCAAAAAATGCTTCTTGAAAACCATTCCCGGCGTGGCATATAATTTGTAGAGGGATTCTTTGATACACCATATTTGTGTTAGTTTTTGAATTAGTTTGGAGTCATTTTCGTTCAAATAAGAATCTTCAAAACCTATAAATTTAGTCGCAATCTTAGTGATTTTTTCACGTTGTTTTTCGATATCAACACCCACTTTTTTTGAGCTGACTACAACCGCTGAAAAATTGTAAGAATGCGTAATAGAGATATGTTTACCATCTTTTAAATGTGGCTTTCCAAATGAATCATAAACCAAATCAATATCCTTGTATCCAAATTCGGATAACAGCATTCGAACACTTAAAAACCCCCGCTGATGCAACTCACTTTTCATCTCGTTAACACGTTCCAAACTCTCAGGCTTGAGTTCTATTTGATTCATAAAAAACTCCTTAGGCTCAGAAATCTTCCATATTTTAACAATAGTTTGTGAGTTTAAATCGAGTGATTTGTAAAGTGGCATTTAATTTTTAAAAAGTTAATAGTTATCTTTGCAACGTAAAATTAAATAAAAAACGAAAATACATTATTTTAGAAAAATATACTCTAAAAACTGTGTTTAAAAACAATCTTATGAACGTAAAAACCACTCCTTACGTACCTTACAAAGTAAAAGACATGTCTCTTGCTGATTGGGGTCGCAAAGAAATTGAACTTGCTGAAGCAGAAATGCCAGGCCTAATGAGTCTTCGTGAAGAATACAAAGACAGTCAACCGCTTAAGGGCGCTCGCATCGCAGGTTGTTTACACATGACCATTCAGACCGCCGTTTTAATTGAAACTTTGGTAGCACTAGGAGCGGATGTTACTTGGAGTTCTTGTAATATATTTTCAACACAAGATCAGGCCGCTGCAGCAATAGCCGCTGCAGGAATCCCTGTGTATGCCTGGAAAGGTTTAACTGAAGAAGAATTTGATTGGTGTATCGAACAAACTCTGTTTTTTGGAGAAGATCGTCAACCTTTAAACATGATTTTAGATGATGGTGGTGATTTAACCAACTTAGTCTTTGATCACTACCCAGAATTAATGCCTGGAATTAATGGCCTTAGTGAAGAAACAACAACTGGTGTACATCGTTTATACGAACGTATGAAAAACGGCACCTTATCAATGCCTGCAATCAACGTGAATGATTCGGTAACTAAAAGTAAATTCGATAACAAATACGGTTGCAGAGAAAGTGCAGTGGATGCGGTACGTCGTGCCACTGATATTATGCTCGCAGGGAAAAGAGTCGTTGTATGTGGATATGGTGACGTCGGAAAAGGAACTGCCGCATCTTTTCAAGGTGCTGGAAGTATTGTAACGATCACAGAAATTGACCCTATTTGTGCTCTACAAGCAGCGATGGACGGATTTGAAGTGAAAAAACTTGAAACTGTATTACCTACCGCCGACATTGTGGTGACCGCTACTGGAAATAAAGACATCGTACAAAGCATTCATTTTGAAGCAATGAAAGACAAAACAATCGTTTGTAACATTGGTCACTTTGATAATGAAATTGACATGACTTGGCTAAATGACACATACGGAGACAGCAAAGTTGAAATCAAAGCACAAGTTGATAAGTATACTATTGACGGAAATGACATTATTGTTTTAGCCGAAGGCCGTTTAGTTAATTTAGGATGTGCTACTGGGCATCCTAGTTTTGTAATGAGTAATTCCTTTACAAACCAAGTATTAGCTCAAATTGAACTATGGAACAATAGAGATGCTTATAATAATGAAGTTTATATGTTACCAAAACATTTAGATGAAAAGGTTGCGAAATTGCACCTTGAGAAAATCGGTGTAGAGCTTACAAATCTTCGATCAGACCAAGCTAGTTATATTGGTGTTTCTGTTGAAGGGCCATTTAAACCAGAATATTACCGTTACTAAAAAACGGAAAAATCTACAAAAAAGACTGCCTTCTTGGGCGGTCTTTTTTTTTGATAAAACTTAAAAGAAATACTATGTAGACGAGACAATTAAAAATTGTTTCTGGAATTATTGTGAAAATGAAATGATATTTTGTAAGTTTATGATATATGAATGTAATACACATAAGTGCAGAGTGTTATCCGATAGCAAAAGTAGGCGGCTTAGCCGATGTTGTAGGTTCTTTACCTAAGTATCAACAGAAAATAGGCATGAATAGCAATGTTGTCATGCCGTATTACGACACTGTTTTTTCAAAGAACAACGCCTTTAAATCAATTTACAAAAACACCTTATTATTAGGATCACAGTTGACAAAGAGTTTAACGAATTACATCTATTCGGGAAATAATTATTTATTTTTATCGCTTCATCAAAAATAATATAACATAGAAAGATGACGTTTTTACCAACCAATGAAAGCGATATAAGTTCGATATTGAAAATCATTGAGGAAGCTCAAGCATATTTAAAGATGCAAAATATTGATCAATGGCAAAACGGATATCCTAATAAAAAAGCGATCCTAAAGGATGTGTTTGATAATGATAGTTACGTTGTGAAAACAAAGGATGGGACCTCAATTGCCACAGCGATGTTCACTACACAACCCGAACCAACTTATTCTTCAATTAAAGGACATTGGAAGACTAAAGAAAATGAAAGATACGGAGTCATTCACCGAATGGCTGTGAGTGATCAATTCAGAGGTAAAGGAATTGCAAAATTCATTTTTTTCGAGTGTGAACAAAACTTGAAACAAAACAATATTAAGTCCATGCGGATTGATACACACGAAGAAAACCTAGGGATGCAAGGGTTACTCATAAAATTAGGATATCACTATTGTGGGGTCATTTATTTAGAAAACAACGACAAACGGTTGGCATTTGAGAAATTAATTAGCTAATTATATCCCAAAAAAAAGCCTCGCAATGCGAAGCTTTTTTTAAAATTTTAATTTAAATGCTTATTATGCTTCAAAAGGAACAATAGACACATATGATCTGTTGTTTTTCTTTTTTGCAAATTTCACAAGACCGTCCACTTTAGCGTGAAGGGTATGATCTTTTCCAGCATACACATTCTCTCCTGGATTGTGTGCAGTACCTCGTTGTCTTACGATAATGTTACCAGCAATAGCTGCTTGACCACCAAAAATCTTTACGCCTAGACGTTTTGATTCTGATTCTCTACCATTTTTCGAACTTCCGACTCCTTTTTTATGTGCCATTTTATTTCGATTTTAATATGTTATAAATTCTAACTTAAAGCTGAAATTAAATCTGATTTTTTCATTGCTGAAATTCCAGAAATACCTTTAGCTTTTGCTAATTCTTTTAATTGTGCAACTGTCATTGCAGTCAAATCTTGAGCAGCTTCTGCTTTTGGAGCAGCAACTTTAGCAGCTGGCTTAGAAACTTCTTTCTTTGCCGCTGGCTTAACTACTGCTTTTGGCGCAGCAGCTTTGGCTGGTGTCGCTTTTTTAGTTCCTGAAGCAACAATGCTTTCAATTTGTATTTCAGTTAAAGATTGGCGATGGCCGTTCTTAACTCTATACCCTTTTCGTCGTTTCTTTTTGAATACGATCACTTTATCACCTTTAAGGTGCTTTAAGACTTTAGCTCCTACTTGAGCGCCGTCTATAGCTGGGGCGCCAACAGTAACTTTGCTGCCATCTGCTAAAAGAAGTACATTGTCAAAAGTGACTTTTTTTCCTTCTTCTGTTTGCAAACGGTTAACAAAGACTTTTTGGTCTTTTTCAACTTTGAATTGATGCCCTGCTATCTCTACAATTGCGTACATAGCGTAACGTTTTTTTATTAGATTATTATTAATAAATACACCCTACCAAAAAGTAAGGCGGGTGCAAATATAATTTTATTATCTTAATCTGCAAACTAAATATTTCATTAAGATAGGTTTTATTGAACTAAGTCTTTGAAACTGTTAATAATAATTGATTTAATTAGAAACCCTATGTGAATAATACATAGTTTCAGAAAGGTTTGGGGCTTAAACTCTAAATTTCATAAAAAACATTATGATTCTATCTATTTAATTATAAATTTACGTTACCTAAATCTAAAATAAAATTACTATGAAAATGTCCTACATTATTTTCGCAATGCTGGGTACCAGCATTGTATTCTCTCAAGAATACTTAGAAAGTCAACCCGAAAATCCTGAACCAGGAAAATGTTATGCCAAATGTGTAACACCTGACGAATTCCGGGAAGAAATTATTAAGGTTGAAAGCGTTCCTGCATATGAAAAACTAGAAGTTGTCCCTGCTGCTTATAAAACAGTATCCGATGATGTTGTTTTAACGCCAAGCTCAAATAAGTTTATAAACGTTCGTGCAGTCTACAAAACAATTACGGATACTTTGTGGCTAGAAGAATCTTTCCATAAAATTAACATTATTGACCCTACGTTTGGAAATCAAGAGAAGGAAGTAGAAGTATTCGCTGCGAGCGAATCCTGGGTCGCTGTAGAAAAAGATCCAGATTGTCCATCAATCAACGCAGACGATTGTCGCATTTTTCATTACCGAAAAGACCCTGCGGTAACCAGAAGCATACCTGTCCGTAAAGTTCTAACTCCTGCATCTATCCAAAAAACAAAAGTTATAGGTAGATACAGATTGATAAAAAGAAAAATAGAAGTGAGTCCAGCTACTACGAAAACAGTGACGATCCCTGAAGTAACAGAGAAAGTAAGTCGAAGAGTTTTAGTTTCTGACGAAACAACAAAACCAATCCCTGTTCCTGCTGAATATATAAACGTAACTAAAAAAGTATTAGTTAAAAAGGGGGGGATGACTGCATGGAGAATAGTTCCTTGTACAATCCCAAAACGGGTTGGAGTAGTTCCTATTTACTATACATCAGGAAGTGCTGCTTTAACACAAGAATCTAAACGACTCATTGACAAACATATCTGGTCAATTTTAAAAGATGATTCTACTTCAGTTGTTGAGATTGGATCTCATACCGATTCCCAAGGAAGCGCTAGCTCTAATTTAAAATTATCTGAAAGAAGAGCGAAGGCGGTAGTCGACTACTTAGGTAGTAAAGGGATTCGTTCAAAACGTTTAATTGCAGTTGGCTATGGCGAGAAAAACTTGTTAAATGATTGTAATGATTCAAAAAAATGTTCAGATTCAAAACATAAAGAAAATAGAAGAACTGAATTTAAAGTATTCTAAATAAGTTCAAAAATAATACTAAATAACAAAAAGCCTAAAACTAAACTGTTTTAGGCTTTTTTATTCGCCAAATAAATTCCACATAAAATAAGTAAAGATGCAAATCCTTGATCTAATCCAAAAAGCTCTCCATCGAGCAGACCCCAAAGCAGCGCCACCAGAGGCATTAGATAGGTTACGGAAGATGCAAATACAGGGCTCGAAATTTGAATTAAATTATTAAATATGATCTTAGCCATCACCGTACCAAACAACGATAATACAGCAATATATCCAATCGAGGAATAGATTGCTTCGTTTTCAAAGGTTTTTGAATTAAAAAAATTAGAAAAAATTAAAACAAGTAGAGCCGGGATTACAATTGCAGCAAAATTACCTGTTGCTATGGCAATTGGCTTCACTTCTTGGAGGTAATGTTTAATGATATTCACATTGAACCCATACATTAAGGTGGCTAAAACAACAAAACCTGCAAACAGATAATTTTGATTAGGGTTGAGCTCCATACTATTAAAAATGAGCATCGAAGCCCCAATAAAACCAAGTAAAACTCCAAAAATTTGTGTTTTTGTAGATGCTATTTTAAAAACTGCCAAGCCAATTAAAATAGCATTCAGAGGCACTAACGCATTTAGAATACTCACAACACCACTATCGACTTCGGTTTCTGCAAATGCAAACAAGAAACTGGGTAAGAAAGTCCCTAAAAAGCCCGATAAAACGACCCATTTCCATTGATGAGACAGAATCGTTTTGAGAGATTTAAACCCAATTATAAAGATAAAGATTGAAGAAATAACCGTTCGTAAACTTCCCAATTGTAGTGGAGTTAAGCCAATTAACCCTTTTTTAATCAGAATAAAGGAGCTGCCCCACACAATAGCGAGGACAGAGAGATACATCCATTTTTTTTGTTCTTGATTCATTAGAAAGTATTATTACTTACAAAATTGGTTAATAAATTAGAATAACAACGAATTATTTTTACATTTGTTTAAATACCTAAACTAAACACTATGAAACATTTAAAGACGATCTTAACCTCAGCACTTTTATTCACTCTGTTTTTTTCTTGTAAAAACGAAACGAAGGCTGAAATCAAAACAGTAGAAACTACTACAGAAAAAGCGGCACATCAACTCGACCCTAATGCCAGCTATTCAAAAGCAGAGTTCGGCATTAAAGGAATGACCTGCGAAATGGGGTGTGCTAAAACGATTGAGAAAAAACTTGCAGGAATGGAAGGCGTAAAATCTGCTACCGTCGATTTTAAAAACGAAATGGCGATGGTCGAATACGATATTGCAAAAGTGAACCCGGTGAGCATCACAAATGCGGTTACTTCCGTTGGGAAAACCTATTCTGTAGAAAATATGCAAACTGTTGAAGCGTTTTCAAGCATCAAAAAGGACTGTAAAAAAGACTGCAAAAAAGTTTGTTGTAAAGACAAAATGGAAGCTGATAAAAAAGCCTGTGCAAAGGATTGTAAAAAAGAATGTTGCACTAAAAAAGCTTAGATCGAATTCATCAACCCTTCTATCTCTTCAATTTCGATTGGAATGTGTTGCATTAAATTTAAAGGTGGGCCATCGGCTTGAACGACCACATCGTCTTCGAGTCTAATGCCCATTTTTTCATTAGGGATATAAATTCCCGGTTCAACTGTAAATACCATTTGAGAGGAGACAGGCGTTTTAATTGCTCCTAAATCGTGGGTGTCTAATCCCATATGATGAGAAGTCCCATGCATGAAATATTTTTTATAAGCCGGCCATTTTGGATCCTCATTTTGGACATCGGCCTTATCGATTAACGCTAAATTTAAAAGCTCCGAGGTCATCATTTTTCCAACTTCCTTATGGTATTCATCTAATAAAATACCTGGAACAAGCAGTTGAGTTGCCTCATTTTTGACATTTAAAACAGCTTGATACACGGCTTTTTGACGGGCAGTAAAACGCCCATTAACAGGGATCGTACGCGTCATATCGCTTGAATAGTTGGCGTATTCAGCAGCCACATCCATCAGCAACATATCGCCGTCCATACATGTTTGATTATTTTCTATGTAATGCAAAACACAAGCGTTATATCCCGATCCAATGATGGGTGTATATGCAAATCCTTTAGAACGATTTCTAAGAAATTCATGGGTGTACTCTGCCTCAATTTCGTATTCCATAACGCCAGGCTTCACAAATCCTAAGACTCTTTTAAACCCTTTCTCGGTAATATCGCAAGCCGTTTGAATTAACGCAATTTCTTCGGATTCTTTCACCCCGCGAATTAATTCCATGATTGGAAAATTAGGCAGGATTCCATGCGTTGGATACGACGATTTTATCATCTTCAAAAAACGATCATCGCGAGTTTCCATTTCGACTGCTTGGCGATAATGGTCATTATTATTAAAATAAAATAGTTTTGCTTCTGCCATCAATTTTGGAAAAATAGCATCAAAATCTTCAAGCCAATACACGGTCTGTATCCCTGATGACGCAGTGGCCTGTGATTTACTAAGCTTAGCTCCTTCCCACACAGCAATATGATCATTGGTCTCTTTAAGAAATAAGATTTCACGGTGTGCTTTTTCACGAGCATCTGGAAAAACAACTAAAATACTTTCTTCTTGGTCAACGCCACTTAAATAAAAAATATTTCGGTGCTGTTCAAAAGGAAGTGTACTATCTGCACCTGTAGAAAAAACGTCGTTTGAATTAAACACAGCAATAGAATTAGGTATCATCTGCTGTGACAACTTTACTCTATTTTTTTTAAATAGTTGCGAAGGAATTGGATGGTATTTCATAATCTTATTATTTGTATCAAATTTAGAGATTTTATAATAATAAGTGAGGTTTAAATCAATAAAATACAAACTACCGAAAAAGCTTATTTAAAGTAATTCTAAATAGTAAAATTATCCGCAATGCTATTGTCTAAAACGTTGTCGTGAAGTACCTTTGTGTGGTTAAAAAATATCATAAAATAATGAGTGGATTTTTAAGTTCTTCAATTGGAAAAAAGATAGCGATGGCGCTCTCTGCATTTTTCCTCATGTTTTTCATTTTACAGCATTTTGCTATTAATATTTTATCGGTCATCAACCCCGATACTTTTAACGAAGTGTCCCATTTTATGGGAACCAACCCGTTAGTGCAATTTGCACTACAACCCGTGCTTATTTTTGGTGTTATTTTTCATTTTGCGATGGGGTTTGTTTTAGAGTTCAAAAACAAATCATCTCGAAAAATAGGCTACGCCAAAAATAACGGAAATGCAAACTCTACTTGGATGAGTAGAAATATGATTTATAGTGGTGGATTTATTTTAGTGTTTCTTGTGATTCATTTTATTGATTTCTGGATTCCTGAGCTAAATATCAAATATGTAGTTGGTGACAACTCTGGACTATTAGAAGATGGATCGGGATATCGTTATTTTGAAGAGCTTCAGCACAAATTTGTTCCACTTTGGCGCGTTGGCCTCTATTGTGTTGGATTTATTTTTCTTTCATTGCATTTACTTCACGGATTCAATTCCGCATTTCAATCGGTTGGAGCTAACAATAAATTCACTAAATCATTAAAAGGTTTTGGAATTGCGTATGCGATCATTATCCCATTGGGTTTTATCGTCATCGCCCTGTTCCACTTTTTTAATAATACACACTAAAACATAGGATTATGGCTTTAGATTCAAAAATACCAGAAGGTCCTTTAGCAGATAAATGGACCAATCATAAAAACAACATTAACCTTGTAAACCCTGCTAACAAACGTCTGCTAGACGTAATTGTTGTAGGTACAGGTCTTGCAGGAGGCTCTGCAGCGGCAACACTTGCCGAGCTTGGCTATAATGTAAAAGCGTTTTGTTTTCAAGATTCTCCGCGTCGTGCACACTCCATTGCAGCACAAGGAGGGATCAACGCAGCAAAAAATTATCAAGGGGATGGCGATTCTACGTACCGCTTATTTTATGATACCGTCAAAGGGGGCGACTACCGTTCTCGTGAAGCAAATGTGCATCGATTAGCAGAAGTTTCAACCAATATTATTGACCAATGTGTTGCTCAAGGGGTTCCTTTTGCAAGAGACTATGGTGGATTGTTAGACAACCGCTCTTTTGGAGGGGTTTTAGTGTCGAGAACCTTTTATGCAAAAGGGCAAACAGGTCAACAATTATTATTAGGGGCCTACTCTGCGATGAACCGTCAAATTGGGCGTGGAAAAATTAAAATGTATAACCGTCATGAAATGTTAGACGTGGTGGTGGTCGATGGAAAAGCACGTGGAATTATTGCTCGAAACTTAGTGACTGGTGAAATTGAACGTCACTCGGCACACGCGGTTGTTTTAGGCTCTGGAGGCTACGGAAACGTGTTTTATCTTTCTACTAACGCCATGGGGAGTAATGTGACCGCAGCATGGAAAGCGCACAAGCGAGGTGCTTATTTTGCAAATCCTTGCTACACACAAATCCACCCAACATGTATTCCAGTTTCGGGAGACCATCAATCAAAACTAACCCTCATGTCTGAATCCTTAAGGAATGACGGACGTATATGGGTACCGAAAAATATAGAAGATGCGAAAGCAATTCAAAATCGAGAACTAAAACCAACGGATCTAGCTGAAGACCAACGCGATTATTTTTTAGAACGACGCTATCCCGCCTTTGGTAATCTAGTCCCTAGAGATGTGGCTTCTCGAGCTGCAAAAGAACGTTGTGATGCTGGTTTTGGAGTGAATAAAACAGGAGAAGCTGTCTTTTTGGATTTTGCAGCGGCGATCCTTAGATACGGAAAAGAACAAGCACACATTAAGGGATTGGATGAAGACGATGCAAGCCTCATTCAAACCTTAGGAAAAGACCTCGTTAAAAGTAAATACGGAAACTTGTTCCAGATGTATGAAAAAATTGTGGATGAAAATCCATACGAAACTCCAATGATGATTTATCCAGCGGTGCACTACACTATGGGCGGTGTTTGGGTGGATTATAACTTGCAAACAACCATACCTGGATTGTATGCCATTGGAGAAGCTAACTTCTCAGAACATGGCGCAAATCGATTAGGTGCTTCGGCTTTAATGCAAGGACTCGCCGATGGTTACTTTGTATTGCCATACACTATTGGAAATTATTTATCTGATGACATTAGAACAGGACCCATTTCAACGGATACTATTGAATTTGAAGAAGCTGAAGCAAAGGTAAAGTCAGAAATCAATCACTTTGTCAACAATAAAGGCACCAAATCCGTAGATTATTTCCATAAGCGTCTTGGAAAAATAATGTGGAACAAATGTGGAATGGCTCGTAATGAAAAAGAATTAAAAGAAGCGATCGAAGAAATTTCGGCACTTCGAGATGAGTTTTATAAAGATGTATTAGTACCAGGTTCTGCAAATGAGTTTAATGAAGAACTTGCAAAAGCAGGTCGTGTGGCTGACTTCCTAGAATTAGGCGAATTATTTGCAAAAGATGCGCTAGTACGTGAAGAATCTGCTGGTGGCCATTTTAGAGAAGAATATCAAACTCCAGACGGTGAAGCACAACGCCGAAAAGAATTTCAGTTTGTATCTGCATGGGAATACAAAGGAGAACCTAAAGATGCTGAATTACACAAGGAAGCATTAGTTTACGAAAATATTGAAGTTAAAGAACGCTCATACAAATAAGCACTGCTATGAATTTAACATTACAAATATGGCGACAAGAGAACGCCAAAACTGAAGGGAAAATTGTAGAATATCCAATTCAAGATATTTCTCCAGACATGTCATTTCTTGAGATGTTGGATGTACTAAACAGACAACTCATCACTACGGGCGATTCGCCAGTGGCGTTTGACCATGACTGTAGAGAAGGTATTTGTGGCTCTTGTTCATTGTATATTAATGGAGAAGCACATGGACCAGACAGGTTGGTAACAACGTGTCAACTACACATGCGTAAATTTAAAGATGGTGACACCATCTTCATCGAACCCTTTAGAGCAGAAGCGTTTCCCGTCATAAAAGATTTGATTGTAGATCGATCGGCTTTTGACAGAATCCAACATGCAGGCGGTTTCATCTCCGTGAATACTTCTGGAAATACACAAGATGGAAATTCGATTCCAATTTCAAAACACAATGCTGATGAGGCTATGGATGCTGCCACCTGTATTGGGTGTGGTGCTTGTGTAGCAAGTTGTAAAAACTCATCTGCTATGTTGTTTGTAGGGGCTAAAGTGTCTCAGTACGCATTATTACCACAAGGTCAGATTGAAGCCACGGATCGTGTTCAAAATATGGTTGCGCAAATGGATTTAGAAGGTTTTGGAAACTGTACCAATACAGGGGCTTGTGAAGTTGAATGTCCTAAAGGCATTTCACTAGAAAACATAGCACGAATGAACCGTGAATTGATCAAAGCAAGTTTGAAATCTTAATCGTCTAAAATAAACTCTTCTATAGTATCCCATCCCGCACGAACTTCAATAGGCTCGGAAGCATAACTCACGCGTTCGGGTTGTGTTTTACTCAAATAACGTCCCGTATCATAAATTCCATTTTGATTCAAATCAAAAATAGCCCTTAAAAGATAGATGCCTGGAATGACATCTTTAAAATCTATAGGCGAAGCATCTTGAGCGTAATAAGACTCAATAACGGCCCCTTTAAGGTCTGTGACTTGAACAACTAGAGGGTAAACCCCGTTCCTTATATTGATTCTTAAATTCCCATAATCAGCTGCTAATTTAGTTGTAGCTTTAAAATTTAAGGTATCATTTTGAGCGCCGTAAAAATCGATAAAAGCACCAGGAAGAATTTGAATATTATAGGTGTTTTTCTCTGTTTTATCAAAATTTAAATCAACCGTATTGGAGAAGGAATCTAAGACCATGCTTGCGCCTTGAAAAAGAGAATCCTTATCTCTCACACGCACTTTCGTTTCGTCAATAGAGTCTAAAGGGATTGTCGCACTCAATTTGTAAGGTTCTAGTAATTTAAGTTGAGAGGACTCTGATTTGAAAACTAAAGAATCTGATTTAAAGTCTTTAATTCTAACAACAGCAGTGTCTATCGATTGTAAATGAGTGATTTCAAAAATCAAAGAATCCACTTCCAGCTTTGGACGGTACCAATAATTAAGAGTGTCTTTTCCTTTCTCTTTTGTGAGGGTCGAAGTAAAATCTTCTGGCGCGTCTGAAAGCAATTTTAGTTGCATCGCTTCTCCATCGCCTTCATACCCAAAAGAAAGTTTGTTGTGTGAAACCTGTCGAGCACGGTTGAATTTGTAGTCAACCGATTCTTTAAACATTCGCAACACATAGGCTGTGTCTGAAGGGACTGTAATTAAGCGTTTTCTATATCCAATTTTATCTGTTTTGGACTGAAATGTGTAATTAGAATTTTCTTCTTTAAGTGCGGCCAAAAAATAAGTTCCCTCTTTAATGTTTTCTAACTTAAACCCAGAAACACTATCGGTGACTGCGATATATTTGGGTTTATTTTTATAAATAATCGAATCCGTAAAGGTTGAATCAACTTCGTATAATAAAACCGCTACGCGTTCATCGACTTCCTTATTAAAAGCTTCATTCACAATTCCAGAAACCGATAACGAGTCGATATAGCTTCCAGTGGAAAATACATATTTATAGTATGGGAATAAATTACCCTCATTATTATCGGCAATACTTTCTCCAAAATTAAAGGCATAGGTCGTATTGGGTGAAAGTGTGTCAGAAATTCTAATCGTAATAAATTTACTCGCTGTACCTAGAGGTGTAATTTCTGGTTCGGGATCCATGGGCGGCGACACAATGAGTTGCTTTTGTAAGTCTTTCATTTTGATGTATTCATCAAAATAAATCTTGATTTCAGTGGCGTCAAAATTGACTGAAAAATTCTCTGGCACCGATTTAATAATCACTGGCGGCGTTTCATCTTTATCGCCACCAGAAGTTGTACCTCTATTGGCGCAGTGCGTCAGAATTAAACTTACCAGAACTAAAAACCCAAAATTAGCGAACTTCTTACCCATTAACAGTACATTTTACGCAAAGAAACAACATATTTTAGTACTAACGAAAAATGGAATGCGTAATTGCAATCGTTGCTAAACTTAATCGTATCCTAGATCCAGAATTCAAAATTAGAGCACAGGCTTCAATGGTGGCACCGGTCGTAATTACATCGTCGACCAAAAGCACGTGTTTGCCATCAATCGTCGACAGGTTTTTGGCGTAAAAACTATTTGCAACCGAATGAAAACGTTCTTCTCGAGATTGAAAAACTTGAGTTTTCGTATTTATCGATTTTAATAAAATCGTATCTACATAACGCGCATTGAGAGACTTGGCTAAATGTTTCGCAAAAAGAGCCACTTGATTATAGCCTCTTTGTTTTAATTTTTTGGAGTGAACCGGAACCGGAATTACAACATCAATCGATTTAAAATAAGACGATTCCTGAAGCTCTGCTCCTAGCCAGACCCCAAAAACCTGCCCAAGTTGTTCTTGTCCTTTGTACTTTAAATTATGTAATAAGTGTTGAACCGCTCCTTGTTTATGAAAATAGAATAAGGCGGTCGCTGCTTCAAGTTCCACACGCCCATAAAATATTTTTTTAACAACTTCGGGACGCTCATAATGGTATTTGGTCAATGGTAACTCATGGCGACACTTTACACAAATATGCATTTCGTAATCTGTTAAAATATGGTTACAGGCTTGACATGTTTTCGGGAAAAAAGATTTACCAATTTTGAAAGCATAAGCAAAAGTTTTGGGGTACTTAAAAATAAAATAATATTTCATATTTTTGATCGATTTTCCCCCTTAATTCATAGGGGTTATTTATTTTTGTAACATGACAAATCAAGTGGATACTTTCAAAAAAGTAATATCACATGCAAAAGAATACGGATTTGTATTCCAAAGCAGTGAAATATATGATAGCTTAAGTGCTGTTTATGACTACGCTCAAAACGGGGTAGAATTAAAGAAAAACATTCGCGATTACTGGTGGAAAGCCATGGTCCAAATGAATGATAATATTGTGGGATTAGATGCCGCTATTTTTATGCATCCAACGACATGGAAAGCTTCTGGTCACGTCGATGCTTTTAACGATCCTTTGATTGATAATAAGGATTCTAAAAAGCGGTACAGAGCCGATGTTTTAATCGAAGACTATTGTGCCAAAATTGAAGGTAAAATTGAAAAAGAAATTAAGAAAGCTGAAAAGCGATTTGGAGACAGCTTTGACAAAGCAGAATTTATCGCCACTAATGGCCGCGTTGTAGACTATCAAGCTAAAATAAAAAGTATTTTAGCTCGCATGGGTAAATCTTTAGAAAATGAAGATTTAGTCGACGTAAAAGCCCTTATTGAAGAGTTGGAAATAGCAGATCCATTGACTGGAAGTAGAAACTGGACCGATGTGAAACAATTCAACCTTATGTTTGGCACCAAACTAGGGGCCTCCGCAGAAAGCGCTATGGATTTGTACTTACGTCCTGAAACCGCCCAAGGAATTTTTGTGAATTTCTTGAATGTTCAAAAAACCGGTCGTATGAAAATTCCTTTTGGAATTGCGCAAACAGGGAAAGCATTTCGAAACGAAATTGTAGCACGACAGTTTATTTTTAGAATGCGAGAGTTTGAACAAATGGAAATGCAGTTTTTTATCAAACCAGGAACCCAAGGAAAATGGTATGACCATTGGAAGGAAGCGCGTATGAAATGGCACTTGTCATTAGGGATCGGCGCGGATAATTATCGATTCCATGACCACGATAAATTAGCGCATTATGCAGATGCTGCCGCAGATATTGAGTTTAAATTTCCTTTTGGATTCAAAGAATTAGAAGGCATCCATTCGCGTACAGATTTTGATTTAAATCAACACGAAACCCATTCAGGCAAAAAACTTCAATATTTTGATCACGAAGAAAATAAAAGCTATGTTCCTTACGTTCTAGAAACCTCGATTGGATTGGATCGTATGTTTTTGGCCGTATTTTCAAATGCATTAACGGAGGAGACTTTAGAAAATAATACAACCCGAACCGTGTTGAAATTGCCTGCCGTTTTAGCACCAATAAAAGCAGCTGTCTTTCCGCTTGTAAAAAAGGATGGATTGCCAGAAGTTGCAAAAACGATTTTGAATGATTTAAAATGGGATTTCAATATGGTTTATGATGAAAAAGATGCCGTTGGAAGACGCTACCGTCGTCAAGATGCACTAGGAACTCCTTTTTGCATCACTGTCGATCATGATACTTTAGAAGATCATTGCGTGACCATCAGACACCGTGATACCATGGAACAACAACGCGTAAAAATAGAAGATTTAAAAACAATTATTGAAAATGAAGTGGCCATGAAACACTGGCTAAAAAAAATAAACTAAATACGCTTTGACCCATTTAATGTTACATTTAAGACATCTCTTATATAGTATCGTGTTTCTAAACACGATCGTTTTTTTTGGTCAAACGAATCAGCCACCAATTGTAACTGCTGTTGGGAATCAAACATATTGCCCTCAGAGTGAACAAAACATTGTCACTTTTTTTAATATCACCGACCTAGATGATACAACTGTAGATGCCTTTTATATTCAAATTTCATCAGGATATGTTTCTGGAGAAGACGAATTACTTTTGACGGGATCACACCCAACTATAATCGACTCTTGGAATCCAAATGAAGCAAAATTAACCTTAACTGGACTTGGCGGTGGAACTGCTTTATATACAGACATCATTGCGGCCGTATATGATGTTGTATTTAAAAGTACAATTGTAAACATAAGTGCTAAAACGTTTTCCTTAACTGTTGGCTCTGCAAATTATTTAGTTTCAACCGATCATTACTATGAGTTTGTACCAGACAATTTAATTACTTGGACTAATGCCAAAACCGCTGCTGAAGGCAGGACATATTTTGGGTTGCGAGGCTATTTAGCAACTTTAATTTCTCCTGACGAGTCTCAAATCGCTGGAGAATTAGCTCCTGGCACGGGTTGGATTGGCGGAACCGACGCCGCTAGCGAAGGGGTCTGGAAATGGGCGACAGGACCGGAAGCTGGGACCACTTTTTGGAATGGCGCTGCAAATGGTTCCACACCAAACTATGCCAATTGGAATACTTCCGAACCTAATGATTTTGGAAGTGGTGAAGATTATGCCCATATCAAAGATGATGCTATTCCAGGCACACCAGGATCTTGGAATGATTTACCCAATAATACGACAGGCCAACCTTCTGAATATCAAGCTAAAGGCTATGTTGTTGAATATGGAGGCATGACAGGAGACCCTGTTATAAACATTTCTGGCAGCACGACCTTTAGCCCTGCACAAATTTTATCTACCAGCCCATCTACAAGCTGCAGCAATGCCCCTGCGAACCTTTCGGCAACTTCAAATACTACAGATATTTTATGGTTTGACAGCGAAAATGCAGGAAACCTTTTATTTACAGGTGACGACTATGAACCCGTTTTAACGACGACGACGACATTTTGGGTTTTGGCTTCCAACAATGGTTGTACTACAGGAAAAAGAACTGCTGTGACTGCAACGGTTAATACCGTTCCAAATGTGGACAGCCTTGCAGATGTATTTAAATGCGACAGCTACTCCTTACCAGCGCTCACTAGTGGAAACTATTTCACAGCCACTAATGGAGGTGGGACATCTTTTAACCCAGGAGACATCATAACCGCTTCAACAACCTTATATATTTATGCCGAATCTGGCACAACCCCGAATTGTCAAGCTGAAGAAAGTTTTGATATTACGATTAATTCAACCCCTGTTGTAGATGGCCTCGCAGATGTGTTTAAGTGCGATCGCTATACCTTACCAGCGCTTACAAATGGCGGCTATTTTACAGCTACCAATGGCGGTGGAACAGCTTTTAATCCAGGAGATATCATAACCGCTTCAACAACCTTATATATTTATGCCGAATCTGGCACAATCCCGAATTGTACAGCTCAAGAAAGTTTTGATATTACGATTGTAAATTCAACAACCACTAGCTTCGCACAAATACCTCCGCTATGCGAAGGAGATCCCAGCACGCTTTTAAATATTTCTCTAGAAAACATCACAGGGACTTGGTCGCCTGCCTTTGATAACACCAATACCACAACTTATACTTTTACCCCGGACGCTGGCCAGTGTGCGAGTATCGCTACAATGACAATTAGTGTATTGCCAACATTTATACCAACATTTGATCCCGTGCTAGCCATCTGTGTTGGGGGGTTTTTAGCTCCACTTCCGTCCAAATCATCGAATGGTTTTAGCGGCACATGGTCACCTGCTCTTGACAATACCATCACGACAAAATACACCTTTACTCCAACTCCAGTCGCCAGTATCTGTATAAAGGACATACAAATGATAATTGCTGTTTTGAATGAAACAACACCCTCGTTTACACAAATTCAGGAAACTTGTATTGGTGATTTTATTGCTCCGCTACCTACGGAGTCTCAAGAAGGAATTCGTGGTGTTTGGTCACCGTCCATAAATAATATGGCGACGACTATTTACACGTTCTCTCCAGACCCAGGGCAGTGTGCGCAATCTACTCAAATGGAAATCAAGATTAAACCCATCAGTGTCCTTTCATTAGATACTGAAGTTATATCTGAGGATTTTGAAGATAATCAAACCATCGTCGCAACTGCTACAGGTGGCAGTGGCGATTATGAGTACCGACTCGATGGTGGTCCCTGGCAAAACAGTGAAATTTTTGAAAATGTATTTGGATGTGAAACCCATACGATAAGTGTAAGAGAAGCCCTCGGGTGTAGTACCGAACCACAAAAAGACATCAACCTCATCTATTTTCCGAAGCTTTTTACGCCAAACAATGATGGTTTTAATGATACTTGGAACATCGAGTGTTTAGAAAATCAAGCCTCAGCTAAAATTAGGATTTTTGACCGATTTGGAAGACTCATCAAGGAAATTAGACCAAGCGACAATGGGTGGGATGGCACGTATAATGGAATGAAGCTAGCAGGATCAGATTACTGGTTTGAAATTAGCTATATCAACTCCGATGGAATCCCTAGTAAATACAATGCCCATTTTTCATTGCGACTCTAAAAACGATACCCTACATACAAATCGCCTTTACCCCCAACCCCCAGTTCTGGGTGTTTGCTTTAACGATGGTAAAATGACCATTGCCGTTTTTACAAAAGCAATCCTACTATTTACGCAAGTGGACGCCATTTGTACCAGCACTATGCTAACCCCTTTTTTACCTACGACTTTCAATGGTGGAATTATTGGTGTTTGTAGCCCTTTATCAAATAATTTAGAAAATACATTAAGGAAACTTCACTTAAAATGTGGAGGGAATGCACAAAGGATAGGAAAATAAAATACGCTAAAACTACCACTAAAAATAATCAATTTAAACTAAAAATTAAAAAACTAAGCTATGAAAAACCTAATCCACGGTATCATTTTTATGTTTGGACTTTCCATGTTAGGACAAACATTTATTCTACAAGAACGCGATAAAAAATTACATTTTGCAGCTGGGAGTATTGCTGGAGCATTTGGTTACGACATGTCATATCAAATGCATCGTAACAAAACTAAAGCAATCATTACAGGCATATGTACTTCACTTGTAGCTGGCGTTGCTAAAGAAGTATTTGACAAGAATCGAGGAGGCCTTTTTGATAAAAGAGATATCTTAGCAACTGGAATGGGTGGAGTATTTGTATCATTTACAATACCGTTACTTCAAAAGAAGAAGAAGAAAAGATAACAGTACGAATAACATGTTATAGTTTCAATCTATTTTATGCAGTTCATGTTAAGACGTTGTAAGAGTTAAAACAGCGATAACCAAATCATTATTATAAATACAATCCATCAAAATTAGCGTTACAAACCAATCGGAGTGATTGCATGTGATGATCTATGGATGGAAATAGAGATTTGTTCATTACTGTATAAATTTAGATGACACCAATTTTGATAAAAATCATATCAAAGAACTAAAAATAGGCTTTCAACTGCACAGTGCCTGTGTGGATGGCACGACTTGTTTCACTTTTTCTTCCGAAATAATTAAGATTCAAATCTAAAAACTTTGTCAGTTTTTTTTGTGCAATTAAGGACCACGTAAAGTTGGTACCTGGCTGTAAGCCTTCCATCATTTGATACGCAACAGGCGTATTCGAATTTCCAGAAAATTGATTTGAAAAATAATTAAACTCCCCTGTAACAGCAGCTTTTTGGCTTTGGGTCAGTGTAAATGATATAGCGTATTTTTGTTGTGCTAACTGCTCCAAATCCCCAATTGAATTGTCCTTTATTTGATACTGATAATACACATCAAATCGTTTGTTGTCATCTAATAAATACGATAGTTTTGGATTCAAGAGTGACTCAGTTAATTGATAGTTTTTAGAAGAAAAATTTTCACTTTCACTTTGGTTTTTATCTAAGTTAGATTGGAAACTTAGCAACCATTGGTTCTGAACTTTATGGGAAAAATTGAGCTGATGGCTGAGCGATTGTTGTTCGACATATCCAAACGAAAGCACATTTCGTGCTTTGGATTCTGAATAACTGTACGAAACCGTATAATGCTGTTTACCGCGATTAAAAAATAACTGATTTCTAAAGTTGGATTGAAGGGCCAATTGATCATCTGCTTTGGATTGAAATGGATTTATTCGGATCGATTCACTGTTGTTTTTATCTTTTCGATCAATTAAAAACGTCATCTGATTGTAAAAATGAGACCAAAATTTTTTGGAGGTTTGTGTTGAATTGACCCATTGAATGGGATTAAACGTCAGCGATTGACTTAATTTATTTTGATGCGTACGAATGTAAACTTGGTTGGGGAGCAACACCCGAATATACGTTGCTTGATCTTGGAATTGAGCCACTTCAAATTCTTCTAACTCTTGGATGCCGTTTTCATTATAATCAAACCACACAAAACTTCCCTGTCCAGCTTCAACCTCAATATAAGTGAAATCTTGTTGGGGTAATCGTCCCGAATTGGTTTCAAAAAGCGTATTCCAATGGAACAAGTTATTGGCGAGTTTCTGGCTGTATTGTAACCTAGAATTGATTGATTTTTGAGATGAATTTGAAGAATTGTTCGTTTTGAATTCCCTGTAGTTCGCATACAGACTCAAATTTGTTTTTTTAGTTTGTATAAATTTGGAATCCAAATAATATGTATCTGATTGATTTACTTTCGCAAGGCGATTATTTTGAAGACTGTCATTGACTCTGTGAATATACCCTAATTTAGTAAACAGCCTGGTCGAATCTCCAATCCCAGTAAAAACTTCATAGGCTTGAAACTTTTGACTAATAGGATCGAATTGATTTAATTCAAGTTGCTTTTTTTCGTTGTGTTCTGTTGAAAATTTAACTCCTGACCACCCTTTTTGATAGTTATATTTTAAATGAGTATTGGACCGATAAAAAAGAGAACTAGACGCTAACCCATCTGTTTCCAAAACACTTGAATTAGAAACTAATTGAAAGCGGTCAAATTTTAGCTTTGTCAAAAGTAAATGACGATTCCCGTCATAATTTTGATTAAAATTTAGATGTTGAAACTGGTAGTTTAACTCGCCTCTTTCTGGATGTTGTAATTTCGCCCCAGTTGTTATAAACACTTGATCTCCAAGTTCTGAAATTGTTTGATTCCCGAAAGGTGTTTCAATATTCCAGTCGCGATTAAACTCTGCATTATAAAGTCTCTCAACTGTTATGAAATCGTTTTGAATATAATCAATATCGGACCTCAAATTTAATGTCCATTGTTTAGAGGTTTCCAATAATTGATGGGCGATCGATAATTGACTCGCAACTCCCATATTATCCTGATCTCCAAAAGAAGAAAATAAATTTAAATCATTTTTACTGGCAGCAAATTCGAAATCAATAGCGGTTTTATTAGTTGGATGGTAGGACCCATTTACAATAGCCAATTGAAGTTTTACAGGAGCTACAAGCTGGGTAATCGGTTCGAAATCGCCTTGTTTGACACCATTTATAGCTGCAATATATTCATAGATATTTGAAATGGCATTGGAACTTTTAATGCTATAATTTCCTTGTTGAGGGCCCACTGCCGTAAAATTTACACGATACAATTCATCCTCAGAGTTGTTAGAAAATTCAAAAACATCTACACCATTCACATTGATTTTTTTATATAAAATTCGATTTTCATTATATGGTTCAAGAGTTGCCGAAGAAGTTGTCATCAATGATTGATCATCACCAGCATTGGACAAAATCTCAACTTGATCGGGATTTATAGACTGTTGAAGCGGTTGGTTTTTTAAATCATTTTCATTGTAAACAGAAACACCAAGTTTCCATTTTTCAGTTTTAAAACGACTGCCCACATAGCCTATAAACCGGGAGTAATTGCGTTCACTGTACTGATAGTCGACTGTAATTCGCATTTCGGAAGTAATAGGATAGGTCGCATTAAAAATAATTTCTCCAGCATTATAATCAATGATATAATCCTCAGTGGCACCCCGTTGCAAAGGAATTCCATTCACATACACCGTTTCACTTCCAGAAACCACTAAAACATACAGTTCATTATTAGGTCCTACCAGTTTATAAGGCCCCTGATTACCTTCTTGTGCTGTAAATTGACTCGTTCTAAACTGCCCACGAACTAGAGCCCCAGAAGCAAATGCACTGTATTCAGATTCATCTTTTTTAAAATTGGTGGTCAAAGACAGTCCCTGAACACGTTTAGAAAAGCGTCCAAAATAAGATAGAGAATCCACTAAATCAATATCCCCTGCTCTAATACTCCAGTGATCACTAAACACCTCTACAAAAACCTGATCAAACTCATCTAATTGTTGTGAATACCCACTTTCTTGTAAGGGAATATTTGAGTCTTGAATTGAGGCTCGTAACGTTACTTTGTCATTTAGTTTGCCACTAATTTGAAGGTCGAGTTCACTGTTTAAAACAGAATTTTGATTATTCCCAATCGTAACCCCTCTTGAAATACTTCCAGAGGACACTAAGCCATCAAAGGGAACTACGGTTCGTTTTTTACTCGGCTGTGATAACTTATAAAGTTTTTGTAAGTTCCCTGTACTATTGACAATGATACGTTCATCCAATTCTTGGTATGTTTTCGTGATAAAATCTGGATATCTTAAGTAGTCAACGCGAATGGAATCGGCTGTTATTGGCGTCTTAAACGTCAATACTGCGTTTTGATAATCGATCGTATAACGCTCGGTAGGAATCTGTTTATTATTTAAAGTTACTATGGAAAAAATTGAAGGATTGAGGCTCACAGTGTCGATTTGAATCGTTTGCGTTACGACTAGTTTTTTTGTTCTATACAAAGACGACACTTCTTGAGACCAAGCTTGTGTAAGGGATAAAAACAATATAAGTGTAAGACAATGCTTCATCATGACTCTTAAACTAAAAACATCCAAAAATATTTTGTTGATAGTTTTCGTTAAAACAGGACTAAATATTTAGGGTAAAAGTACTCTATTAATTAATTTAGCTAAAATTATTGTTACAATAGATGAAAATTATTTCTTACAATGTTAATGGAATCCGGGCAGCACTGAAAAAAGGGTTTATCGATTGGCTGAAAAACGCTGATCCTGATGTGATCTGTCTACAAGAAATTAAAGCCCAAGAAGATCAACTCGATTTAAGTATTTTTAAAGATGCTGGATACGCCTATAACTATTGGTTTAGTGCCCAAAAAAAAGGCTACAGTGGAGTGGCAATTTTATCAAAAACAAAACCTAACAACATCGTTTTTGGAACCGGTATTGAGTCTATGGATTTTGAAGGTCGCAATATTCGTGCAGATTTTGATGGTATTTCGGTGATGAGTTTATACTTGCCGTCTGGCACCAACTTAGCACGTTTGGAGCACAAGCTTGAATATATGGATTTGTTTCAAAACTATATAAATACGTTAAAAAAAGAAATTCCTAACCTAGTAATTTGTGGCGATTATAATATTTGTCACGAAGCAATTGACATACACGACCCCGTAAGAAACAAAAATGTTTCTGGGTTTTTACCAGAGGAACGTGCTTGGATGAGTCAATTTTTGGACGCTGGGTTTGTAGATGCATTTCGCGAATTTAATTCGGAACCACATCACTATAGCTGGTGGAGTTACCGAGCAAACTCCCGAGCAAATAACAAAGGGTGGCGATTGGACTATACGCTAGTTTCATCCCCTTTACAAGAAAAATTAAAACGAGCCGTTATCCTATCGGAAGCAGTTCACAGTGACCACTGTCCAGTTTTAGTTGAATTACAATAAAAAATATATAAATAAACATACAATGATTAGAAAACTCTTAATATTAACACTCGTAATTAGTACATCTACTTCTTGTGTCTCTTCTAAAATATATAAAGAACTGGAAGGAAAATATACAACCCTAAAAAATGAATATGACAACTTAAGCGCTGCCAGTGAAGGAGTTTTGAGTGATAAAAACAGTCTTCAAAATCAACTTGACCAATTACAAGGCGACTATGACGCAACGCTTTTAGAACGAAATCAACTGCAACAAGAAGTCAGTGTTCTTCAAAAAAAATACGATGCTCTCAACGAGGCTTATTCTGCATTGGAACAAAATAGTTCTAAATCGATCGCAGAAAATGCGCAAAAAAACAGAGAACTTTTAGCACAATTAGCAGCTAAAGAATTGGCATTAACGGTAGAGAATGATCGTCTTTTAAAATTAGAAGTCGACATGCAAGAACGCTCTCAACGCATAGCAGAGTTAGAAGCCTTAATTGCTTCTAAAGATCAAGCGATGCGTGATTTAAAAAATGCGATTTCAAAAGCATTAACTGCCTTTGAAGGAAAAGGACTTACCGTTGAACAACGCAATGGAAACGTGTATGTATCAATGGAAAATAAATTACTTTTTAAATCGGGTAGCTGGGCGATTGGCAATGAAGGTCGAACGGCTATCGAACAACTCGGAGCTGTGTTAGGAGATAATCCAGACATCGCAGTGCTTATTGAAGGTCACACAGATAATGATCCTTTTTCGAGTGGAGGACAGATTGCAAATAACTGGGATTTATCCACCAAGCGTGCCACAGCAATCGTTAAAATTTTAAGAGAAAACAGTGCTATCAACCCAGAAAATTTAACCGCTGCGGGGCGTGGAGAATTTGCACCAATTGCATCCAACGAAACAACCCAGGGGAAAGCAAAAAACAGACGTATTGAAGTGGTGTTGACGCCCAAATTAGATGAAATATCAAAGCTTTTAAATAACGATTAATGAAATATACCAAACTTCCAAGTACAGATATTAAAGTGAGTAAAATTTGTCTCGGCACAATGACCTGGGGAAATCAAAACACTGAGGCCGAAGGCCATGCACAAATGGATTTTGCCTTGGATCATGGGGTCAATTTTATTGACACTGCCGAACTCTATCCAGTGCCTGCAACTGCAGAAACACAAGGACTTACTAGTAAATATATTGGAACTTGGCTCAAAAAGAATAACACAAGAGATAAAGTAATTATTGCCAGTAAAATTGCAGGTCCATGCGATTATACGGCACATATTAGAACCACCGGATTTCGTGACAATTCCATTAAAGACGCTTTAGATTTAGAATTGCAGCGTTTACAAACCGATTATATTGATTTATATCAGCTGCATTGGCCGGAGCGCCAAACCAATACGTTTGGGGTCCGTGATTTTAAACCCAGTCCAAACGACCCATGGTCCGATAATTTTAATGAAGTATTACACACTTTAAAAACCTTTGTGGATGCTGGTAAAATTCGATCTATTGGAATCTCAAATGAAAAAGCTTGGGGGGCCATGCGATATGCCGAAGAAGTTCGAAATCATAATTTAACGCCCGTTAGTACTACGCAAAATGCATATTCTATGTTGAATCGTGTGTTTGAAGGGGATTTAGCGGAAGTTTCTTTACGTGAAAATATTGGGCTTTTGGCCTACTCACCCTTAGCCTTTGGAGTGCTTTCAGGAAAATATATTGAAGGCACAGCTGCAGATAACGCACGTCTAAAATTATTTCCGAGATTTGCGCGCTACAGCAGCGAGCAATCGACCCAAGCAACCAAACAGTATCTGAAATTGGCGCAAGATTTAGGCATCAGTTTAACCACCTTGGCACTCGCTTTTGTAAACCAAAGACCCTTTGTGACGAGTAATATTATTGGGGCTACCAACTTGGATCAACTTAAAGAAAACATAAAGAGTATTGATACCGAAATCTCAGAAGAAACATTGAATCGTATTAACGAAATTCATGCTGCGATTCCAAATCCGGCGCCTTAAGTTTTTAGTGAGAGACTTGTGTCTAAGCGTCCTTATTGGCCAATTGTCCGCAAGCAGCATCAATATCCTTACCTCGCGAACGACGGACTGTCACTGTAATGTTTTTAGCTTCTAACATGGACACATAGAGATTGATGGCAGTAGAACTTGCTTGTTGAAACTCCCCATCATCTATGGGATTGTATTCAATTAGATTGACTTTGCTCGGAGCAAACTGACAAAATTTGATTAGCGCCTCAATATCTGTTTTGGTATCATTAATCCCTTCCCATACCACATATTCGTAGGTAATAATTCGGTTGGTGGCGTCATACCAATGTTGAAGGGCTTCCCGCAAATCTTTTAAAGGAAAAGTTTCATTAAAAGGCATGATCGACGTACGAACGGCATCAATCGCTGAATGAAGCGAAACGGCTAAATTAAATTTAACCTGATCATCAGCCATTTTTCTAATCATTTTCGGAACGCCAGAAGTCGACACCACGATTCGCTTAGGAGACATCCCTAAGCCCTCTTTGGAAGTGATTTTGTCGATTGCTTTGAGGACATTATTGTAATTCATTAAAGGCTCCCCCATTCCCATAAAAACAATATTGGAGAGCGGACGGTTGTGATATAATTTACTTTGTTTGTCAATGGCAACAACCTGATCATAAATCTCGTCCGGATTCAGATTTCGCATGCGTTTTAATCGTGACGTCGCACAAAACTTACAGTCGAGACTACAGCCAACTTGTGAAGACACGCAAGCGGTAGATCGTTTGGATGTTGGAATCAAAACCGATTCAACGATCATTCCATCATGAAGTCGAATGCCGTTTTTAATGGTCCCATCTGTGCTACGTTGCATCGAATCTACTTCGATGTGGTTGATGCTAAAATTGGCATCCAACATTAATCGGGTGTCTTTAGATAAATTGGTCATGTCATCAAAATGATGCGCTCCCTTTTGCCAAAGCCATTCATAAACTTGAGTTCCTCTAAAAGCTTGATCTCCCTGTGTTGTAAAAAAGGACCTTAGATCCTCTTTTGATAACGCACGTATGTCTTTTTTGATGGAATTCATAGGAAATAATAGTGATTAAAAATAAAAAAAGCCTCTGTAGCGAGGCTTTTAGGTCATTTCATTAAATGATGAGCATGGCATCGCCATAACTATAAAATTTATATTTTTCTTTAACAGCTTCTTCGTAGGCTCTCTTTACAAAATCGTGACCTCCAAACGCTGCAGTCATCATTAGTAATGTAGATTTTGGCGTATGAAAATTAGTAATCATACAGTTTGCAATTGAAAACTCATACGGAGGGAAAATGAATTTGTTAGTCCACCCCGCATATTCATTGAGGTTCCCTTTCGAAGAGACTGAGCTTTCGATTGTACGCATAGCAGTCGTTCCAACAGCGCAAATACGACGTTTTTCGGCCAGAGCTTTGTTGATGATCGTTGCTGATTGTGCTGGTATAATAATTTCTTCACTGTCCATTTTATGTTTGGACAAGTCTTCTACTTCTACAGGGTTGAACGTTCCTAATCCAACATGAAGCGTGAGGTTCGCAAAGTTAACTCCCTTGATTTCAAGACGTTTTAACAAATGTTTGGAAAAGTGAAGTCCTGCAGTTGGAGCCGCTACGGCACCTTCATTTTTAGCATAAATGGTTTGATAGCGTTCTTCGTCAGAAGCCTCAACTTCTCTATTAATATACTTTGGAAGTGGTGTTTGACCAAGGAGGGTTAATTTTTTTCTGAACTCCTCATATGATCCGTCATACAAAAACCGAAGCGTACGGCCTCTTGAGGTTGTATTATCAATCACCTCAGCAACCAAGGTCTCATCATCTCCAAAATAGAGTTTATTCCCGATTCTAATTTTACGCGCTGGATCAACTAATACATCCCACAAACGTTGCTCTGGATTTAACTCTCTAAGAAGAAAAACCTCGATACGAGCCCCTGTTTTTTCTTTATTTCCAAACAATCGCGCTGGAAATACTTTGGTGTCATTAAGAATCATCACATCATCTTCATCGAAATAATCAATTAAATCTTTAAAGTATTTGTGTTCGATGGTTTGCTTCTCACGATTTAAGACCATGAGTCGAGACTCATCTCTGTGTTCGGAAGGGTATTCTGCTAATAATTCGTCTGGTAAATCAAAGCTAAAGTGTGATAATTTCATACGTGTTTTTTAGATATCAAGCTGCGAATATACGACCTCAAAATAGGCGTTGTCAAGTATTTGAACCTTTATTTTTTAAGATTCAGTGGTATTGAAACCTAATTGTTTTAAGTTTTCCCAAAAATCAGGGAAGGATTTAGAAACGACCTCCGCTTCTTTTATTGAAAATTCTGTACGAAGCGCTAAAGGTGCAAAGGCCATCGCCATTCGGTGGTCATTATACGTTTCTATAATCGCATTGGGTGTCAATAATTTTGGATTCAGAAGATGTAAGCTATCATTGGTGATTTCAATCGCAGTTCCAAATTTATTAATTTCATTTTTTAGTGCTTCCAATCGGTCCGTTTCCTTGATTTTAAGCGTGTGCAACCCTGTTAAATTACAGTTCACTTGAAGTCCTAAACAGCTTACTACAATTGTTTGAGCGATGTCAGGCGCATTGGCCAAATCTAAATTTAGGCAGTCTGGTAATTGAGTCGTCGTCTTTTTTAGGTTGATGTTAGACCCCACAAAAGTGGTGGTCACCCCCAATTGTTTGTAAATAGCTTGTAAGACCGCGTCCCCCTGTAAACTATCTTTTTTATATGTACTCAGATTTATTTGAGTCCCTACGGAGCTCAGCGCGATGATGCTATAAAAATAGGAAGCCGAAGACCAATCCGATTCCACAGTAAGAATTTTTGAAACGGTGTCTAGATACGGTTTTACTTCAATCAGCTGCCCTTCAAAAGACGTTTCAACCCCTATTTGATTCAGTAAGGAAAGGGTCATATTGATGTAGGGCACCGAAGTGATTTTTCCATCAAGATGTAATTTCAAGCCATTTTTAAGTTTCGTGGCCATTAACAATAAGGCTGAAATATACTGACTGCTTACATTTGCTTTTAAACGAACCTCGTCATTTTTTAGGGTTTTCCCCGTAATTCGCAAAGGTGGATAGCCTTCTTCTTTGTCATATACAATGTCTGCACCCAATTCTCTGAGAGCATCCACCAAAATTTTGATCGGACGTTCTTGCATCCGTTGGGAACCTGTTAATAGAGTTGTCTTGCCTTCTAAGGTCGCAAAATAGGCCGTCAAAAAACGCATCGCGGTCCCGGCATGATGAATATCGACTGTGGAATCTTCCGATTTTAATGCTTTAAGCATGTATTGACTGTCGTCCGAATTAGAAACATTATTAATTTCTAAGTTTGTGAAAAGAGCCTTTAATAATAACAGACGGTTGGACTCACTTTTAGATCCCGTTATGGTAATATCCGTACTTGGGTTTATTTTTGAATGTTGAAGGAAAAGATGCAAATCTATTTTAGTTTTTCGTTGCTATGATGACGGTTGTGATCCCGTTTGGTTTTTAAATCTAGCTTTTTGTCAAAGGCTTCTTGCAAATTTACACCAGTTTGATTCGCTAAACAAAGAACAACGAATAAAACATCGGCCAATTCTTCACCGAGGTCTTTATTTTTGTCACTTTCTTTCTCACTTTGCTCGCCATAGCGACGCGAAATTATTCGGGCAACCTCCCCTACTTCTTCGGTGAGTTGTGCCATATTAGTCAGTTCGTTAAAGTAGCGAACCCCATGGGTTTTGATCCAGTCGTCGACGGTTTTTTGTGCGTTTTGAAGTTCCATTTGTAGAAAAATTATTGAAGACTAAATTAGTCAATGTTCAAAAGAAATCAAATTAATTTAGCTAAAATAACGGCACATAAAGTAGAGGATTATTCCCGTGCTTTTGAATCCATCACAATGGTTACGGGACCATCATTCAAAAGTGCGACTTTCATATCGGCACCAAACGCACCTGTTTGGATCACTTGTCCTAAGTCCGCCTCAAATTGTTTTATAAATTGCTCATAAAGTGGTTTTGCAATTTCAGGTTTCGCCGCTTTGATATAACTGGGGCGATTGCCTTTTTTGGTTTGTGCATACAAGGTAAACTGACTCACCACAATAGCCGATCCATTGCTGTCTTTTAAAGAAGTATTCATCACGCCATCGGCATCATTAAAAATACGAAGATTGGTCAGCTTGTTGCTCAACCACTGGATGTCTTCTGTAGTATCCGAGTCCATAATTCCTAAAAGCACTAAAAGTCCAGAAGCTATTTCTGATACAAGCTGCCCTTCAATAGTCACAGATGCTTGAGACACTCTTTGAATCACTACTCTCATTTTGGCTCGTAATTATCCGTACGGTAATGTTCCTCGTCGCCTTCAATAATTTGAGTATAGCTTTTGTAGCGCGAAGCTGCAATTTGATTGTTTTCGAGAGCTAATTTAACGGCACATTTAGGCTCATGCACATGCAAACAATTATTAAATTTGCAAGATTGTTTTAAGATAAATAGCTCTGGGAAATAATTATCTATTTCGGCAGGTTCCATATCAACCACCCCAAACCCTTTGATTCCAGGGGTATCAATAATTTGAGCCTCAAAACTGAGGTCAAACATTTCAGCAAAAGTAGTGGTGTGCTGTCCTTGATTATGTTGATCTGAAATTTCTTTAGTTTTGATATTTAACCCAGGCTCAATCGTGTTGACCAAAGTTGATTTTCCAACGCCTGAATGGCCCGCAAACATACTTGATTTTCCGGTCATCAGCGTTTTAACGGCTTCGATATTCTCGCCTGTCTTGGCAGAGATGCTTAAGCATTGGTATCCAATACCTTCATAGAGCGCTGATAAGTTTTTTACGATTTGTTGAGTCGCTTCGTCATTAACATCTGCTTTATTAAAAAGCAAAATAGCTTTGATTGCATACGCTTCTGTGGTTGCTAAAAAACGGTCGATAAAACTCGTGAATGTTGGGGGATTATCAATCGTAATTAATAAAAATACTTGATCAATATTACTCGCAATGATATGGGTTTGCTTGGAGAGGTTGACCGATTTTCGTACGATATAGTTTTTTCGTGGGTGGATTGTGGTAATCACCCCTGTTTGGGTGTTGTTACTTGTTTCTAAATCAAACTCGACCTGATCCCCAACCGCTAATGGGTTGGTGCTTTTAATACCCTGAATTCTGAACTTCCCTTTGATTCGGCATTCATAGAATTCTCCACTGTTAGATTTAATAGAGTACCAACTTCCAGTAGATTTATATACAGTTCCTGTCATTCTTGATTTAATATATCTACAAAGAAACAAATTTCTTTTTAATATATTTTGTTATACCTTTGAAATCCAATTTAACTTTAGATATGAAAAAAACAACATTTTTTGCTGTGTTACTCTCTTTAACATTTCAATTTAATCATGCGCAAGAGGTCATTACAAATGGATCGATCATCCAAATGCAAGAATTAGGTTTTGATGAAGCCATTATTGTAAGTAAAATAAA
>ERZ1047472.514-NODE-514-length-34084-cov-8.805754_pt1 | contig 34084 bp, 48 predicted proteins | sample MGYA00383095_ERZ1047472 | MGnify/ENA primary metagenome ERZ1047472 (study PRJEB29581, sample SAMEA5548365) | metagenome | biome: marine; feature: coastal; material: water | depth 1 m | study: Short-term variability in the microbial, nano- and picoplankton dynamics... | reverse complement strand
GCGCAGCATTTGGGGCTGGAGGGGTTGTATGATCCTGCGATGGAGAGTTGGACCCAGCAGCTTGCGCCCCACTTCAGGGACGACGCGCCCGAAGGGTATGTGCAGGGGGAGCCTGTGTCATGTGAGGTGGCTCAGAGTGAATACAACGCACCAACGGGAGGCGCGACGCGGAGCAGCCACATCGCGGGTTCCGTGGACAATGGTGCGGTGTTCACTCTGAGCAGTACACTAGAGGAACTGAGTGTGCCTGAGATGCTAAAGCACATTGGTCGCGTTGGCAAGGCTCGCGTTCACTGCGTAGCTGGGCTGTTGCACGATAACCGGGCAGACACCGCTTTTGTTACGCAGACGGACGACGGCGCGGTCCTGTATCACTGCGCAGGCGGGCGCTGCGGACACACGCTGATCGTGCCGGAGAACCCTTTCGAGGCCGAGGCGGAGGATACCGAGGTTGAAACCCGCGAGGAGACTTTGAGAGATATTATAGAGGCGTCGCCGGTCTTTGGGGAGGCCGTGGCCGATCCTAAAGCGACCAAGAACCTCAAGGAAGCCGCTGTGTCGTATGCGGTAGGGGTTCGGGCTGATCGACAGGCCATGTCTATCGTCGAAGGCGAGGTAAGGCGCTACAACGGCGTGTATTGGGAAGAAGCGTTCGCGGGCAAGACTGCGGGGCATAACTTCATCCGCGACGCGGTCGTCGAGTGCGGTTTCCCGGTGTTGGCCCATGAAAACGCCTTCACAACAGCCGTCCACGCGTTTTTTATGAAGAATATGTCGTTGCAGACTTTAACTGACGCTGGGGACTACCTCAATTTGAGCAATGGCGTGCTGCGGATTGATAGGGACGGGGTCAAGCAATTGCCGCACGATCCTAAATACCTGTTCACGTCTGTGCTGGATTATGACTACGCGCCGGGGGCGAAGTGCCCGACGTGGGAGACCGTGGTGCAGCGCGTGATGTGCGAAGACGCTGAGACCGTCTCGGCGTTTCAAGAGGCTATGGGCTACTTGATGCTGCGGTCAACTAACTACGAGAAAATGATCGGTTTTGTGGGCGAGGGTGAGAACGGCAAGTCAACCGTGCTGAAAGTGCTGAAAATGCTGGTCGGGCGGTCTGGGTATAGTGCGCAGCCGATCAAGGTGCTGGTGAAGGATAGCAGCGAAGGGCAATACGCCCGCGCGGCGTTGGCTGGCAAGCTGATTAACCTGACGAACGAGTTGACGCCAGCGTCGCTGGAGGCTGACGCGTTCAAAGACCTAATATCGGGCGAGGACATCACGGCGAGGGCCATCTACGGAGCGCCTTTCGTGCTGGCGACGGTTCCCAAGCAGGTGGTGGCGATGAACTCGACGGATGGGCTGGTCAAAGAGCGCACCCACGGGTTCGAGCGGAGGTTGCATCTGATCCCCTTCAACTATCGGCTCAGGGACGAACACAAAGACGAACGGCTGTTCGAGAAATTGGAGGCCGAGCGGTCTGGCATACTGAATTGGGTGCTGGAAGGGGCGCGGCGCGTGGCCGAGAACGGGCGACTAGCTAAATCGCCTGCGATGAAAGAGCTGTTTGAGGCCGTCAAGCGCGACGCCGACCCTGCCATGCAGTTTTTTGAAGAGTGTTTGGAGTTGGTGGACGTCGAGGAACTGGGCTACGACGATCTGATGGACGGGGTGTCGAGTAGCGCCGCCGTGCTGGCCGCTTATCAGGATTTTTGCGCCGCAAACGGGTATCGTTTCCCGCTTGGGCGTAACAAGCTGCTGACCCGTCTTTTGGGGCTTGGGGTGCAGCAGGTGGACACTGTCCGCCGTGCGCAGGGGCGACCCGCGAGGCGCGCGAAGGGCTGGGGCGCGCGAATTGTCGGCTCGGACGACACTTTTACGGCGAGTGACCCCGATTAAGTGGGGTCACGCCAAAAAAAGCGGGGTCACTTTTTCGTTGATTTCATTGATAAAAATGACTGTGACCCGTCTTTTTATAGTGACCCTACTTTTTTTAAGTAAAAACATTTATATACAAGTATGGAGTTGATATGGATTAGATAAGAAAAAGAGACGGCTTACAGAAAACTTTTTTAAACACGGCAAAAAGTGGGGTCACTATGACATACGACAACAAACGAACAGAGATTTTGACGGAGGCTGCGGAATTGGTGAACGGGCGGCGGCAGCAAGAATATGGCCCTCCTGCGACAAATTTCGCTCGGATCGCGGCTGGGTGGTCCGTCATACTAGGCGCAGACGTAGACGTGTCAGCGGAACAGGTCAGCCTATGTATGGCTTGGTTGAAGATTGCTCGGATCGTGGGCGACGGCGACGCGTCGCGCGACGGCGTCGCGTCGCGCGACAGCTATACGGACGCAGCCGCGTATATGGCCCTTGCGGGTGAGCTTGCGGACGTGTAAGGTGCGAGGCATGTTCCTCCTCTGTTATAAACCAACTGGACCCGCGCTGTCATCGGCGCGGGCTTTTTTCTATGCGATTTGAAATTGATGGAGCAGACGTTTCCGCAGAAACAACCGAACAGCTAATCGACATCGTGCTTTCGGCACTTAGTCTCGCGCCGTTCGAATATAGCGAACAAGAGGTTGGTGTTGCTTTATGCAACGTGCTGGCGCTGTTACTAGGCGACGACGACAACGAAAAAACGTTGCATTAGTCTAATGCAACGCAGAGACGTTGCGTTAGGTCCAGCGGATAAAAGCGGCACGCAGCGCACACGGCGCAGCATAGGCGCGTGCGTGCGTGCCACATCTGTGCGCAAATGTATAGGAGGTGCGTGCATTCGCGCACAGCTGAGAGCCACTTCGCCCTGCGCTATAAGGCCAGTTCAAACCACCATTTAAGGCCAGATGCTGTAAGCTACTGATAACACTACACATTAACTGTAGGTTGTGTGCCTACTCGCCTTATTGGTGTTAACATAATGAGCATTATCGGCATTCGCCAGCGATCTGGCGCGGTTCTGGCGCGAGACCCCCCCCACGGGGGCGGCGCGGGCGGCGGGTGTGTATGTATATGAAAACGCACACACGGCTCTGGAAATTGACCCCCTCCCCACCCCCTTGCTAAAAAACACCACCTGCCATAAAATTTTAAAAATTCTGGAGTATCGACATGGCTGGCAAAGCCCTAAAGAAACGTATTTTGACTGACGTGGCCTCAAACGGCGGTGCTGACTGGCTGTATGACCAGATCGCGAGCGGCGTGACTGTGGCGGAGATGGCCCGGCAGTATGGCTGCACGCGCAGCTACGTCAGCCGCGCCCTCAACAGTATACCAGAGTATAAGGTTGCCCTTGAGGGTGCGCGGGAGGAGGCGGCTGACGCCTTGGTTGAGCAGGGCTTAGAGATGGTGGACGAGCTTAGTGGCGACAGCAGCAGCAATGAGATCGCAGCGACGCGTGAGAAGGTTAACTTTCGGAAGTTTATGGCGGGCAGCATGAACCAGAACAAGTACGGCACGCGGCCTCAGAGCAATGTGACGATCAGCATTGGCGACATGCACTTGGACGCTCTGCGTAAGGTTAATAGCCAGATGGCTGCGATTGATGCTGAGGACCGTGAGCGCGAGGCGTCGGCCATAGATGCCACATACGAAGATGTCAGCGATGACTGACGAGAGCGACATCCTTGGGCGGCCTCCCAAGCGCAAGCCGCCTGTCGAGAAGGACGGTATTGAGGGCCCCAGATTTAAAGAGTTGTGTCAGCCCCTCAGCGCCAAGGTGCTGACGAAGGCTCGGATCGCCCTGACGAGCGAGACGGGTGCATTGTTGCAGCAGCGACGCAACATAAAAATCCCAAAGGTGAGGAATAAGTGGTGATTGATCTAATGCAAGGCGACTGCTCGGAGCTACGTCTTGCGGCGACTTTTTAACAGATTGGACGGAAAATGAGTGAGAGCAACCCGCTAGAGGAGTTTGTTCGCGAGTACCGCGACGACCCTGTGAAGTTTGTCGTTGAGGTGCTGGGCGCGAACCCCCTGCCGTATCAGGCGGAGTTCTTGCAGGCTATCGCGGACGGTGAGCGCAAGATGAGCGTGCGCAGCGGCCACGGTACTGGCAAGTCCACGTCGGCGTCGTGGGCGATGCTGTGGTATGTCTTGCTGCGGTTTCCGAACAAGGTTGTCGTCACGGCCCCCACCAGCGGCCAGTTGTTTGACGCACTGTTTGCTGAGTTGAAGCGGTGGATCAACGAGCTGCCTCCGCAGTTGAAGCCGATGTTGACGGTTAAGTCTGATCGGGTTGAGCTGACAGCCGCGCCGAGTGAGGCGTTCATCTCGGCCAGAACGAGCCGCGCAGAGACGCCAGAAGCCCTAGCGGGTGTTCACAGTGAGAACGTGCTGCTGGTTGTGGACGAGGCGTCGGGTGTGCCTGAGAAGGTGTTCGAGGCTGCGGCGGGGTCTATGTCGGGCCACGCGGCCACGACGATCCTGCTAAGTAACCCAACGCGGTCAAGCGGGACGTTCTTTGAGAGCCAGACGCGGCTGTCGGGCAGCTATTGGACGCGGCGGTGGAGCTGCGTTGACAGTCCGCTTGTCTCGGATGAGTTTGTTGACGAGATGCGGTTGCGGTATGGCGAGGACAGCAACGCCTTCCGTATTCGTGTCTTGGGCGAGTTCCCAATGGCGGATGACGACACGATCATCCCGTTCCACCTTGTGGAGGCGGCTACGCAGCGTGATATTGAGATTGATGAGGACGCGGCGACGACGTGGGGGCTGGACGTTGCGCGGTTCGGGTCGGACAAGACTGTGTTGGCTAAGAGGCAGGGCAGCACGATCACTGAAGTGAAAGGCTGGCAGGGGCTTGACCTGATGCAGACTGTTGGTCGGGTGAAAGCTGAGTATGACGGCTTGCCGGGTCACTTGCGGCCACGCGAGATCATGGTTGACGTGATCGGCATGGGTGGCGGGGTTGTTGATCGACTGCGCGAGCTTGGCCTGCCTGTTAGGGGTATCAACGTGGCGGAGAGTCCGAGCATGGGCGACACGTACACCAACCTGCGGGCTGAGTTGTGGTTCAAGATGCGCGGGTGGTTGGAGCAGCGCGGGGCTAAACTGCCTAAGAACGAGCAGCTTATTGCGGAATTGACGTCAATCAGGTATAGTTTCGCCAGTAGCGGCAAGATGAAGGCGGAGGGTAAAGACGAAATGCGCAAGCGCGGACTGTCCTCCCCAGACTACGCTGACGCTGTGTGCCTGACCCTCGCCTCAGACGCCGCTACTGCTATCGGCGGTAAGGCTTCGACATGGGGCAAGCCGCTAAGACGTAACTTGAAGGGAGTGGCCTGATGGCAGACCGCAAATTTTTAGACTTCCTCGACATGTTTGACGGCGGCGGCGCTGGGCAGTCGGGCGACACGTTCGAGGGCGGTGGCTTGCTGTCGGCAATCGGCAACACTTTCGGGTCGCCCTACGGCTCCGAAAACCCAGAGCGTATGGCCGCTCGGCAGGCGTTTTATAACTCTGATAACATCGGCGGCGCGCCGATGACTTTAACACCTCAACCGCAAGTTAGTCCTCAAGACCGTCCAGTTGAGCCTAACGATGCTGATCCGCTACGAGCGGTTAGACCTCAAGCCCGTCCATTTGAGCTTAACTATGCTGATCGGTTTGCGCCGACGCCGTTCCAGCGGCAGCCAGTGGTTACGCACCCGGTGTACACGTACAATTTGGACGACCCGTTTGAGCCTAACTATACTGATCGGTTTGCACTACCAGACGCATTTACTGTGCTGATGGAACGCCTGCGCCAGCAGGGCATCCCCACCGGCAACGTACCACGATAGGAAATATTATGGCAAAAGCACCAGTATTCAAGCCAATCAAAGGCTGCCCCACCCCAGCCGCGTGCAAGCGTGAGGGTCAATGCCTCGGCAAGAAGCACTCGAAGTAATGTGGACCGCGCTGTTTTTACTATGCAGCGTTGAAGGCAGTTGCTTTGCGTTTGGCGGACCTGCCCTACCAAACGAGCAACAGTGCTTAATGTCTATCCCCATTGGGGTAGACTACGCGGGGCAAACTTTCCCCAATCTTCGCGTAGTCTCTTATAAATGCGTCCAGTGGGGCGAAGGAGTTTAGATGCCTAAAGGATTATACAGCAACATCGCCGCCAAGAAGAAGCGCATCGCCGCTGGGTCTGGCGAGAAGATGCGTAAGGCCGGCAGCAAGGGCGCTCCGACTGCTGCGGCGTTCAAGAAAGCTGCTAAGACTGCGAAGAAGCCAAAGGGCAAGAAGTAATGGGTGTATTGGACTTTTTTGGCCGTGAGGCTGGCCAGCGTCGCACGCAAGCGTTGCAAGGTTTGCTTGCGGATGCGGGTGAGGCTGCTGATTATTATCTTGGCCCAACGGGCATCCCCGATAAGGTTCGGGGGTTGCTTGGCGCTGTGGACGCAGTAAGTCCTGTTTCTGCCACGTATCGGTCAATGGATGCGTCTGAGCGCCTGTTTGAGCCTGACCGCACTGTGGGGCAACGTGTTGGCGATTTCGGAGAGATGGCGTCTGAGATTGCTGGCGTAGTTGCGCCCGTGGCTGTCGCTGGTCGTGTGGGAATGCCTGCAGCTGAAGCCCTACAAGAAGCGCTGATGGGCGTCTCTGCGGGGACTCAGCAAGCTGGCCGAGCTGTTGTTGATCGTTTGAACCAGCCGGGGCCTGTCCCGACGATGTACAGCAATCCGCTGATGGGTGGTGGAACTTCAGACCCAACGCAAACGGGGTGGACATTCAAAGACGTTGACCGGTCATTAAAAACTTCAAAATTAGAAAATCGACGTTTAGCAGGAGATACATCACGGGTTGAGGAAGTTCCGATTCGTCAGCTTTACGCTACACAACCAACAGTCAACCCAGACTTTGCCACTACATCGTCTAGCGCTGGAGAAATGCCTCTTGTTGTCAGGAAAGGTGGCAAGATGTTTGTGCAAGATGGCCATCACAGACTGACAAGGCAAGCGGAGGGCGGCGCGCAAACTGCAAATGTTCGATTTATTGATTTGGACAATGCGGAAACATCTACCCCTTTGCTTGATTGGTCGCCTGAGAAAACAGGATTTGTTGAGGCTGACGAAGATTTGCTTGATGCACTCTTCTCCCCCTCCCTCCCAACCCCTCGCAACGCGGCAGAAGCGGCGGCCAAAGACGTCCTCGATCTACGGGCCGCTGGCCGTGCCTCTGAAGTCACAGACGAGATGATGGCCGCTGCCGACGACCAGTATATGTATTTCAACACGCCGCTGCCTATGGATGAGGCGTCACGGATGGCGCGGGCGGGTGATATGGGGTTTGGGGTTGAGCATCCTCTTTACAGAGGGGACACTGTTGACCACCCATACTATCAGGCGCTGTATGATGATGCTATTTACACATCAACCGACCCAAGGGTTTCAGAAGATTACGCTCTTCAGCGCGGCTTGATTTCGCCATTGATCGGCAACAGAGATAATTTTGCGATTGATAGCAGCTTTGATGACTTTGACGCTGACGGTTTTTCCGAGGCTCTTGCAGATGCATACGATAGTGGCAAGAGCGGCGTAAATTTTCAGAGTGTAGCTGATGGGGATGCGTTTTCTAGGCACGGTAAAGTCATTGCTGACACAAATGCCTTTCTTGATCCGCGCGACATCCGCTCCCGTTTTGCCCGCTTTGACCCTGAGTTTCGCCATTTACGCAATCTTTCAGCAGGCGTTGGCGGCCTTGGCTTACTGGGCATGTCCTATCCCCAAGAGGAGCAATACTAATGCCCCGCACCAAGTCAGAAAAGATCGCCGCAGCGAAGAAGCGCCACGGCTTCACGGCGGTTAACAAGCCCCGGCGCGGCGGCCCGAAGAAGTTTGAGGTGCTGGCTGTTGAGGGCGATACGGTCAAGAAGGTAAACTTCGGCGATCCTAATATGTCGATCAAGAAAGATCAGGCAAAGCGAAAGTCTTCGTATTGTGCGCGATCTGGTGGTATAAAGGGTAAATCATCGAAACTGAGCGCCAACTATTGGTCGCGGAAGGCTTGGGACTGCTAAATGGCTATTACAACATATGACGAGCTGAAGACGGCTATTGCTGACTTCCTCAACCGCGATGACCTATCGGCGGCAGTGCCGACATTCATTACGCTGGCAGAGGCGGACATGCAGCGCAAAGTGCGTCACTGGCGTCAGGAGAAGCGCAGCACTGCCGAAATTGACACGCAGTACAGCGCAATCCCCGCAGACTTCTTGGAGATTATCCGCTTTTACGTTACCAGCAGCGACACGAAGCCGCTTGAGCTGATTAGTCAGGCTGAACTACTAGACCGCAAGCGGCGGAACCTAGACACCAGCGGGTCGCCATCCTACTACGCACTCACGGCGGGTGAGATTGAGGTCTACCCAGTGCCAGACGGGACTTATGACGTTGAGCTTTACTATTTTAGCCGCGTGCCTGCGTTGAGCGCCAGCGCCACAACAAACTGGCTGCTGGAGTATTTCCCTGACGTGTATTTGTACGGCGCACTGATGCACTCGGCACCGTATTTGAAAGACGACGCGCGCCTCCAAGTGTGGGCGGCTTTGTATCAGCAGGGAATTGATGCTATAAATGCAGCAAGTGAAAAAGCGAAATTTGGCGGCTCTGGGCGTCGCATGAAGATAAGGGCGTACTGACATGAGTTTTTCCAACACCTTTGAAACCCGCGTACTTACGTGGGTGTTTACGGCAAGTAGCGCAACACGGCCAACTGAGTGGCACGTTGCGCTATACACTGCGTCACCAGCCGACCCCGGCGGGGGAACTGAAGTTTCTGGCGGCGGATACGCGCGCCAGTCTGTGGCGTTCACGGTATCAGGCGACACGGCGTCAAACACTGCCGCGCTTGAGTATCCTGCGGCCACAGCGCCCTACGGCACAGTCACGGACGTTGGCGTGTTTGATGCGGCCACTGGCGGCAACTTAATTGCGTATGCCGCGCTGACCACAGCCAAAACAATCGACACAGGCGATGTGCTGCGCGTGCCAGCGGGCGATCTTGATATTACGCTAGACTAATGGCGGAGTATCGCAGCGGATACGGTAAAAGCACATTTGGCTCGTATAACTACGGGCTAGACGGCTCCATTCTGGGGGCTGCCTCAACGATAGTTACTGTCAGCACCGTTGCCGCTGCGTCAACAAGAGTTCTCTCGGCTGCGTCTGTTGTTGTCGGCGTGTCTGTTGCTGATTCTGACGCGCTGAGGGTGCGTGAAGCATCCGCAAGCACATCTGCATCGTCGGGCATGACTTCAGCAGCCCAGAGGGTGCGTGAGAGTGCCGCGCAAGTTACTTCAGCAGCGTCAGCGACATCTAGCGGCCTTCGCGTGCGTGAGAGCGCTGGAACCGTGTCAGCAGTCGCCTCAGGGGCCGCTGCCGCCCAGCGCGTGCGTGAGAGCGACGCCACGGTGTTGCCTGTGCTGTCTGGTGTGGCAAGCGCGCAGGTCACGATTGTGGTGGCCGTTTCGACTGACGCGGTTGCGACAGTCGCTGCAACTGTAAACCGTGTTCAGTTTGGTAGTGCTTCTATTAGCATTGCGTGCAGCACTGCCTGCAACGCGATTGAAAAGTGGGAGCCTGAACCCAACACGCCTGAAACATGGACGCCAGTTACTCCCGCGACGAAAACATGGCAGTATGCCGCTAACACGCCTGAAACATGGACGCCAGTTGCTCCAGCGACGGAAATATGGCAATATGCCGCTAACGCGTCCACAAGTTGGACTGCAACTCCCCCGTAATTTTAAACATAGGATTCTAGTATGGCAGATACAACAACAACAGCGTATGGCCTCACAAAGCCACAGGTCGGCGCATCTGAAGATACGTGGGGAACAAAGATCAACACAGATTTGGATACCCTAGACACGGTTGTTGACGCCATTGGCGGTAAAACTGCTGCGGGTACGTTGTCCTATGCGGATAGCGCAAAGATTACGACGACAGCCACGGGCGTAGACGTCACTGGGATTACCACCATCAGCGGTAATGTTGGGATTGGTAATGTTTCACCGGCTGAGGCGCTATCCGTTACTGGCAACATTTCCGCCACTGGCAACCTTTTCGCCACTGGCGACATTTCCTCCACTGGCGACATTTCCACCACGGGCAACATTTCCACCACTAGCGACATTGTCGCCACTGGCAACATTGTTGCCACTGGAACCCTTACAGGTGACGGCAGTGGGATTACAGGTGTCTTAAAGAATATAACTAAGACATTACTCACGACAGGCACTGCGGCAACATACACAACACCCACAGACGCTTTTGCGATTGAGGTTGAAGTGTTAGGTGCGGGTGGCGGCGGCGGCGGTGTTGACGGTCAGGGCGACAACAAGGCTGCTTGCGGCATCGCAGGCGGTGCGGGTGGTTACAGTCAAAAGACGATTATGAATCCCGCTAGTTCGTACACGTACACAATCGGCGCTGGTGGTGCTGGTGGTGCTGCTGGTAACAATGATGGATCAACAGGCGGAACGACCTCTTTCACAGATGGCGCTTCTGTGACATTATCTGGTTCTGGTGGTGTAGGCGGTTCAGGGCGGACTGCGGCTGGCAACGCTGCGAACGGTGGAGTATTAGGTGGTGTAGCGTCTGGCGGTGATCTGAACATTCAAGGGCAATGTAGCGGCGCGGGGGTCTCAGTTACTGGTGAGAAAGCATCTCTATCAGATGGCGGTAGCACAAAGTACGGGGCTGGTGCTATAGCCAGTAGCAGTACGGCTCAAAGTGGGGCAGGGTTTGGTTCAGGTGGTGGCGCAGCTTCTACTGTAAACGTAAACACCAACTATGCAGGGGCCGCTGGTCAGGATGGAATTATTGTAATCACGGAGTACAGAGAATGAGTTATGCTGTTCAAGTCGAAAATAACGTAGTTACTCAAGTCGGTATTCTGGCGCAGGGTCAAAGCGTTCCTGACGGCTGGGTACAATCTGACACGCTGGTCGGTATTGGTTACTCCTACGCTAACGGGGGCTTTTGGCCTCCAGCCCCTAACACACCTAGTCCAGAGGAAGTAGTTGCAGAAGAGATCGCAGAGTTGAAACAGATGCTGCGAGACACTGACTACGTTGCACTCCCTGACTACGATCAGGATAAGCCAGATGTTATAGCAAACAGGCAGGCTTGGCGTGAGGCAATCAGAACGCTGGAGGTTTTGAGGTCTACATGACTCTAGTACCGCTCGACATCCCCGCAGGCGTTTATCGCAACGGCACAGACTTGCAGTCGCAAGGCCGTTGGCGTGACGCCAACCTCGTGCGCTGGGTGGACGGCACTATGCGTCCTATCGGCGGCTGGCGCACGCGATCTAACACAGCAGCCGCAGCTAAAATACGCGGTATGCTCGCGTGGGGCGATAACAGTAGTGACCGCTGGCTTGTGGGCGGGACGTACAACAAACTTTACGTCTGGTCAATTAACGGGACGCAGTCCGACATTACGCCAGCGGGGTTAGTGGCGGGCCGCGAGGACGCGGCGGCAGCCACAGGTTACGGCAACAACCTCTACGGCAAATACAATTACGGTGTCCCGCGCCCACAGACGTCACGTATCCAGCCCGCGACTTCTTGGGCGCTCGACACTTGGGGCGAGAACCTCGTCGGTTGCACTGAGGATGACGGCAAGATTTACGAGTGGGCGCTTGCCACAGGCACGCCAGCGGCAGTCGTCGCAAACGCCCCCATAGACAACCGCTCACTGGTCGTAACCGAAGAGCGGTTCCTGTTTGCCCTTGGCGCAGGGGGCAACCCGCGCCTCGTCCAGTGGTCGGATCGTGAGGACAACACCACATGGACACCAGCCGCCACCAACGAGGCGGGCGACCTTGAGCTAAACACGAGCGGCCAGATCATGGCTGGTGTCAGTGTTCGAGGGCAGACGCTGATCCTAACATCTACAGACGCCCATGTCGCAAACTACGTCGGCCCGCCCTACGTCTACGGCATTGAGCGTGTAGGCGCAGCCTGCGGCCTCGTCGCAAACAACGCCGTGGCCGTTGTTGATGCTGGCGCGTTTTGGATGGGGCCGGACTCGTTCTACGCTTACACGGGCGGCGCAGTGCAGGAAGTGCCGTCAGATGTTTCGGACTACGTGTTTAGCGACATCAACCGCGCGCAGATCAGTAAGGTGTTTGCAGTAACTAACAGCATTCACGGCGAGATTTGGTGGTATTACCCTTCTGGGGCGACGACAGAGAATGACCGCTACGTCGCTTATAATTACGTTGAGAACACTTGGTACACAGGCGACTTAGCGCGCACAGCAGGAGTTGATCGCGGCGCGTTTAATTACCCAATCCTAGCAGCCGCCGACGACAACAAGGTTTACGAGCATGAGGTTGGCTTTGCCTATGGCAACCTTTCTCCATTCGCGGAAACAGGGCCAATTATGCTTGGCTCTGGCGACACAGTCGCGTCTGTCGTTGAGATGATACCCGACGAGAAAACGCAAGGTAACGTAAATGTTACCTTTAAGACGCGCTTCTACCCGAACGGGACTGAGCGTGACTACGGCCCATACGCGATGGCCAACCCTACCTCACTACGCTTTACTGGCCGCCAGTTGCGACTGCGGGTCACGGGGGTTCAACTTGGCGACTGGCGCGTTGGGATTAACAGAATTGACGTCGTGCCGGGGGGCCGTCGATGACGCAACAGAACCGCGCACCTGAACCTCACGGCGATGATTGGAAGACTTGGGGCCGCCGCCTGATGCAGCACCTCGGGCAGGTGCGTTCAAATTTGGTTCAGCAGACGGGTGACGAGAGCGCGGCAGAAGACGGCACGCTCATGTGGGATCGTGAGGGGCCGTATCCCGTTGTAAGTTTAGACGGTGAGTGGCGTCAGCTTGTCGTTGCGAACGGCTACGCATTCTTTGGCCAAGACGCTGACATCACTGCGGCGGCAGCGGATACGGCGTACTCCATTACATTTGACGCTCCGTCAATGTCATCGGGCATTACGCAAGGCACACCGGCAAGTCGCATTACTTTCGAGGAGGGCGGCGTTTACCTGCTGGCGTTCTCAGCGCAGATCACGTCCACGTCATCCAGCACGGTTGCTTTTCGCTTCTGGCCTCGGATTAACGGCACTGACGCTGATGGCAGTACCATCGTGGCTAACTTGCACCAGAACGATGCCACAACGGTTGTATCGCGCACTGCGGTATTCCAAGTAAGCGCTGGGGATTACCTTGAGGTTATGTGGGCTGTGGACAACACTTCTGGCTATTTGCACGCCACGGCGGCAACGGCATATGCGCCCAGCGCGCCGTCTGCGTCGCTGTCAGTTACAAGGATTAGGGCATGAATGAGATAGAACGCTGCAAGCCTTGGATTGAGGCCGCCCTAGAATATAGCGGCGGCACGCATGATTTTGACGATATTGTTGAGGGTTTGCAGAAGGGTTTACTACAGTTGTGGCCAACACCTAGAGGGTGTATTGTGACTGAAATTGTGGTATATCCAAAGAAACGGGTGCTAAACGTATTCTTAGGCGGCGGCAAGTTGGATCAGATTATGGATATGCACGACGATGTGATAGAATGGGCGAAAGCGCAAGGTTGCGCAGCCCTCACAATGTCTGGCCGCTACGGCTGGAAAAAACCTTTAAAGGCCCACGGCTGGGAAGCCCAGCACGCCTCATACATCAAGGAGTTCAAGTAATGTCAGGTGGAGGAAAAGGCGGCTCAGCCACAACCGAAGTCACAGTACCAGAGTACGTTGAGGAAGCTGCGCGCAGAAACCTTAATAAAGCTGAAGCTATCTCACGGATTGGCTACACACCCTACTACGGGCCTGACGTTGCCGCGTTTACGCCAATGCAGGAGGCGGCGTTCCAGAACACAGCGGACGCTGCGAGCGCGTTCGGAATGAGCGGTGGCAATATGTCCGCTCAGAACCTGCGAGGCGGCATGGCCGCCCCTACAAGTTACGCGGGCGGCGCGCGCGGTTACTCATCTGCGCCCATGTATGAAGACGCGCTTAAACAGCTTCGTAAAAAGCGCCCCGGGCAGAAAAAATACATTGATAGCTTCTTTATTGATCCCGTCACAGGTGAACCCGGCTCAAACATGCAGCCGAGGGTTGTTTACACCCAATCCCCGGTAATGGGCGGTGGCGGTAGCGGTAGCAGTAGCGGTAATGTTTTCGGCGGCGGCGGCGGCGGTAGCGGCGGTGTTGTCGGTGGTGGCGGACGCGGTGGCGGGCTGTTCAACTACCGCCAAGGACCAAATCAAAACGGGTCTGCGGGATACGGTATCGGCGGCTATACCGGCGTCAAGGACATGGTTGACGGCGGCGGCCCCGGCAAGAGCAAAATTCTTTGCTGCGCCTACCACAACCTTGGCTACCTGCCTCGTGAAATCTGGCGGCTTGACCAGCGCTATGGCGTTTGGCTCTACCGCAACGATCCAGAGCTTATGGCCGGCTACCACGTTTGGGCTGCGCCTCTTGCCGACTACGTGCAGAAAGACACCCCAGTGGCAAAGGTTGTACGTGCCGTTATGTGGCCAATCGTTAAAGCATGGGCCGAAGAAATGGCTCACAACATGAAACCAGATGACTACGCTCCCAATTACTTCGGCAAGCTGATTAAGTTTGTCGGCGAGCCGTTTAGTCGTATGTGCGGAAAGCTAAAGCCGCGCAAGATTAAGGAGATGGTGTAATGGCTGGTTCCCCAACAGGCGGCTTCAACGTCAATCAAGCGGCAGCAAGCGGTTTGCAGAAAGCTATGCAAAGCACGAATACGGCTACGGGGTATACGCCTCAGGTTGGTCAGATCGCTGGACAAAGCCTTACCCCCTACACCAACCCCTACGAAACCCAAGTGGTCAATCAGTCTCTCGCTGATATTGAGCGCAGCCGCCTGATGCAGCAAAACCAGCTCGGCGCTCAAGCCAGCTCGGCAGGTGCCTTCGGCGGATCGCGTCAGGGTATTGCAGCAGCCGAGACAAACCGAGCCTTTGCCGACCAAGCATCCCGCACTGCTTCTAACCTCCGCCTATCGGGCTACCAGAATGCACAGCAACTCGCGGGGCAAGACATTGGCCGTCAGATGCAAGCTGACCAATTTGGCGTTCAACAGCGTCTAGGCGCAGCCTCGCAGCTTGGGCAACTGGGCAACCAAGCGTTCAACACAGGTCAGACGATCCAGCAAAACCAGCAACAGCAGGGCCTCATGCAACAGGGCTTGCAGCAGGCTCTTATCGACGCCGCGCGCAGGCAGTATGATGGATACACAGGCGCGCCAGCCGCTTCACTTGCACTGCCGCTGGCTGCTTTGGGTTCTGTGCCAAATCAATCGACGACCACGCAGTCAAAGAACGCGGGGTTGTTCGACTACCTGTCGTTCGGAGCAAGTCTTCTTGCGAGCGACATCCGCCTCAAGACCAACATCAAGCCGCTCGGCAAAGAGGGCGGCCACAACGTGTACTCATGGGATTGGAACGATGAGGGCAAGCGGATCGCTGATCCGAAGCAGCCGACAGTCGGCGTCATGGCTCAGGAGCTTCAGGAGACGCATCCGCATCTCGTTGAGGCTGGCCCAGACGGCTTCCTGCGCGTCAACTACGGCGGACTGGCGGCGGAGGTGGCCTAATGGCAGGTAGCCCACAATTTGTGCAAGGCGTTCGCGAAGCAGCGGGCGCGCTTGGAATGGACCCTACGGACCTTGCGACCATAATTTCTTACGAGACCGCAGGTACGTTTGACCCGGCTAAAAAAGGCCAAACAACGCAATGGGGCCAGCATAAAGGGCTGATTCAGTTTGGGGAGCCGCAGGCGCGCGCACATGGCGTGGACTGGAATAACCCAGAGGCTTCGCAACTCGGCGCAGACGGCGCTATTGTGCGCTACTTCCGCAGCAGCGGGTGGAAACCGGGGATGGGTATGCTCGACGCATATTCAATCGTAAACGCTGGGGGTCCGGGGCTTTACAATAGATCAGATGCCAACAACAGCGGCGCGCCGGGTACTGTGGCAGACAAGGTGCGCACCCAGATGGGAGGGCATCGCAAAAACGCGATTCGCTTGCTTGGCGGAAGCGGGCAACCCCCCCAAGCGACTACAGGCACACAAGGAGCCGCTCCAATGATGCAACAAGAACAGAAGCCACGCGGCCTCCTAGAGGGCTTCGGCGTACAGAAAATGGAAGAAGGCGCAGAAGGCGAGACAGGCCAGCGCTTCTACCAGCGTGACAGTTTTAAGGATACAGCCGCACTACTTGCTCAGGGCTTCGGGCGCATGGGCATCATGGGCATGGAAGAGATCGCTGATAACATCGCCAATCAGCGGACGGAAAACAAAGCGAAGAATAAGACGGTTGAGTTCCTGCGGAAGAGCGGGCGCACAGACTTGGCTGACGCGGTTGCGAACAACGTATTGGGCGCTCGTGACGCGGCGAGCATGATGTTCGCGAAGCCGGAAGGCAAGGTCCGTCAGGTGACAGGTGCGTCTCTGGGGATGACTGGCCCTAACGCTGATAGGTTGTATAACGTGGCACCAGACGGCAAGATTACGGCTATCGGCGGCAGCGCTCCCGTTACGAATATAAACACTCCCGGCGCAGAGAGCGAATGGGAAAAGGGTATTGGCAAGTTTGGGGTTGAAACATTTTCAAAGATTCAAAATGAAGCATCAAGCGCTCAGGATTTGCTGGCCAATACGGTTGTTCTTGAAAACCTAATGGCTGACCCTAGTTTCAGCTCTGGCGCATTGGCCGAGCAAAAAATGTCATATGCAAAAATCATTGAGGCGCTGGGCGGTGACGCCGCCGATGTTGGCAGCTTAGAGGCATTCAGGGCTGTCACATCCAAGCTCATACTAGACTCTATGGGCGGCTCTCTCGGCGCTGGTTTTTCAGAGGGTGACAGGAAGTTCGTCGAGGGAATGGGCGCACAGTTGTCCACATCCAAAGAGGGCAACAAGATGATAATCGACTTAAATCGCAAGATTGCTAGTCGCAAGTTAGAGATCGCTTCATTCGCTGACAACTACGTTAAAGAAAACGGAATGATTGACCAGAGGTTTATGGGCGCACTTAGAGAATGGTCCCAGCAAAACCCATTGTTCAAGGCTGTAGATGCCAGCAGCTATCTGCCAAAAAATTAAGGGTTTAAGTATGGATTTATCTAATTTCAGCGATGCGGACATTCAGGTTGCTTTTGACAAGGCTGTTGCCGCTGATGACATGCCCAACGCATTGGCATTTCAAGGTGAGCTGAATAAGCGGCGGGCCAGTGTTAATGCTGAGACCAGTGCCGTGGAGCAGGGTCTTGGTGGCATTTATGAGGGTCTGGCATCTGGCTTCGGTGCGCCTGTAGATATTGCAGCCGCTGGAATGCGAAAAATTGGCGTGCCAGTAGGGGACTCTCCACTGGGCGGCTCTGAAAGTCTAAAGTCTGCGCTACAGGGGCTATCAATGGGGCAAGCCATACCAGACGCCGACCCTCAAACTCTTGGCCAAAAAGTGTTAAGAGGCGGCGGCAAGGCTATTGGTGAGTCGGCGGCAGCTACCACTGGCCTAATTGCTGCTGCTCCCAAGGTAGCGGTGGCGGGCAGTAAGGCATACGACGCCTTTAAGGCTTTATTGCAAGGCACTCGGAAAGAGGCAATTGCGGCCCCTGCTGCTTTCGCTGGCACTGAGGTTGCTCTATCTGGCGCTGGAGGCTCTGCTGGTGCGGCTATCGGGGAGATTTTTCCAGAAAGCCCAACCGCTAAAATGATTGCTGAGATTTTAGGCGCGTCTGGCGCTGCTATTGGCGTAAAGTCTGCGGAAAGATTACTTGCCAAAAAGTTTCAGGGACCGCTGACATCCGGTGAGCTGAAGAATGAAGCTGGATACCTGTATAACGACCAGCGCGACGCTGGTCTTTCTGCTCCACCTGCAGTTACGCAGACAATGTATGACAACGCTTTGTTGAAAGCTAACTCTGAGGGTATGGTCCTTCCTGACGGCAAAATTGACCCAGACATGCCTAAGATGAAAGCTGTTATGAAGTTTTTGGAGAGCTACGCGGGCAAGGAGATGGGTGGCGCAAATATTCTTCAAATACGAAAAGTCATAAGCGGGCGTCTTAACGATGCAAAGGGTTCAGAGCGCAATGCCATTCGTGGAGTTTTGCGCGAGTTCGATGCCAATACCTCTGAACTTGCTCCTAATATTAAAGTGGCCAACGCCATGTATGCGCGGGCGATGAAGGCTGACCAAATTGAAGAGATGGTTGAACTGGCAAAGAAGAGCGGCAGGGCTAGAAATGGAGACATGGAGGGAGCATATAGAGATCAATTTGCGGCCCTCGCCAGAAGAATAATTAAGGGTCAGGAATCTGGCTGGTCAAAGTCTGAAATTGACAGCATTAATCAAATTGTTGAGGGCGGCACTTTGGAAAACATTTTGACCCGTATCGGAAAATTACAGCCATCTGGGGTTGTTTCTGGCATGGGTTCTTTAGGGGTTCCGTTCGGGCTTTCTATGCAAGTTACTGGCGACCCATTTGTTTCTGGCACTGTTGCGGCTGGGGTAGGTGGGTTAGGGGTCGCTGGCCGCCAAATGGCTGGTGGTTTGCAGAAGCAAAATATTGACAACCTTTATCAGAGTATGATTCAGGGTCGAAACATGACACCAGCGGGAGAGCAGCGGTTAAAGGCGGCTTTGACTACTTACCTTTCTGGCCAAGCAGCAACCGAATAAGGGACGAACACACATGGAACCCGAAGACATGATTGAAGAAATGCTGGAAGGCGAAATGGAAGGTCCGATGGGCGAGGCTGAAGACCTCGCTGAGAGCGGCATCAAGCCGAAATCTGAGCGTGAGATTGAGAGCATCGTTCAGGACGCCATGAACGACGCTGTGGACTTTATTGAGGGCGAGATCAGCGATGCCCGCATCAAGGCCCAGCGCTACTACGACGGCGAAGTAGACATCGGCCATGAGGATGGCCGCAGCAAGGTTGTAGCGACAAAGGTACGGGATACCGTGCGCGCCGTGAAGCCAAGCCTGATGCGGATTTTCCTCAGTACATCAAAGCCTGTCGAGTACACGCCCAAAGGCCCAGAGGACGTGGCAGCAGCCGAGCAGGCCACATCCTTCATGCACCATGAGTTTACGCGCCTCAACGGCTACCGTGTCCTCAATGACGCCTTCCACGACGCTCTGGTGAAGAAGCAGGGCATCGTTAAGGCGTACTGGCTGATGACGCCACACGCCAAAATCTACACATTCTCAGACCTGTCTGACGACGAATACACATACCTTCTGGATGACGACACTGTCAGCGTTCTTGAGCATACAGTTGAATACTCGATTTCCATCGACCCAATGGGCATGGAAGTTGAGATGCCTGTTCACAGCGTTAAGATCAGCCGCCAAGAAGACAAGGGCGAGATGCGGATCGACAGCGTTCCGCCAGAAGAGTTCTTTATCAACCGTGACGCACGGAACATGAAAGACGCCTACATCGTCGCCCACCGCACTGAGATGCGCGCTGGCGACCTGATCGCTATGGGCTTTGACCCTGAAGACGTGACGAAGCTGGACAGCTTTGACAGTGGCTCAGAGATGACTGAGGCCGAAGTCTTCGAGCGCAGAGGTTACGATTCGGACTTGTCGGACGAGGATACTCAAGACCCTGCAATGAAGAACGTCACCGTCACCGAAGCCTACATGCGGATCGACGCAGACGGCACGGGCGTGCCTGTCCTGCACAAGATCACGCTTGGTGGCACGGCATACGAGATGCTGGACTACGAGCCTTGCGACGAAATTCCATTTTCCAAGTTTGAAATCGACCCAGAGCCGCACACGTTTTACGGGCGCTCGCTGGCCGAGATCGTCATTGACGACCAAGACGCCGCAACGTCTATTCTGCGCGGGATTCTCGACAACGTGGCCATGACAAACAACCCACGCTTGGCTATCGTTGAGGGCCAAGTGGACATTGACGATGTGCTGAACAACGAGATCGGCGCTATCGTGCGGATGCGTCAGGCAGGCGCTGTGCAAGACCTCACAGTCCCATTCGTGGCTGGTCAGACGCTCGGCGCTCTGAGCTACCTCGACGGCCTCGTAGAGCAGAAGACAGGCGTCACACGCGCCTCCATGGGACTCGACCCAGACGCCATGCAGTCCACCACCAAGGCGGCGGTGACAGCCACCGTGCAAGCGGCGGCTGGTCAGGTTGAGGTTATGGTGCGAAACTTGGCTGATGGTATGCGTGATCTGTTCGGCATCATGCTGCGCCTCTACGCCAAGAACGTAGATGAGGAGCAAATGATACGCCTCAACGGCTCGTTCGTCCCTGTCGATCCCCGCATATGGGACGGCTCTATGGACGTCTCAATCAATGTCGGCCTCGGCACTGGCCGCGAGGAAGAGAAGATGATGGGCTTGAACCAAGCGCTGCAAATGCAGACGATGGTTTACCAGACTTACGGTCCGACGAACGGGTTGGTTTCTATGACTAACATCCGCAACACGCTGGCCGATCTTCTTGCAGCGTCTGGCGTTCGCAACGCAGACCGCTACTTCGCCCCAATCACGCCAGAAATTGAGGCCCAGATGTTGCAGATGCAGCAGCAGGCGCAAGCGGCTCAGGGCCAAGCCTCTGATCCAAATGCAGCTTTCTTGCAGGCAGAGCAAATGAAGGCGCAGTCAAAAATGCAGACCGATATGGCAAAATTGCAACTTGACGCACAGAAAGCGGCTTCCGAAGACGACCTGAAGCGTGATAAAATGGCGCAAGATTTGCTCGTCGATGCGGCTAAGATTTACGGCCAGTATGGTACTGCCGTGGATGTGGCCAGAGTGCAGGCCGAGCAGGATAAAGCCCGCATGATCGGCGGCATAGCGCAAGGGATGCCGCAGTGACAGGGTTACTAAACAAAACATTTGGCCTTGAGCCATTTGACCCCGGAAAACATAAGCCTCAAGATGTGGGGCTTGGTGGGCTTTCAACTGAGTACCTGTCAACAGAGGCGGACGACGATGGTATTCCGTTTAACTTCCCAACTATATGGTTCAAGCCAAATGGTGAGGCAATACAGGTTCCGATTGAAACGGCAAGAATGCTTTCTTTGGATTACGAAAAAGCCACTGGCAAAAAGTTTCCTAGGTTTGAGCGCGGAAACTTTGGCGCTGGCGTAGAACGCGCCATGCACCGAAGCGCGATGAATGGCGCAATGCAAGGACTTTTGGCAAAATGACAACAGATATACGCATAAAGGCAGATGAGGCACGGCGGCTAAAGGCCGACACCGCGTTTATGGCCTTTATGCAAGGCGTTCGTGATGACCAAATCAAGGTCTTCACAGACAGCGTAGCCGCTGACGTGGCGGCACGCGAAGAGGCCCACGCGATAATGCGTGCGCTAAACCTGATCGAAATGAAGCTCGACGCCGCTATTACGGCAGAGACATTTTTAGATCGCAAACAAAGGAAGTAGCACCGATGGAATCGACTACCCTAGAACAAGCGGCTGAGAGCCTGCTATCGACATCCGACGCACCAGAAGCGCAGGGTGATAATCTGAGCGAAGCTGTAGACGAAATCACAGAGCCGACGGGCGAAGAGGTTGAGGCTGTAGCTGAGAGCGAGGATGACGTCGAGGCATCCGACGAAGATTTTGATGATGACCAAATTGACGACGAAGACCAAGTAGAGGCTGGCACTCAAGACACCGAGGCTCACACCGTCAAAGTTGACGGACAATTTGAGCAGCGGACTCTGGAAGAGTTGAAGCAAGCGTATGCGGGTCAAGCGGCAATCAACAAGCGGTTCCAAGAAGTTGCCGATGCGCGAAAGCAAGTCGAGCAGAAGGCGGCCGCGTTGCAAGAGCAGCAACAGGAATTCTTGCAGTTGTACCAACAAGCGCAGAATGGCGTTACTGCCCCCGTCCCACCGTCACGGGAGCTATTCGAAAGTGATCCAATTGGATACATGGAAGAGAAGCTCAAGTACGATGAAGACAAGGCAGGTTACGACCAACAGATGTACCAAGTCCATCAAATGCAACAGCAGCAAACCCAACAGCAGGCGCAGGCGCAACAGTCGTATCTGCAAGAGCAAGCGGAAATTCTGCGGCAGCACATTCCCGAAATTGCTGACCCTGAAAAGGGATCGAAATTAAAGGATGACCTGATGCAAGTCGGGATGGATTACGGATTCTCAGCCGATGAAATGGCTGGCGTATCCGATGCGCGCTATGTCCGAGCGTTGAACGACGCCCGGAAGTACCGCGAACTGGTAGCGAAGCGTAAGCAGACACAAGCGAAGGGCCAGAAGGCTCGCCCGGTTGTGAAAGCGGGTGCAAAGAAGACGCAAGATGGCCAAGCTGCAACTCGTAAAAAAGCGCAACAGCGCTTGCAGAAAACAGGCTCAATCAATGACGCATTGGGCTTGATACTCAACTCCTAAGTTCTTGAAAGGACTAAACAAATGGCCCAGCCAACAAATACATTCGACACATATGATTCCGTGGGTATCCGTGAGGACCTCAGCAACGTGATCCACAACATCTCCCCGGAAGAGACGCCTTTCTACAGCAAGTCTGGTAAGACTTCTGCTAAGAACACGCTCGTTGAGTGGCAGACAGACAGCCTCCGCGCATCTGCTGCAAACGCTCACATTGAAGGCGACGCAACTACTGCTGAAGCCCGCACTGCGACGAGCCGTTTGGGCAACTACACGCAAATCTTTAAGAACGCCGTTGTGGTTAGTGATTCTGACGATAGCGTTGACAACGCTGGCCGTGCGAAAGAGATCGCATACCAGACTTTGAAAATTGCTAAAGAGCAGAAGCTGGACATCGAAAAAGCGCTGTTTGACAACAACGCTCGCGTTGCTGGCAACTCCACAACTGCACGTGAGCTTGCCGGTACAGGCGCATGGCTCACAACAAACACCAGCGCCGGCGCTGGTGGTGCAGACCCAACCGGCGACGGTACAGACGCTCGTACAGACGGTACACAGGCGGCGTTCTCGCAGGCTCGTTTTGACGGCGTTATGCAGTCCATCTGGGAAGAAGGCGGCAAGCCAGACACGGTTTACCTGTCGGCCTTCCAAATGAATGTAGCTCTGGGCTTCACTGGTAATAACAACCAGCGTTCAGCGGTACAGGCTGGCGATGAGCGCGTCATCAAATCCTTGGCTGTGTACGTCACACCATGGGGTACTGTCGAGTTCATGCCTTCTCGCGAGAACCGTTCCCGGGACGTCTACATCATGCAGGACAATATGTGGGAATGCGCAGTTCTGCGTTCTACAAAGAACGTGGCCTTGGCAAAAACTGGCGATAACACTACTCGCCAAGTTGTCACCGAGCTGACTCTCTGCTCGAAAAATGAAGCTGCCAACGGCGGCATCTTCGACAACACAACGTCATAATTGACACAAGCGGGGGCGAGAAATTGCCCCCGCTATTTTTACAGGAGAGTTTTATGAAAGAAGTCATCGTAAACCGCCTAAAATTAAAGTGCAGCAAAGGCCGCATTGAAAAAGGTGAGACCGTTATTCTGCCCGACGCCGAGGTAGCTAAAATCCTAGCTTTCCGTGCTGACAGCCTTACAGTTTTGCGTGATGCGCCCGCACCTGCTAAACCAGCCGCAGAGAAACCAACACGGAAGTTGCGCAATGCTAAAAGCACCCCATTCCACAAAAACTAACGAGCGCGTCACGTTTGAAGGCGACAATATGGTCATCAAAAAGACGTTTGACGCATCCCACATGCTCAACGACGCCAAGCACGCCCGTGAAGTCACGCAGAACAGTTTCGGGTCAGACTATAAGCACGTCGGCAACGTAGACCTCGCCCTGCTGGGCGTATGGCTGAAAGAGGCTGGCGTTGCATGGACCGATACGGAGGCCGTCAAAGACGTCATCAAGCGCAAGCTGATGAGCAGCGAGTTCCAAGCCCTGCGCGTGTGGGAGGGATCGTACTGATGCCCCAAGCTCTAGGCGTCAAAGGCACTTACCAAGCCATACGGTCTGCAAACGGCCCAGCACAGCATATTGCTGTGGCCCTCGTCGGCCTGACATACGTGGGCATGTTCATCGGGATGGTGCCTAACGCGATCCTGTGGGCTTGGGCTGCTTCGTCGGCGCTGGTTCTAATTGCTACTGTCTGGCTCAAGAAAATCTGGCTGAAGCGCTCGCTGCTGCTAGACTTCACGCTATCCTGCATGATCCTGACATTCTACTTCATGCACGAACCTGAGCCAACTGGCCCAATCTATCATGTCATGGCGGTTGATGGTATGCAGATGGCTGATAGGGGAGGGCATGGGATGAATGCAATCGACAAGTTTTCTCACGCTTTGGCGTGTGTTATGATGGCAGGGTGGTCACTGTATTTATCCAATTTGGTTCAGCGGCAACTGTTAGAGGCCCAGCGCTTTGAAGTAGCCTTCGATGGGGAAGTTTTAAAATGAATATCGACATGCATATGTTAATGCCCGTCATTATAGCGTTGATCGGCGCTGGTGGTTTGTGGCAGCTACTCAGCCTGAAGGCCAAGCAGGGACATGAGGCTTTGATGAGAGACCGATCTGAGCGCAGCGAGTTCAATGACACGCTTAAACTGCAAGTTGATCGTTTAGCGGATCAGGTGAATACGCTTGTGGCCGAGAAAGAAGACCTGCTGAAGAGTATGGGCGACCTGAAGGCAGACCTCGCGGCTGCGCAGGCAACGATCAAGTCGCTTCAAGAGCAGATGATGAGGAAGTAGCCATGAGACATCTCGACAGCATCTACATACACTGCACCGCTACGCGGGCCGAGTGGTGGGCAGATCGACGCTCCAGCGAGAAAGCCGCTGAGTGCAAGCGCTGGCACCTTGATCGAGGGTGGAGCGACGTGGGCTACCACTACTTCGTGGATCGCGATGGCACTATCACCGAAGGTCGCCCTATCGAGAAGACGCCAGCCGCTCAGAAGGGCCACAACACAGGCTCTATAGCTATTGCGCTTTGGGGTGGTCACGGCGGCACCCAAGACGATAAGTTCGAAGACCACTTTACGCCAGAGCAGGACCGAGCGCTGCGCAAGCTGATCGCTCAACGGCGTATGGAGTACCCATCAATCACAAAGGTGCGAGGGCATAACGAGGTGAGCGCCAAGCAGTGTCCTTGTTTTCAGGTGACCCCATGGATGAACGGCGCAGAGACCGAGAAGAAGCCAGAGCGCAAGCGGATTTCTCAAACCAAGACAGTCCGCAGTTCCACTGTAGCCAAGCTCGCCACCCTAGCCAGCCCTGCAACGATTGCCACTGTCGGTGGGCTGGAGTGGCAAAAGCTGCTGATAATGGGCGTGTTCGCTCTGGTAGCGATGATGGCCTTGGGCGTAATTGATTTGGAGCGCCTCAAGAAGTGGGATTTAGGAGATCGCTGATGTTTCTGCTAGGTAAGCTGAAAATCTACGCTGCGCTGCTGGGTGCTGCCGCGCTTACCGTCATCACGGTATACTACAGAGGCAGGGCTGATGGTCGAGACGACTTAGAGTACGAGATCAAAGATGATCGACTGGATAAGCTGCTTAAAGCAAAGGATGTGCAGGATGAACTTCAATTTCTTGACGATGAGGATATTGCCGCTCGCGCTGCTCGCTGGGTGCGGGGCAACGATTAGCGGAGACACTTACTGCGACTTGTCCAGCAGCATTTTGTTTTCCGAGCAGTCGGTGATTGATGACCTTGCGGTGTCTGATCCGCAACTGCTACGCCAGATCGTAACGCACAACGAGACACGTCAGGCTGCCTGCAAATGACCCCGAAACAGCGTGAGGTTTGGAACCTGCACATCGCAGGCGTGACAGGCAAAGATATTGCCAAGCGGTTAGGCATTGCCGAGTCCAACGTCAGCACTAAATTAAAAAATGCGCGTAAGCATGTCGAAGCAGACGAAGCCATACAAGGCGCTATGAGTTCTGTCGGCATGAAGGACGCGGGGCCGCTTCATTCAGGATGGATAAAAAGTGAGGGCGCGTCGCTCTACTTCCAGATGCCAAAGGACAAAAGCGCCAACGTAAACGTCACAGAGATTGTGCGCGAGGCGTTCGAGGGCATCCCCGCCTGCCCGGCGATCCCAAGCCCACGCGAGTTCACAAGCGGGTTGCTGACTGTCTACCCAATCTTTGACGCCCACATTGGAATGCGTGCCAGCGCTGATGAGAGCGGTGAGGACATGGACAACGATATCGCAGAGCGCCGTATCACAGGCGGTGTGGGGCAATGCATCGCATCCTCACCAGCCTCTGAGAAAGCTGTCATCCTGATCGGCGGTGATGCGCTGCACGCTAACGATCAGACAGCGCAGACGCCGCAATCCAAACACGTATTAGACGTGGCGTCTAGTTTCAGCGAGGCGCTTGACGTTGCCATTCGGACATTCGCGGCCTGCATTGAGATGGCCGCAGTCAAGCACAACAGCGTGATCGTGAGCGTCATCCAAGGCAACCATGACCGCGATGCCTTCCTTGCCATTATGTACGCTCTGCGCGAGCGCTACAGAGATAACCCGCGCATTGAAGTGCAGCGCAAGGGCGGTGAGTTCTTTGTGATGGAGTGGGGCAAGGTGATGATCGCCGCACACCACGGCGACAAAGCAAAGGCAGAGAGGCTCGTAATCCACATGGCCGACGAGTGGGCTGCGATGTGGGGCCGTACTAGACACCGATTCTACTTCACCGGGCATAGGCATCACACAAAGATGCAGGACATCGGGGGCGTGCAAGTGGAGCAGCTTCGTGCTGTTGCGCCGAGGGACGCCTATGCAGCGTCCCACAGCTATTCTTCACGTTCTGAAATGCAAGCCATCACTTACCACAAAGACAGTGGCGAGGTGAGCCGCGTCAAAGTATCTCTAAGCTGACGTTTCCTGTTCCTCGATTTCATCATAATAAGCGTCAAGCATTATTGATATTGCAAATTCGCTAACGCTGACGTCGAGCGTGTGCCGCTGAACCCACTTCAAAAACAAAGGGCTGTGCGGCATCAAGGCTCTGCGCAACGTCCCAAAATTCATTCCGCGAAACTGCGCTGTTGCATTCCTGCGCCGCTCAACTAAGCCATTGTCCGTTGCCTGTCGCACTACGCGCGAAACCTGTGACGGTGTGATGTTTAGTCGGGCTGCGATTTCTGTGAGTTTAAGACGTGGACTAGACTGCCGATACAGCGGTTCGATCTGCTGCCATCTCACGTTAAACGGTTGCTTGTGCATTATGTTCCTATCTCTACTAAAAGTTTCTTCTTGTCTGCCCGCAAACGATTAACCGTCGCTTGCAGTCTTTTGATTTCAGCCGCTTGCCGCGCTGCTTTAGATTGCCACTTCTTGGCGTTGGCCACTTCGATGTTGAGGCTGTGCAGTAGTGAGCTGACCGTTTCGCTCATATCTCGTGCCCTTCCTGGCGGCGGTTGCTCACAAATTTTGTCAGGTCATTTTTGGCGTATTGGTAACGCTGGCTTGCAGAGGGTGATGCGTCCTTGCTTAGGTGCTGCTGCTGCCAGAAATCTACCTGTTGCCGTAAGAACCGTAGCTCTGCTTCGAGTGCGGGGGACAGTTCTTTTCTGGTCATTTATCTAGCTTCCCATCTGTGTAAAATACATGCGACCCAACTGAGCCAACCATCGTCAGCCTCTTCGCCCAAGATGGCGACACTGACTTCGTGTGAAAGTGCGTGGCGTTCGTGCCGAGTAGATCCCCTGCGAGAGCATCCTCAGCAACCGCTTGCGCCGCAGCCCATGCTGCCGTGTCGCTCGGCTTGTCTGACACCCCGTCGCAATAGAAGCTAAACTGGCACGCGCGAGGGCGGCTGACGGGCGTGTTGTGCTGCGTTACGACGCCGCAGACGGTGTCAGGATAGCTTGGATGATCGACGCGGTTGAGTATGACTTCAGAGACTACCTGCTGGCCTGTGAGCGGCTCTCCGCGCGCCTCATGATAGACTGCCAGCGCCAAGCATGTTGCTGCTGTTGTGAACATCATTGCTTCTTCTCCAGCTTGGCTAGTTCCAGTTCTGCCCTCGCAAGCGAGATGCGGTCTATTGCGAGGTCGGCAGACGCCGCGCTTGATCGCACGCCGCTTCCGTATGATCTCGCTTTGCTTTTGATAGATGCGTCTTTAAAGCTGATATAATCTTTGAGTGATTGGATGCGTTCAAGGTCATTCATTGTGCGTCTCCATACTGGCGCTCGTACTCAATCGCGGCCTGCGCAGCCATCTTGCAGTGCTTAACGGCCCTGCTGGACATGCTCATGGCGATGTCCTTGGCACGACATAGCGCGGCCTGCGACTTCTCCTCCGTGGGAGCCTGAATTGCCAACTTTAGCGCGAGCGTGAGTGCTTCTGTGTTTGTCATGTTTTTTCCTTGTTTTCGTTAAGGGGTTTTCACTTCGGGAGGTGAGTACCCTGTTAAAGTTTTGACGTTTCAATTTCACCAAGCAAAACCACGAAGCATCAGCGTGATTGCGTAGGCCGCTACCGGGTTGAGCGGGCGGTGTCCGGCTTCCCAGCGGCGAATGGTGCGCCCGCCGTGGTCGCCCATGCCCCATTCGTCTGCAAGCGCCCGCTGGCTGTAGCGCAAGGTCAGGCGGGCCTGTTTGAATTGTTCTTTAGTCATGTGTCGTTCTCCTTGGTTGGTGGGGGCGCGTGGCCCCCGATAATACTTACTTAATGAAGCATGGCTTATGCAGTGTGCCATCTGGCATCACGCGGCGGATTGCAGCAGAGGCATTGCCCATACGATCGACCCATGCGTCAGCAAGATTGCCGGCGTGTTCCATATTGTCGGCGTCCAACTCAACGAAACGATCAGCAACAGACATGTTGCTAGATGTTTCCACATGCACAACAAACGCTGGCTTACGTTCGATCATGCGCTGACCAGCAGCATCTGCGGAAAGAAGAAAAGAGATAGAAAGAGCCATGATGGCCTCCTATGTAGCCAGCAAACCCGCTGGTAGAGGTGGGCTTCATTGCCCTATACACAAACATATAGGGCCAGAAGTCCTATATGTAAAGAGGGTCAGGTCACTTTTTTGAATTATTTATTTTATGATTTCTAAGACGTGTCGAATGTCCGCGTCGGAAATGTCGTCAAGCCTGAGCAGCGCCCGTAGTTCATCCTCTACCTGCTCTAGCGTCTCGCGCAGGTCTATCAGCGTGTCTGTGATGGCCCGATCAACCCCGCTGATCTTCTCGAAGTCCCCGTCGATCAACGACATTTTATCAACTGCTGTAAGCATATCTTTTACCTCTCCAGTGCTACGCGCCACGCCTGCCGTGCCGCCTGTTTTGTTAATCAGATCAATCTGATATGTTTGCAAAGGCGCGACTACGCCCTTTGCTGCCTTCACCTCAATCGCAACGAAATGCCCGCCAACGCTGGCAATTATATCTGGCGTCCCGTTGCGGTTCGTTGTGATCGTCTTGACCGCCCACACGTCGTCGCGGGCGTTTAGCAATTTTAAAATTGCTTTCTGTATGCTGCTCTCAGACTGCACGTAACCTCCTGTAATTTTGTAGCGTGAAGTCCAACTTCTTGCTGACTGCCGTATACACATGCTCGCTTACGCCACCGTCGGTCACGATGTGATTGACCACAGCGTCTGTTCGCTTGTTGAGGTTCACGCCTCGGTCACGCCGCTGCACGAATTTAGCGCCGCTGTAGTCGCTGTTCACGATCACGAAATGCTCAAAGTCTGCGAGGCTCACGCCTTCGGCATGGGCAACGCTGGAGAATATGGACGCCTTGGGGAAGTGCTTTTCCAACTTCATGCGGGTGCTGCGAAAGTGAGCCATCAGCGCCAGCCCCTCGCTATCTCCCCACGTCTTCTTGATGTAATCGATCACTTCCGTGTTCGGCAGGTCGATCAACTGCTCATCGACCATCACAGCGCCCGCCTCAATCTGGTGGATGGCGACCCGCTCGGCCATGTCACTCTCCGCAGCGAACACAACACCGGGGGCGACTGACGCCACCTTGTCCCGCTGGATCGTGGCGATCAGCCCCTTGGTGGCAGCGCTAAGTGCAACTTTGTGAACCTTATCAACCGCCTTATGCGTGATGCCCGCTTGGTCTTGCGTCAGGGTGACGATGTAAGGCTCTAGGCGATCAAGCAGTTCGGGACGGGCCTTCTTATACTGCTCAACCCAGCGCCCGTTGATGCGTATCTGCGAGGACACGCCCCACGCTCGGAAGAACTCGTAAAAGTTCTTGTAGCGTAACGGCGACCTCTGAGAGAGTGCGAACTGGTAGTATAGCTGCAAGAGGCTTTCAGTTGAGGGCGTGCCTGTCATCAATAGCACAGGCTTATCCCAAGATATTCGGCGGAGGTGCTTCCAGCGCTTAGTGGGCTTGCCGGGGCGGCTGATCGCGTGGCTCTCGTCAACAACTACAAAGTCGAAGTCGTCCGCGTGGAGTTTGGCGCACTGCTCGTAGTTGGTGACTGTCCCGTCGCCTAGCGAGAACCTCACCGCGTCCACTTCCTGCCACCACCCCTTGATCGCCGCCTTCTTGGTGACGATCAGCGGGCGCTTCGCGCCGAGTAGGTCAAGCGTGCGTAAGGCGGTGCGGGTCTTACCCGTCCGCATCTCACCTTGGAGGAGGCAGACGCCTTTGTCTTGGATGACCGCCGCGCATTTGTCCGACGTCTCTATTTGATGTGGTAGGTAGGTCATAGGAACGGGTTCTTCGGTACTGAGATCGTCCATGTGCCTTCGCTATCCTTGCGGTACTGCTCAAGGTCCACACCCGCCTTGGTCGCCGCCTTCTTGTAGTCATACGTGACGCGCGGCTTGCCCTTGGTCAGCTTGAAGTCGCCAGCCGTCAGGCTCTTGTCGCTGCTGTGTTCAATCAGACCCTTCTTGATCTCGTCCATTTCATCTTTCGCCCGCTCTGTCTCGGCCTTGATCTTAGCGTAACGCTGGAACAGCTCCATGACAGCCCCGTTGTTCGACATGTCGGCCACCTCTGGCACCTCCATCTCGTCGAACGCCTCCCAAGCCGCCTCGATCTTGTCGATGACCGCGTAATCAAGCTCAATGCGGTCGCTAATAGCGATCTCATCGGCCTCGGGCGAGTAAGCGACGATGTAGCCGATCTCCGCAGGGCTACAGTAGAGCTGCTGCTGCACTTGGGCGTGGTAGTAGGCGGGCATGATACCGTCCTTCAGATCCCGGTATGTGCGATCCGACACCTTCAGCTCGACCAGCGTGTCGCCGTCGATCCCGTCGAGGCTCGCCATGTAGCGGCCGTTGACCCAGCACTCGTCCTTGAAGTCCAGCCCGAAGTGTCTGTTGGATAGCTGTCGAACGCGGTCCTCAAGGTCATGGCCCTGCTGCATGGCTGCGGAGTAATATTGTTGCTTGACGCCTGCCTTGATTAGCTTGAAATCAGCGACAGACGTGAACGGGCTTATGCCCAGCACAATAGCCGCCTCGCTGGCGGTGCGGTATTGCTTGCGGGCGTCCAGCCACTCTTGGCTGTTCTGTTCGAGGTGTAGTTGTTCCATCAGTCGTCTCCTAGTGTGTAGATACAGTTCTCAAGCGCGTCCGCGCTCTTCAGGTCGTGGGCGACGCCCACCTCAACAGGCATGGTGATGCCGCGTCGATCTAGTGGCGCTCTCTGCCAAGCGTACTCCATCGCCGCCTTCATAACGGCGGCTGCGGGCTTGTAGATGCGCGGGTCGTTCGGTGCTTCAACGACGTAGCTGTCGTGGATGAAGTTCACCAGCGTGGCCCCTTCGGGCAGCGTGTCGCTGATGCGGTGCAGCGCAATGCGCGCAACCTCGGCTCCCGCCCCTTGGTTCTCGATAGACAGGTGGTCCGTTGACCGCTTGCTTGTGTAGGGCCGCCCGTGCGGTGTTTGGTGCGGCCAGCCCATCTCGTGGCGAGTGAAGCCCTGTTTCTGCCACTCGGCAATGCCGGGGAACGCCTCAAGCCACTTCTTTTTATATTCCGTGATCTTGTGCGTAGGCAGGGTGATGCCCGTCTGCGTCAGCAGGATCAGCCCTATGGTCGCCACACCTGCCCCGTAGAGCGTCGAAAAATTAAACACTTTTGCGATTTGTCGATCCGTCTTCGTGTAGTCTGGGCCGAATAGCTGCTTGGCTGCGTAGTTGTGCAAGTCCTCGCCGCTGCGAAACAGATCGCACATGGCCTCGTCGCCCGTGATGGCCGCGATGGTCCGCAGCTCTAACTGGGCGAAGTCCGCAGACAGGATCACGTTTGTGTCAGACCCGATGAAGCGCTTGGTGTCTCTGGGCAGGTTCTGGATGTTCTCTTTGCTCGATGTGAACCGTCCCGAACGCGCTGCGGGCTGTAGTGTCCCGAAAAACCGCTCCTGTGCGCCCAGCTTGGTCAGGAAATTTAGATACTTCAGTTGCCCTCGGCACTCGCGGATCATCTGCGCCTGCTTGTTGCCCTCGGCCACCAGCCCCGCCAGCACACGGTCACCGCTGCTCTCTACACCAAGCGCGGCGGTGACTTGCTTGGGGCTGTTCACGTTAAGCGGGGCCAGTATGGTCTGAAGTCGGTGCGCCTCGCTTGCAACGCGTTCCCGCTCTTCGCGCAGGTCGGCGTGGCGGATGGGCAGCCCGTGCCGCTGTGTGCGCAGCCCAGCCATGATGCTGCGCTTGTCGAAGTTATAGACGCCGCGCAAGCCTTTCGGAAAGTCACGTTGCAACTGCTCGTAGATTGTAGGCAACCCGTCCACGTCAAGCGTGGCGTATTTAATCTGCTCGTCGGTCAGGTCTGCGCTGTCCCACTTGGTCTTCTGCAACGTCTTCTTGTCAAGACCCTCGTAGATGTCGCGGCCGTACACCCGCTGCGCTACGACGTCGAGGCTGTGCCGATCCGCCTCTGGGTGCGCAATGCGGTCCAGATACAGCGTGTCATCGAAGTGGTCGATGCTCTTGGGCAGGTAGCCCAACATCCCAAAATCGAAGTGTATGTTGTGCGCCACGATGCGATCCGCGCTGTCGAGGATGCGACGGCACTCCGCGTAGTCTGGGTTCTGGATCAGTTGTGTGGGGGCGTCATTGATTTTGTACTGAAACAGCACGACCTTGTCGGTGTGCGGGTTGAGGCCCGTAGTTTCTGTATCGAAATAAATTATTTTCATGGCTATTGCCTCATGTGGGACGCTTTTGGCAGGTGCGCCCCGAAACCTGTGGTGTTTATTAGAGGTCTTCTGCAACAAAGGTAGCGTCGCTGGTGAACACGTCGTCACCCTCTTCTACGTCAAAACTAGCCGTTTCCTCGTAGCGCACCAACTTGATAAGCTGGAGACTGTCGAGGTACAGGGTCACGCCCCGCGCCGCTACACCAGCGTCATAGATCGACGCCATCCCAGACACACGCCCGACTGAACCGTTGCCGATCTTGTCAGTGACTTTCGTCCGCTGCGCCTTTGCGTCGTAAATAGTGACCTCTTTAGGGTCGCCCGACGGGTAGACAGCGCTCGTCTTGAACGTGAACTTAACGGTCTGGCCATCGTCCATGATGCGAAAGCCTGTGGACTTGGGGTCTTTAGCGCCCTTCGGCTTGTCGGACTCCCAAAGAGCGGTGATCTCGTCAACAAGAGGTTGCGCCCGCTCATAAGGCATCTCAATATCAACCGAGAAGATGTCCCGACCCTGTAAGTCCTTTTTACCAGCGCCTTGGACGCTGGCCCACTTCAATTCGCCTTTTGGCGTGGTGATCTTAATTTTAGACATTGTGTCATCCTTTTATATCGACTGTTGTCAGTGAGATATTCTTAGTCTATGTGTTTACAACATGTCAACAACGTAATCACGAAAGGTAAACACGATGAATTTCGAGAAAGTGAGACGGGCCGCGACGGGATCGGCAGACAACGACGCAGTGTTGTCGTTTAGGCTCCCCGAGACGGTTAAGGCCGACTTGTTAGAGGTGTGTGAGCGCGATCGGCTGTCCCTTGGGCGGCTGATGCGCGAGTTGTCAAAGGAGTTTCTGCGCAATGTTGATTGAGTTTTCAGCGTCCCGTGGGCGCGAGGGGTCCAAGACCTACTATAAGGATTTTTTTCAAGAGGCCGAGCAGATGAAGGACATGGGGCGGATGCTGCGCAAGTACGCGGTGTCCTC
>ERZ1047472.513-NODE-513-length-34097-cov-8.404677_pt1 | contig 34097 bp, 33 predicted proteins | sample MGYA00383095_ERZ1047472 | MGnify/ENA primary metagenome ERZ1047472 (study PRJEB29581, sample SAMEA5548365) | metagenome | biome: marine; feature: coastal; material: water | depth 1 m | study: Short-term variability in the microbial, nano- and picoplankton dynamics... | reverse complement strand
AACGCTTCCGCTAACATTTCAGTTTGTACAGCGCCAATAGCAAGCACATTAAAAGCAATTTGCTGTTCTTTGTATTCTTCAGCTAATAATTCAGACAATGTAATCACAGCGCCCTTTGCTGAGCTATACGCCGCCAAGCCACCAAACTTCATGCTTCCTTGGATCCCCCCCATAGAACTCATGGTGACGACATGACTTCCTCTTTGCAAGAATGGGAGGATTCCTTTGGTTATTTCTGCAACTCCAAATACATTCACTTTATAAACTTCTAAAAAATCATCAGAAGTTAACTCCGTAAAAGGCTTGTTAATTAATTTTCCCGCATTGTTAATCAGGATATCAACTTGTTTCCAATTCGATTTTATAAAATTTACTGCTTTGTGGATGTCTTTATTGTGAGACAAATCAACAGAAAGTGTTGTAATATTTTTATGGTTTACTTTTTCTAAGGGTGCTGTATTTCTAGAGAGCGCTAAAACATGGTGCCCATTTTTAGCAAATTGTTGCGCCAATTCAAAGCCAATTCCTCTACTGGTTCCAGTAATCACTATATTCTTCATTGATTCTTAATTTGAGATAGCAATTTACTTAAATTTTCATACTTTTAACCTCAAATTATATACAAATGAAGAAATTACTGTTCCTCTTTTTAACTGTTTTTTTCCTGCAAAATACAATCGCCCAATATACCTATATCATGTGCGGTAAGTTATTGGATACAAAATCAGGCAAAATGCTTTCCAAGCAAACAATCGTAGTCAAAGAAAATAAAATTATTTCCGTTGAAGGTGGTTACTTGCTTCCAAAAGGAGCGAAGTCTATAGACTTAAGAGATAAAGTGGTGTTGCCAGGTTTCATTGATTTTCATGTTCATATTGAAAAAGAATTCGACAGAAATACTCGTTTAAATAATTACATTATGAACGAAGCAGATATTGCTTTTAATTCAGTAGGATTTGTAAAAACAACCTTATTGAATGGGTTTACCACGGTTCGAGATTTGGGTGGAACGGGTGTCAATATTTCAGTAAGAAATGCTATTGATGCAGGAAAGATTCCTGGATCCAGAGTTTTTACAGCTGGAAAGTCATTGGCAACTACAGGAGGACATGCCGATCCTACCAATGGAAGTAGTCGAAATCTGATTGGAGACCCTGGTCCCAAAGAAGGTGTTGTCAATTCTGTAGAAGATGCAAAGAAGGCCGTAAGACAGCGGTATAAAAATGGAGCAGATTGGATAAAAATAACTGCTACAGGAGGGGTTTTAAGTGTCGCGAAATCGGGAGACAATCCTCAATTTACGATAGAAGAGATACAGGCAATTTGCCAAACAGCAACAGATTACGGAATGTACGTAGCTGCCCATGCACATGGTGATGAAGGAATGCAAAGAGCTATTATTGGTGGTGTTAAAACCATTGAGCATGGAACCTATATGAGTGATGAAACCATGGAACTCATGATAAAACATGATGCCTATTTAGTTCCTACAATCACTGCAGGAAAAGAAGTAGAAGCTAAAGCAAAAATAGCTGGATTTTATCCTGAAATCGTTGTGCCCAAAGCCCTAGCGGTTGGTCCACAAATCCAAGGAACCTTTGCAAAAGCTTACAAAAAAGGGGTTGGTATTGCATTTGGAACCGATGCAGGTGTTTTTGAACACGGAAATAATGGTAAAGAGTTTGGGTTCATGGTGGAAGCTGGAATGCCAGCAATAGAAACCATTCAATCTGCTACCATTACCAATGCAAAGTTGTTAAAAATGTCCAATGAAATTGGACAAATTAAGAAAGGATTTTTTGCAGATATTATCGCTGTAGACGAGGATCCAATCAAAAATATTACAACCCTAGAGAATGTTGTTTTTGTGATGAAAAACGGTGTTGTTTATAAACAATAATTAGATTAAAAAAAGACTGTATGAGAAGTAATACATGGAATTTAGTTTGGACCCTTATTGGTGCTGTCATTATTATGATGACTTTTGTGAATACCAGTGACTCTAAAATAGTTTTTGGAATTGAAATCGATATTTGGGTGTATAGCGGACTTTGGGGGCTAATTACGGTAGCGAGCTTTGTGAGTTACTTAAAAAGGAAGAAAGAAGAAGCAGGTTAAAAACTTATTTCTAAAAAAGAGGAAAGTCCAACTACTTTCTAAGTGTGCAATGACTTGGGCTTCTATTCAAAAATAACATGCTGATAGGCACCGATATCGGGGCTTATACTTCTATCAACTCCCAAAATATCCATGCTAAAAAGGGTGGATATGGCTTTGTTAATCGCATCTGAATCCTGCCCAATCACGAAATCATTTTTTTGTGGGTTTCTAAAATGAAGAAAACCGTTTAGAATGTTGTTTTGATAATTGGGATTGGTAAAATCCAATTCAATGTTGTTTGCAAAAGCTCCAATGACATCATTAAAGCGAAGCATTGAATTACTGACGCTGTAGTCGAAAACACTTCCTTCTACTTTATCTAACACAAATTCAATATTGCTATTTCCATCAAAAATACAATTGGTAAAGTTCGCGGCTATTAAGTCGTTTATAACGCGAGTAACTTGTCCACTTTCTTCTTCGTTGTCCTGATAGTTGTTTACTAAAACAGCAGGCAATTGTCGAATTCCTCGGTTCCAGTAATTTGCAAAAGTACTATGTGTAAAATTGTATTCACCTCCTATGGTAGCTGCTAAAGAGGCAAATCCGGCATTTCCCATCACAAGATTGTACCCAGTAATTTCACTGTCTCTGGCCCAGATGCCATAAGCACCATGGTTGTAGATCTCTGTATTCTCTAGTGTTAGTTTTGTGTTTTTGTCTGAGCCGAGTGCATTCCCCACTAAAAGTCCAACCAAACCGTTTTTTATGACGGCATGTTGTATGGTATTGTCTACACTTCCTGGACGTATTAGAATTACTCCCCATTGTCCGGGTACATTGCTAAAACTGTTTTCCAGTCGATCTCCTTCAAAAACCACCTTTTCGGACATCGTTCCGTTTACTTTTAAAGAAGCATTGTCGTCAATTATTAATCCAGAATTATCATGAAAATGTATTTTTGCACCAGCTTCAACGATCAATGTTTTGTCAGATGGGACCGCTGCATATCCATAGATAACCGTAGGTTTTGTGTTCGAAAAAACAAGTTCACTATCTTCTAAAAACCGTCCTTGAATGCTTGTAGGTTCGCCGTCAATGGTAAGCTTGTCAATTTCCATTGTCAAAGGATCTCTTCCTGGAAAAATAAAGTTGGCATCTTGTACCAAAGTTACCAAATCTACATCTTGTTGATTTATACCGTTGTCAAATAAAATCTTATCGGTATACAACGGATCTGTGATGGTTGAAAAATCGATGGTCGTTTCTACAAAAACATACATGCTGTCATTTGCCAAAATATTGATTTCATTAAATTCCTTACCAGCGATACCATCTACGTTCAATCTGTAATTAGACATCATGCCATTTTCCAATTGAATGCTTGGAATACTAATGTCCTTACTGCTTCTGTTGTATACTTTTAGATTGTAAGTCGCAGAACCAATGTTCGTAAAAACAGTATCTAAAAATACAGTGTCCTTAGAAAATTCTAGTTTTCCGAAACTTGGTGTTGTAGAGAAATCTTTTCTACATGAGCTAATGGTAATAAGAGAAAATGAGACGATGAATAATAGGAGATAGCGCATGATTTTATTTTGGGCTTTTAAACAGCTCGATTGTTTAAGAAGTTGATTTAAAAGGATAACTGTCTAATTGAATTTTTATTATTTTTTTACAAGCGCTATTTCAAATAATTTCTTCCAGTTTTTACCGGTAACAAAAAGCCGCTTATTTTTAGTATCATAAGCAATCCCATTTAAAACTTCATCTTCGGGCTTCAATTTTTGAGTTTTCTGCATTTCTTTTGTCAGGCCTTTCAAGTTTACAATTCCTTCTGCAACGCCTGTTTCTGGATTGATAATGATAATGGCGCTGTTGAGGTATTTATTTGCATAGATTTTACCGTCTATGAATTCTAATTCATTTAAATTGTCCAAGGCGCGTCCTTTCGTATATACTTGAATTGAACGTTTCTCTTTATGAGTTTCTGGGTCTAAAAACCAAATTTTATGGCTTCCATCAGATTTTATCAGTTCGGTTTCGTTGTGAGTTAATCCCCAACCTTCTTTACTTTCACCATACTTAAAGGTCTTTTCTTGTTTAAAAGTTTCCAAATCATAGGTAAATCCCTTTTTATTTTGCCAGGTCAACCAATGAATTTTGTCATTAATAATGGTCATTCCTTCACCAAAATATTTATTAGCTAATGCAATTTTTTGTAAAACCTTTCCAGTTGTGATTTCAACTTTTCTTAATGAAGATTGCCCTCTTCGTCCTGTAGTTTCATATAAGAAGCCGTTGTAATATTCTAAACCTTGTGTATATGCGGTGCTGTCATGCGGGTAGGTATTGATAATTTTATATCCATAGATGGTCGCCTTTTCTGTAGGGAAAATTTCAAAAGAACCTCTCGATTTAGTTGTTTTTCCTGGGTAGAAACTCAAAGCCACCACAAAATGTCTTCCAAAACCTAAACCCGAGGTATTGTATGTTGCCATGAGATTGGTTGCAGGAATTTGTTTGCCATTCACAAAAAACTGAACGCTATCAATGGGTTGATTGTTCCTTTCTGATACTTTAAAAGTAGCAATCTCATTTATGGCAACTGTTTTAGGAGTTTCTAGTGTAAATTTATAGGTTTCCGAGCATGCAGTAATCAGCAATAAAAGTATAGAAAGAGTGATAAGAATCGAATAATTTTTCATTTGAGATAAAAATTTCAGTGTTTTTGTTCTGTAAATATTAAAAAAAAGAGGTCAAAAAACATTTTTTAATATGTCAAATCCCCGTAATTGTACTTTAAAGCTCTAAGATATCAAATAAAAACAATTTATTTATTTGTAAATTGAAAAATAACGTTAAATTTGCATCCTCAAAATAGCGGATAAAAGTTATTTAGAGATCTAGTAGAGCCTTACCAATTTTACTATTGCAAACATAACATTAAAGTATTAAAATTATATACAATGAGAAAAGGAATTCATCCAGAAAATTACAGAATGATGGCTTTTAAAGATATGTCTAATGGAGATGTATTTATAACGCGTTCTACTGCAGACACTAAAGAAACTTTAGAAGTTGATGGTGTAGAGTATCCTTTAGTAAAATTAGAGATCTCAAGAACATCTCACCCATTTTACACTGGTAAATCTAAACTAATTGATGCAGCAGGTCGTATCGATAAATTTAAAAGCAAATACGCAAAGCATAAAAAGTAATCTTTTTATACTTTTGAAAAATACAAACTCTAACATTCATTTGTTAGAGTTTTTTTGTGCTGAACATTTGGTGGCGCAAGCACAAATTAGGAACGAAAAAAACCGTTTCATAAATGAAACGGTTTTAGAGTATTTCCTTGAAGATTTTATGGGCTACATATAATCTTCAATCGGGTTGCAAGAGCAAATTAAGTTTCGGTCACCAAAAGCGTCATCTACTCTTCGGACAGTTGGCCAAAATTTATTCTCTGCAATATAGTCTAATGGAAAGGCTGCTTGCTTTCTTGTGTATGGAAACTCCCAAACATCGGCCGTCAACATTTCTTGAGTGTGTGGTGCATTTTTCAAAGGATTGTTGTCATCTTCTTTTGTTGCGTTTTTAATTTCTTCACGGATCGAAATCATGGCATCACAAAAACGATCTAGTTCTGCAATACTCTCAGATTCTGTAGGTTCTATCATCATTGTTCCTCCTACTGGAAAAGAAACTGTTGGTGCATGAAAACCATAATCCATTAAACGTTTTGCAATGTCTACGACTTCAATGCCTTTTTGTTTAAAATCACGACAATCTATAATCATTTCGTGCGCAGCACGCCCTTTTTCACCCGTGTATAAGGTAGGGTAGTGATTGTCCAAGCGTTCTTTGATGTAGTTGGCGTTTAGGATGGCCATTTTTGTGGAATCTGTCAATCCTTTTGCACCTAACATTGTAATGTATCCATAGGAAATTAAACAAGCTAAAGCAGAACCCCAAGGTGCTGCAGAAATGGCTGTAATTGCTTTTTCTCCACCTGTTTTTATCATCGGATTTGAAGGTAAAAAGGGTACTAATTGAGGAGCAACACAAATAGGTCCTACTCCAGGGCCTCCTCCTCCGTGTGGAATGGCAAAGGTCTTGTGAAGATTTAAGTGACAAACATCTGCTCCAATAGTCGCCGGATTTGTCAACCCTACTTGTGCATTCATGTTGGCTCCGTCCATGTAAATTTGTCCACCGTACTCATGAATGATTTTAGTAATTTCCTGAATTTCACTCTCAAAAACACCGTGCGTAGATGGATAGGTTACCATTAATGCAGCTAAATTGTCAGAATGAAATATGGCTTTTTCACGCAAGTCGTCTACATCAATATTTCCATTTTCTGCAGTTTTGGTCACAATTACTTTCATACCTGCCATCACAGCAGAAGCAGGATTTGTTCCGTGTGCAGAAGCAGGGATGATGCAGATATTTCGATGAGCATCTCCGTTGGCTAAGTGATAGGCTCTTATGGTCATCAGACCTGCAAATTCTCCTTGTGCTCCAGAATTTGGTTGTAAAGAGGTCCCAGCAAAACCCGTTACAATATTTAATTGCTGCTCTAATTTCTTTAATACTTCCTGATATCCTTCTGCTTGATTTAAGGGTACAAATGGGTGAATGTTTCCCCATTGTGGATTGCTTAAAGGTAGCATTTCTGAAGCGGCATTTAATTTCATCGTACACGAACCTAGCGAAATCATGGAGTGATTTAAAGCCAAATCCTTTCGTTCTAATCTTTTGATATAGCGCATCATGTCTGTTTCAGATTGATACGTATTAAAAATTTTATTTTCTAAAAACGGGGTATTTCTTTTGGTGTTTTCTGCAATTACTGGAACCGATTTAGGGAATTCTTTTGCTTGTAAACTGAAAGCTTCTTCAAAACAATGAACTATTGCTTTTAGTTCTTTCATTCCTACAGTTTCATTGATCGAAATAGCAACATGATTTGCATCGATATAATTAAAATTAATTTGGTTTGCTTCCGCAACTACTTTTAATTTTTCTGCTTCTACCTCGATGAGCAGCGTGTCAAAGTAAGCGTTGTTTAATTGCTTAAAGCCAAGCTTTGTAATGGCTCCTGAAAGAATTGTTGTTTGTTGATGAACTCTGTCGGCGATGAACTGAAGTCCCTCTTTTCCGTGATATACCGCATACATTCCAGCCATAACAGCCAATAAAACTTGAGCAGTACAAATATTTGAAGTTGCTTTTTCACGTTTAATGTGCTGCTCTCTTGTTTGCAACGCCATTCTTAAAGCTCTTTTTCCGTTTTTATCTTTCGTGACCCCAATGATTCTTCCAGGAATACTTCTTTTGTAAGCTTCTTTGGTTGCAAAGTAAGCTGCGTGGGGTCCTCCGTAACCTAACGGAATTCCAAAACGTTGTGAGGTACCCACGACCACAGCGACCCCAAATTCTCCTGGTGCTTTTAATTTTACTAAGGATAAAATATCTGCAGCAACGGCTACTTTTATATTGTTTTCATTCGCTTTTGAAACGAAGTTTTCATAATCAAAAATTTGGCCATATTTTCCAGGATATTGCAAAATAGCGCCAAAAAAGGCATCAGAAAAATCAAAATCTTCATGATTTCCAATCACCAATTCAATTCCAATAGGAGATGAACGGGTTTGTAGTAATGAGCGTGTTTGAGGTAGAATTTCATTAGAAACAAAAAACTTGTTTGCACCTTCTTTTTTCTTTGAACGTTCTCGTACGTCATACAACAAGGCCATTGCTTCTGCAGCTGCAGTAGCTTCATCTAATAGCGATGCATTTGCTAATTCCATGCCTGTTAAATCACAAATCATCGTTTGATAATTGAGCAAGGCTTCTAGTCTTCCTTGTGCAATTTCTGCTTGATAAGGTGTGTAGGCGGTATACCAACCCGGGTTTTCTAAAATATTGCGCTGAATCACACTGGGTACAATGGCTTCATGATACCCTAAGCCGATATAACTTTTAAATACTTTGTTTTTTTCTGAAAGCTTCTTAATATGAGCTAAGTACTCATATTCGCTTAGGGCAGGTGCTAAATCCAATTCGTTTTTTAGGCGAATGTTATCTGGAACCGTTTCTGAAATTAACTGCTCTAAGTTTGCTGCCTTTATGGTGGCTAACATTTCATCTTGTTCCTTTGTATTTGGACCAATATGTCTTCTTTGAAATGAATTTGTATTCATAAAATAAAGTTTTGTTATGACTTATTTTTAGCGTTTTTTGTTGTGTTTTTCACAAAAAATCAAAGTGATTTTTTACGGATCAAAAATAAGCAATAAAACAGTTACTTAAGGAATACAAAATCGATAAAAAACATGAAATTATTAACTAAATATTAAGGTTATAAACAGAAAGCTTATTTTTGGCAAATGAAATGGTTTAGAATTCTGTTTGATTTTTATTTGAATGCAAGCATACACGTTGCATTAGCAGTTTTTAGCTTTGTAAAAATTACGGAAATTTATTTTGGTTTGCCTGCGAATGATTCTTTAAATTATTGCCTCTTTTTTGGAACCATTACTGGATATAATTTTGTGAAGTATGCTGGCGTTGCAAAATTGCATCATCGAAGTTTGACAACCACGTTAAAAGCAATACAGTTTTTCTCCTTTTGCTGTTTTTTACTCCTTTACTATTATGGGTATTTGCTGGCTATTCCAACCGTATTGTTATGTATTCCGTTTGGAGTAATCACAATATTATATGCTGTGCCCTTTTTGAGTGGGTTTCAAAAGAGTTTACGCACGTTTAGCTACTTGAAAATTACGGTTGTTGCTTTTGTTTGGTGTGGCTTTACGGTTTTTATTCCTGTATTTGATGCTGGAAAGGAACTGGATTTTACGCTCCTACTTTTTGTGCTTCAGCGTTTTTTTATTGTTGTAGTTTTAGTATTGCCATTTGACATTAGAGATGTACAATATGATGCCATTTCTCTTCAAACGATTCCTAAAAAAATAGGCATCGAGAAAACAAAGAGATTGGGGTTGGTTTTAATGATCATTTCTCTGGTAATTGAATACTGTATGCAACTAGAAATTGATTCAAAAAACAGTTTTTTAGGCTTCTTCTTTTTGGTGACTATTTTTTTAATGCGTGCTCAAAAAGAGCAATCTAAATACTACAGTTCTTTTTGGGTAGAGTTGCTACCCATACTTTGGTGGGTACTTCTTTTGGGATTCCGTAATTATTAGACATTATTCTGACTTTTTTTATCAACTTCAAGGTAATTGTTAACAAATAGAACAGATATAACAAAACTTAAAAAAGACTTCTATATCGACTTTTAACTTTGTAAATTTACCCACTTAATTCACAAGCAAAGTTTAAGAGATGGATTTAGTAAAAAGAAATTATATTTTCGATTTTGACAGTACTTTAACCAAGGTAGAAGCGTTGGATATTTTAGCTGAAATTACACTGGCAAATAACCCTAGAAAGGATGCCATTATCCAAGAAATCATTGATATTACCAATTTAGGAATCGATGGTGAAATCTCTTTTACAACCTCTTTAGAAAAAAGAATTCAATTGCTGAAAGCGAACAAATCGGATTTAAATCCTTTAATTGAAGCGTTAAAAAAACAAGTTTCCAAATCCATCGAAAGCAACAAAGCTTTTTTCGAAGCCTATGCAAATGATATTTATGTCATTTCTTGTGGCTTTAAAGAGTTTATCGACCCGATAGTTGCTGAATACAATATTCCCACCGAAAGGGTTTTTGCAAACACCTTTGAATTTGCAGCCGATGGAGAAATTGTTGGTTTTGATGTAACGAACCCCTTGTCGCAACATAACGGTAAAATAGAATGCTTAAAAGACATGAATTTATCCGGAGAAATACAGGTGATTGGTGATGGTTACAGTGATTATGTTACTCGTGAAGCAGGAGTTGCCGATACCTTTTTTGCTTATACAGAAAATGTTTCGAGAGAAAAAACTACCGAAAATGCAGATTATATAGCGCCAAATTTAGATGAATTTTTATACGTGAATAAATTGCCAAGAAATATTTCTTATCCAAAAAATCGAATTAAAATACTCTTATTAGAAAATGTGCATCCAGATGCTTTTGATAAATTATCAAAAGATGGTTTTTCAGTCGAAACTGTAGCACGAAGTTTGTCTGAAGAGGAATTGATCGAAAAAATAAAAGATGTCCATGTTTTGGGTATTCGCTCTAAAACAAAAGTGACTAAAAAAATAATTGCAGCAGCAGAAAAATTAATGACAGTTGGTGCTTTTTGTATTGGCACCAAACAAATCGATTTAGAAGCTTGTAAAGAAAATGGAATTGTAGTTTTTAACGCACCCTACAGCAATACGCGATCGGTAGTTGAATTGGCCATTGGAGAAATCATTATGTTAATGCGTAGTGTTTTTCAAAGAAGTACCGAATTGCATAATGGACAATGGAACAAAACCGCGCAAGGTTCTAAAGAAGTGCGAGGAAAAAAATTGGGAATTGTAGGCTATGGAAACATTGGAAAACAATTATCAATTTTAGCAGAGGCGCTTGGAATGCATGTGTTTTACTATGATATCGAAGATAAGTTGGCGCTTGGTAACGCTACGAAAGTCACTGATTTATCAGAGTTGCTAGCGATTTCAGATGTAGTTACGCTCCATATTGATGACAATGCTGCTAACAAAAACTTCTTTGGAAAGAAAGAAATTTCTCAGATGAAAGAGGGCGCAGTTTTCGTGAATCTATCTCGAGGTTTTGTTGTGGATATTTTAGCTTTAAAAGATGCCTTACTGTCTGGTAAAATATCTGGTGCTGCTGTAGATGTATATCCAGAAGAACCTGCCAAAAATGGTGAGTTTACAACAGAATTAAAGGGATTGAACAATGTGATTTTAACACCGCATGTGGGGGGAAGTACCGAAGAGGCTCAAAAAGATATCGCCGATTTTGTACCCAATAAAATGATGGCCTACATCAATTCAGGAAACACGGTAGATGCGGTAAACTTTCCAAACATACGTTTGCCAAGACAAACCAAAGCACATCGCTTTTTACACATCCACAAAAACGTTCCAGGCGTCATGGCAGAAATCAATAAAGTCTTAGCGAAATTTGATATGAACATTACCGGTCAATACTTGTCCACAGATGATAAAGTAGGCTATGTAATTTCAGACCTAGACAAAGAGTACAACCAAGATGTGCTCAATAAATTGAGAGCCGTAGAGGGGACTATTAAATTTAGAGTACTATATTAGTACCTAAAAAGTAATGGTATGACGAAAAGAATTTCAATAAAAATAATTCTTCTTTTGTTCCTCTTTACATTGAATCTTCATGGACAAATTAAGCTAAAAACCTATTCAGAAAAAATTGAAAAAGGGTTTAAGTTTTTGGCAGACAATGAGGAGTATTGTCCAGTTTCGGTGAAAGTAGATTTCGAGTTAAACAATATGTCTTCGTCCAGAGGGAATCATAAAATTTTTGTGATTCCAGCAAGAGCTAGAAATTATTTGATTACGAAATTAAAGTCAAAATTCTCAGGCAGCTATAGTTTTAGCAGTACCACTCGATTCAATTATGGAAATAGTTTGAAAGATCGCTATGACCAAAATTATGTCTACAACCTTCCTTATAAAAATAAGAGTACCTTTATATTGTATCAGGGATATCATGGAACAAGAACCCACCAAAATAAGAATGCATTAGATTTTTCAATGCCAATAGGAACCCCAATTCATGCAGCCCGAGAAGGTGTTGTTGTAAAAGTAATAGAAAAGAATACAATAACCTGTTATCAAAAAGAATGTGCTAAGTATAACAATTCAATATTAATATATCATTCAGATGGTACTTTTTCAAACTATTTGCATATCGATACCAACGGTGCTATTGTTGAGGTTGGCGACACAGTCGCCAAAGGGCAACGGATCGCAAAAAGCGGTAATATTGGTTGGTCTTCGGGGCCGCATCTTCATTTTGAAGTCTTTCAACAAAAGATTGGAAAAAGAATTACATTAAAGACGAAATTTAAAATTAATGAGGCATCTGAAGCAATTTACTTGAAAGAAAAGCAAAAATACACAAGAAATTATAATTAATTTAGAGTAATAAAAAATAGGATTGTTTTATATTTGAAGACAATCCTTTTTTTATGCATTATTTCAACACTTTAGAGTTCGCAAAAGAACAAGATAAATTAGACATTCTTTCTTCTTTACGAAATCGATTTCATATCCCAAAGGATAAAAAAGGAGATGAGTGGTTGTATTTTACGGGAAACTCTTTGGGCTTACAGCCAAAAACCACAAAAAAGTACATTCAGCAAGAATTAGAAGATTGGGCCAATCTGGGCGTAGAAGGTCATTTTGAAGCAAAGAATCCGTGGTTGGATTATCACGAATTATTAACCGATAAAATGGCGAAAATTGTTGGTGCCAAACCCATTGAAGTTGTGGTGATGAATACTTTAACCACCAATCTTCATTTATTAATGGTTTCTTTTTATAGGCCTACAAAAACAAAATATAAAATACTTATTGAAAGTGATGCGTTTCCTTCAGACCGTTATGCCGTAGCATCTCAATTAAAATTTCATGGGTATTCCGATGCCGATCTTATTGAATGGAGACCTCGAAAAGGAGAAGACCTTTTAAATATAGCTGATTTAGAAGCCATCGTTTCAGAACAGGGTGACGAAATTGCACTGCTCTTAATAGGAGGGGTTAATTATTATACAGGACAGTTTTTAGATTTTAAAAAAATCGCCGCCATTGGGCATTCAAAAAACTGTGTTGTTGGTATTGATTTAGCGCATGGTGCAGGAAACATTCAACCCAATTTACACGATTCAAATGTGGACTTTGCGGCTTGGTGTACCTACAAATACTTAAATTCAGGACCTGGAAGCTTGGCAGGTTTGTTTGTGCATGAAAAACATGCAAAAAATAAAGACTTACCTCGTTTTGCTGGTTGGTGGAATCATAATAAAGCAACGCGTTTTAACATGCGTCAACCCTTTGATGTGATGAAAGGTGCAGAAGGATGGCAATTGTCAAATCCACCCATACTCTCCATGGCAGCTATTAAAGCTTCCTTAGATTTGTTTGATGAGGTCGGTATGGATGCATTGCGGGAAAAATCCCTAAAACTCACTGGTTATTTTGAGTTTTTAATCAATGAAATTGACTCTGAAGAGATCACAATCATTACGCCATCCAATCCAAAGGAGCGCGGTTGTCAAATATCAATTCAAGTAAAGAACTCAGATAAAAATTTACATAAGAAATTAACAGCACAAAACGTTATTACCGATTGGAGAGAGCCTGATGTAATTCGATGTGCACCAGTACCATTTTATACGTCGTTTGAAGCGGTGTATCGAATGGTTTCTATTTTAAAAGAACTGTTAAAAAAATAGTAATAAGGCCTCCTGAGCTAAGAAACCTAATTTTTTATACTGCTCAAAAGCTGGTAGAAAGAAAACTAGAAAAGATGCAAAAGAAAGATAAAATAGTAATTGTTGGAGCTGGACTTTGTGGTTCTTTATTGGCTTTGCGTTTTGCACAAAGAGGGCATAAGGTAGCTGTTTATGAAAGCCGTCCAGATTTACGGAAAACTGCTGTTTCTGCAGGAAGATCTATCAATTTAGCTTTGTCAGACAGAGGGTTAAAGGCCTTGCGATTATGCGGTTTAGAAGCAGTTGCAAAAGAAATTTGTATTCCAATGTATGGACGCCTCATGCATGATGCAGCGGGAAATACATTTGCATCGAATTACTCTGGAAGAGATGGAGAATACATCAACTCTATTTCTAGAGGAGATTTAAATGGGATTCTATTAACGGAAGCAGAACAACATGAAAATGTTTCCCTTTATTTTAATAAAAAGTGTGCACATATAGATATTGTAAACAGGGTTGCTCATTTTGTGGATGCTGAAACAGATACAGATTTTACGATTGAGGCCGATGTTATTTTTGGCGCAGATGGGGCGGGTTCTTCTTTGCGAAAAAGCTATGTATCTGAACGTAATTTTTTGTTCAGTTATTCTCAAAACTATTTAAACCATGGATACAAAGAATTGGAGATTCCTGCAGATGAAAATGGAAATCACCAAATTAGTAAAGGGCATTTGCATATTTGGCCTCGAGGAGATTTTATGCTCATTGCATTGCCAAATAGAGATGGAAGTTTTACGGTGACACTTTTTTTAAGTTATGACGAAGGTGAATTCAATTTTGAAAACCTGATTACTGAAGAAAAGATTACCACATTTTTTGAGAAAGAATTTCCAGATGCCTTGGCATTAATTCCCAATATAAAAGAAGAGTTTATCAACAACCCAACTGGACCATTGGGCACCATCAAATGTTCGCCATGGAGTTATCAGCAAAACACCCTGTTAATTGGTGATTCGTCGCACGCGATTGTCCCTTTTTATGGGCAAGGAATGAATGCTTCTTTTGAGGATGTTGTTGTTTTGGATGAAATTTTAACACAAAATACAGCACAACTTCCAAACGGAAAGTTAGATTGGGGAGTTGTTTTTAAAGCCTATGAAAAAGCAAGAAAACACGATACAGATGCTATTGCAGACTTGGCCTTAGATAATTTTCATGAAATGAAAAAGCATGTCGCTAATCCATTGTTTAAAGAAAAAAGAACGATCGAAATGGCATTGGAAAAAAGATTTCCAACCCAATATGCCTCTAAATATTCGTTGGTTACTTTTAATGCAAATATTGGGTATGATGAAGCCATGAAAAGAGGAAGAGCACAAGACAAGGCATTGCTGCGATTAATTTCAAACAAAGCAATACAGATAACTCCTAATCCGACAAATGAAGCACTAGAGGAGATACTAAATAGGGTTGTTAAAGAAACAAATTTGATTTTAGAAGAGGAGTATCATAATGAAATATAAATGAAAAAATACATCATTTTATTACGGGGCATCAATGTATCGGGGAAAAATAAAATTCAGATGGAGGCATTGCGAGGGCTATTAAAGGAGCTTAATTTTACAAATGTGCACACCTATATTCAAAGTGGTAATATTGTTTTAGATTCAGAAGAAACGGCTTCCGTTGTGTGTCAAAAAATAAGAAAAGGGATTCAAGATACCTTTGGGATTGAAGTGCCTATATTGGCGAGAACTGTTGCACAATGGAGTCAGCTCGTTGAAAATTATCTTTTCTCCCTTGAAAATGAAAAAATAGTGGCCTTTACTTTTTTGAATGCAACTTCAAAAGAAACGAACATTTCAATTCAATCTCTTGGAGAAGATCAATATAAAATTAATGGAGATATTGTGTATTTACACTGCCCAACAGGGTTTGCAAGAACAAAATTAACAAATACGCGTATTGAGAAAAAACTCAATGTAATAGCAACAACAAGAAATTTAAGAACCAAATTAAAATTATTAGAACTAGCAACTTTATAATATGTCAGAAAAAAAAGTAACACCAAGAGGCGCATATCCACACGTAAAAGTAGTCGGAGATTTTATTTTTGTATCGGGAACCAGTTCCAGAAGAGCAGACAATACCATTGCAGGGGTTGATATTATTGATGAAATGGGGACCAAGCATCTCAATATAGCAACCCAAACTAGAGCAGTTTTACAAAATATTGATAAAAATTTGCAGTCTGTTGGTGCAAGTATCAAAGATGTAGTAGACGTTTCGACCTTTTTAGTAAATATGAATGATTTTGCAGAATATAACAAAACCTATGCTGAATTTTTTGACAAAGAAACAGGGCCTACAAGAACCACCGTTGCAGTTCATCAATTGCCGCATCCAGATTTGGTGGTGGAGATTAAAGTTACAGCCTATAAAAAAGCATAGCCATTGTTATGATTTCTATTGCGAGCTATGAATAAGACCGCTTTTAAGACAAACAATATGAAAATACAAAACTACATTAACGGAGAATTTGTAAACCCAATACAAGACGATTGGTTGGAGAATTACAATCCTGCAATTGGAGAAGTGTATGGACAAACTCCAAACTCATCGATTGAAGATGTAGAGAAAGCCTACCAAGCAGCTGCAACCGCTTTTTTAAGCTGGCGTCAAACTACTGTTGTTGAAAGAAGTGAAATTCTTACAAAGATCGCCAACTTAATTCTTGACAAAATTCATCTTTTAGCAGCAGCAGAATCTAAAGATAATGGAAAACCAATTGGCTTAGCTACGGAGATTGATATTCCGAGAGCTGCGGCAAATTTTCAATTTTTTGCCAATGCAATTACCCAGTTTTCATCGGAAGCACATGAAAGTATTGGAATGCATGCTGTAAACTTTACATTGCGGCAACCGCTTGGTGTGGTGGGATGCATTTCTCCATGGAATTTACCCTTGTATTTATTCACATGGAAAATAGCACCTGCAATTGCCGCAGGAAACTGTGTGGTTGCAAAGCCAAGTGAAATTACTCCCATGACCGCCTTTTTATTGGGAGACATTTGTAATGAAGCCGGACTCCCAAAGGGGGTTTTAAATATTGTTCACGGATTGGGAAATACTACTGGGAAAGCCATTGTATCACATCCCAATATCAAAGCAATTTCATTTACAGGCGGAACAGAAACGGGAGCTCAAATTGCCAGAATTGCAGCACCAATGTTTAAAAAACTATCTTTAGAGTTGGGAGGAAAAAACCCAAATATTATTTTTCAAGATTGTAATTATGAAAAAATGATGGCAGCAACAGTGCGTTCATCATTTACAAACCAAGGTCAGATTTGTTTATGTGGTAGTAGAATTTTAGTGGAAAAAACCATCTATGCGCAATTTAAAAATGACTTTGTTCAAAGAGTTTCTGATTTAATAGTAGGAAATCCATCGGCAGAAAATATAAATATCGGTGCGTTGGTTTCGAAAGCACATTTAGAAAAAGTAAAATTCTATATTGATATTGCAGCGGATGAAGGTGGCGTCATTTTATTTGGAGGAAATAAAGTTGTTGTAGAAGGGAGTGAGCATGGGTACTATTTACAGCCAACGGTTATTGAAGTTGCTGATAATAAATGCAAATTAAATCAAGAAGAAATTTTTGGACCAGTGGTTACGATTATGCCTTTCAATTCAGATGCTGAGGCATTGCATTTAGCTAATGAATCAAGATATGGTCTATCGGCTACTTTATGGACCAACAACTTGAATAGAACGCTTCAGTTTTCGAAAGAATTACAAACTGGAATTGTTTGGGTAAATAGCTGGATGTTGCGTGATCTAAGAACTCCCTTTGGTGGACAAAAAGATTCTGGTGTAGGAAGAGAGGGTGGGTTTGAAGCTCTGCGTTTCTTTACAGAACCTAAAAATATTTGCATTCAATATGAATAAAGAATAAATTAGAAAATGAAGTCTATTTGTGCTGGTAAATTTGCTAAAAGAATCAAGTACATCACTGAGGAAATAGTTTTCAAAATATAAATTAGGTCGCGATTGTGCTTGACCAGACATAAATTATAAGATGAATTTAAATTTACAAAACAAAAATGCATTGGTTTGCGGAAGTACGCAAGGAATTGGACTGGCAACGGCTATTTTATTAGCGGAAGCGGGTGTAAATGTGACGCTTATTGCAAGAAATGAAGAAAAGTTAAAAAAAACAGTTGCACTGTTGCCAAATTCAAATCAATGCCATGGTTATTTAATTGCTGATTTTTCAAAGCCCGAGGAATTAAAAGTGGTCTTAGCGGACTCCGATTTACAATTTCACATTTTGGTAAACAATACAGGGGGACCTGCTGGAGGGCCTATATTTGAAGCTAAAATAGAAGAGTTTGAAAGTGCCTTTACGCAACATTTAAAATGCAATCATCTTTTAGTGCAACATTTGGTCCCTTTTATGAAAACACAATGTTTTGGTCGAATTATCAATGTGATTTCAACTTCTGTAAAACAGCCTTTAGCGGATTTAGGTGTGTCGAATACCATTCGTGGTGCCGTAGCTAATTGGTCTAAAACATTGGCAAATGAGTTGGGAGAATTTGGGATTACAGTAAACAACGTATTGCCAGGTGCTACGGAAACTGAGCGATTGAAAGAAATCATACACAATAAAGCAGTGAAATCAGGACGTACATTTGATGCGGTTGCTACCGCGATGAAAAATGCTTCACCTGCAAAACGATTCGCAAAACCTGAAGAGGTGGCCAGTGCCATTGTTTTTTTAGCAAGTGAAAAAGCTAGTTTTATTAATGGAATTAATGTTCCCGTTGATGGAGGAAGAACAAAAAGTTTGTAAATTTAGAAAATTCTGGCGTTAGAGATTGAAATGCTATCCTTTTTATGTTGGTTTTAGCAGCACCCTTGTTCGCGAGAATACATAAAAAGATTTAATGGAAAGCCCGACCTTTTGGGAGCGCACAAAAAAATAAAAAAATGAATTTAGTACAGCCTTTAAATTTTAAAAAGTGGATTGATGAACATCGACATTTATTAAAACCACCTGTTGGAAACAAACAAGTGTGGGATCATGGTGAATATATTGTAATGATTGTTGGTGGCCCAAACAATCGAAAAGATTATCATTACAATGAAACTCCAGAGTTTTTTTATCAAGTTGAAGGGGATATGGTTTTAAAAATCATTGATAAAAATGGAAAGATGATTGATGTTTCCATCAATGAAGGGGATATTTATTTACTCCCTGCGAGAGTGCCGCATTCACCCCAAAGAAAGGAGAATACTGTTGGTCTAGTGATTGAATACCCTCGGGCTGAAGGCATGTTAGATGCGTTAGAATGGTATTGTGAAAACTGTGGAAATGCATTGTATAGAGAGGTATTCGCATTGGATAATATTGAAACAGATATGCCGATTATTTTTGATGGATTTTATTCGAACAAACAAAAATGTACTTGTGATGCTTGTGGAACCGAAATGAAAGCTCCTTAAAAAGTAAAACAGTGCTCTTTCGTCTTTCATAATAAAAGGACGAATTATATAAATATATGAAAAACCACTAGGCAAAAGCCTGTCAATGATAGCAAGATGGAAAAACGAAAACTACGTATAAACGGACATTCACATTTATTGCCTTATCCAGAACAAATTCCTCAGTTTATGAAAGACAAAGAGATTTTTTGGGTAGATGATGAACGAAAACATATGTTGCAAAAAGGATGGAAACGTCCAGTTACTGACTCTAGTTTTTTCTTAGATGAGAAGTTGCTGTGGATGGAAAAAAATAAGTTGGATCATGCAGTAGTTTTAAATCTCTCTCAGTTGTATGGAAACGGCTTGCGGTTAGAAGAAATGAAAAAAGCATTGCGTTTTCAAAATGATTTTAATGCAAAAGTACAGCATGATCATCCTGATAAGTTTACCTGTGGTTTTGTTGTACATCCTGGTTTTATTCAAGGAGCACTTTATGAAATTGAACGCTGTGTTGAAGAATTGGATTTGAAGGTGCTGTGCTTGCCAACACATTTTATGGACTCTATTGGGCAATGGCGCTGTGTTTTTGATAAGGAAAATGATCGCATTTTTGAATTGGCAGACAAGTATAAATTGGCGATTGAAATTCATCCTTATGATGGAGATAAAATGATAAAATTAGAAAATACCAATTGGCGTTTTCACCTAATCTGGATGTTGGCACAATGTGGAGATGCTTATCATTTTTATACTTTAAACGGAATGCAAGAACGATTTAAAAATATTAGAACTTGTTTTGCACATGGTGGTCAATTGGCACAGATGAATTTAGGAAGGCGTATTCAAGGTTTTGATGGAAGACCGGATTTGTTTGAAGGGAAAACACACCCTAGAAAAGCGGTGGGGCATAAAAATATCTTTTTCGACACTTTGGTGCACGATACAGATTCTCTAAAATTAATGATTGACAAACAGGGTTCTAGTCAGGTGATTATGGGGTTGGATGATCCATATCCATTGGGAGAAATGGAGAGTGATGCGCAATCTTCCTATCCTGGAAAAATTTTAGATTTGGCGAAAGATAGACAGATTATTAATGAGCAACAGTACGATCAAATCTGGGAGGAAAATACGCTTCAATGGTTGTTTGGTGACGACAAAAAAGCGAAACTTGACTTGATTGATAAGATACTTTCAAAAAAATAACAGGGGGTGTTATAAAGCATTTTAAAAACGGATTAAATCTCGATTCGTATGCTGCTGTTTGCTGTTAACATAAATTTTGCGTCTTCGTATTTTGGAGGGCCCATAAACCCTTTTGCATTGTTAGAGCACCCGTAAGCTTCTTTAGGAATTCCAAAGAAATTGACATCCATTTTTTTATTGCTGTTTTTGTCGTGAAAAACAGCAATAGCATATTCTCCTTTGGGGATTTCTTTGAAAGTATAGGTCACTTTTTTATCAGTAATTTTTGTGATTGCATTTTTAAAATCGGTTTTTAGAAATTGCGCTTTCTCATTGTGCAATGCAATTAAAACTTGCCCTTCATTGGAATCTAACCCACTAATAAAAACCGTTATCTGAAATGTTTCTTCTTGGGCATTCGTTGTAAAAAAACCAGTAAAAATGAATACAATTATTAAAATTATTTTTTTCATATGGGTTGTTTCTGAATTTTTTAGCGATTTTTTTCTATAAAATAGGAATACATAAATCTACAATAAATTTATTTTCTGGATGCTCTTGTGCATTGTTGTAGTAAATTTCAAACGGAGCTATTGTTGATTTTTGATACCCATGCTTAAGCATCCATGCAAATGAGGCTTCCCAAGCTTGTTGAAACTCTACGGGGGTAATTTCTAAGCTTGAAACAAGACATTTTGTACTTTCGAGAGTTCTTCGTGTTATTTCTCCTTCAACAGGTATAGGTTTGTTTAAAACAATGCAGGCGCTAATTCGTAGCGCACTTGGATCGGTTGTTTTGGGGCTGTCATGATAAATAGTAACCATTTTTGTGCGCTCATTGATCAACCCTTTTGGAGCCGCCCATTGAACGAGTCGGTCATAAACTCCTCCAATAGCTTCTATTTTTCCTTTGTAGGAAATAGCAGCAAGGGCTAATGTTTCTACTTGTTTTATAGCCGTATTTGTTTTCATCTTATTTTTCTAGGAATACGCTTTCTTAATTTCTTGTAATGTTTTATCAGAATGAATGTATTCTGAAATAATTGCATATCGCAATGCAGTAATATCTAGTTCAAAATAGTTTGCCCATTTGCTTTCTTTGAATAAATGTGTTATTTGTTTTTTTCTTTTTATTGCTTCTGAGAAATTAAATAAATGGGTGGTAGAGGTTTTCTGATTTGATTTGATTTCTGCCGTTTTTTTATCAAAGTTAATGTCAATAAAAAATATCTTTTCTTTAGAATGAATAGGATAAAAATCATTCCACTTGGCAAAGCCAATCCTGGTTGTTTGGTTTTTGTAGTCTTCTTTAGCAATCAATTTCCACCTACAATTGGCAACTCTTCCCCAATGGTTTGATTTACGATAAACACCTTCTTCTGTGTAAAAGTAACGACTCTCTGATTTACTTTTATAATTTATTTTTTCTGGAAAAGAAAAATCGTTTGTTTGTGTAAATTCACAAAAGGTATGTTTAAAGAAATTGGATTGATTGTAGGCTTTCAAGAAAATATTTTTATAAATGTAATGAAAATGTTACCACGAATATACAGAAGCAATTTCACAATTTAAGAAAAGATTGCATAGAAAATAAAGAGATTCCTTTGGTGTATTGCATAAAAAAAACGCAATCAAATGAATGATTGCGTTTTTGCTATTTTAAAGAATGATTCTTTTAAAGGTTCTCCAGATAAATAGGAGGAAGCGATTCACTTAATAACACTTAAAGTGTTATCTGATCTCTACTTACTTTACTTCTTCAAAATCTACATCTTCTACATTGTCTCCTTGCGCATCAGCTTCTGGTTGACCTTGTTGCTCTGCTCCTGGATTTGCTCCTTCAGCGCCACCTTGTGCTGCATACATCTCTTCAGATGCTGCTTTCCAAGCTTCGTTGATGGTTGCTAATGCAGTATCAATTTGTGCTAAATCTTTCGATTCGTGTGCTGCTTTAAGTTCTACTAAAGCTGCTTCGATCGGTGCTTTTTTATCGTCAGATAATTTTTCTCCAAATTCTTTTAATTGCTTTTCTGTTTGGAAAATCATAGAATCTGCCTCATTGATTTTTTCTGCAGTTTCTTTTGCAGCTTTATCAGCATCGGCATTTTCTTCTGCTTCTTGTCTCATTTTAGCGATTTCTTCTTCAGATAATCCTGAAGATGCTTCAATTCTAATCTCATGAGATTTGTTAGTTCCTTTGTCTAAAGCAGATACTTTAATAATCCCATTGGCATCAATGTCAAAAGTTACTTCAACTTGAGGAACTCCTCTTTGTGCTGGAGGTAAACCATCTAAATGGAAACGTCCAATTGTATTGTTATCTGCAGCCATTGCTCTCTCTCCTTGTAAAACATGTATTTCTACAGATGGTTGGTTGTCTACTGCTGTTGAGAATACTTGAGATTTTTTTGTAGGTATGGTTGTGTTTGCATCAATTAACTTTGTGAATACATTCCCCATTGTTTCAATTCCTAATGATAAAGGCGTAACGTCTAATAACAATACATCTTTTACATCACCAGATAAAACTCCACCTTGAATTGCAGCTCCTAAGGCTACTACTTCATCAGGGTTTACCCCTTTACTTGGAGATTTTCCGAAGAATTTCTCTACCGCTTCTTGTACTGCAGGGATTCTTGTAGAACCACCAACTAAAACAATTTCATCAATATCTGAAATTGTTAAATCAGCGTTTTTTAATGCTGTTTGACAAGGTTTAATAGTTCTTTTTACCAGATCGTCAATCAACTGCTCAAATTTAGCTCTAGACAAAGTTCTAACCAAGTGTTTTGGTCCGCTTGCAGTAGCTGTAATATAAGGTAAGTTAATTTCAGAAGATGTAGTGCTAGATAATTCAATCTTCGCTTTTTCAGCAGCTTCTTTTAAACGTTGTAAAGACATTGGATCTTCTCTTAAGTCCATGTTTTCGTCCGCTTTAAATTCTTCAGCCAACCAGTTAATGATCTTCTCATCTACATCATCTCCACCTAAATGTGTGTCTCCATCAGTAGCCAATACTTCAAATACACCATCTCCTAATTCTAAGATAGAAACATCGTGTGTTCCACCACCAAAATCAAAAACAACAATTTTCTTATCATCGCTAGACTTGTCTAAACCGTAGGCTAATGCAGCTGCGGTTGGCTCATTTATAATTCTTCTTACTTTTAATCCTGCAATTTCACCTGCTTCTTTTGTAGCTTGTCTTTGTGCATCGTTAAAATAAGCTGGTACAGTAATTACAGCTTCTGAAACATCTGCTCCTAAATAGTCCTCAGCTGTTTTTTTCATTTTCTGTAAGACCATTGCAGATACTTCTTGTGGCGTATACAAACGACCATCAATATCTACTCTTGGAGTATCATTGTCTCCTTTGACTACTTTATAAGGTACTCTCTTTACTTCTTTTGAAGATTCAGAGAATTTATTTCCCATAAAACGTTTGATAGAATATACGGTTTTGGTAGGGTTGGTTACTGCTTGTCTTTTTGCAGGGTCTCCAATTTTACGCTCACCATCTTCAACAAATGCAACGATTGAGGGAGTTGTTCTTTTTCCTTCTGAATTAGGAATTACAACTGGCTCATTTCCTTCCATCACAGACACACACGAGTTGGTTGTTCCTAAATCTATTCCTATAATTTTACTCATAATCTTTATTTTATATTAAATTCATTTTTAATTCAACATCTACCTAATAGTCAAAGTGTGTGCCAACTGTTTTTTAATTGTAAAATGTCAGTTATTCCAGTCAATTTTGTTTTAATAATGTCATTTTGGCATGTAACATCTTTCTTCAGTATTATTGCTTTACATTAGATTTTTATCTAATTGCTGAAATAAAGTTGGTCATTTAGTATTTTTTTTCATTATTAACTCATTAATTACCATTTATTTTTATAAAATAGGTAATCTTTTAATAGTTTTTTTGTATTATTGACATGACTAATTTTTAACTAACTTTAACTAATTACATTATGAATACAAATTTCAAAGACCATTTTATTAATGCATTACTCCATTTTCTTTATAATTATTTTGTTTATTTCTTGTTTGTTGTTCCATTTGATTTGTGGAGAAAGGCAGTTGTTAGACTTTCAGAACAGAAGACGACTGGGGCGATAAATATTAAAAAGATTGATAGTCAATGGCCATTTTTGTCATTTCTGAAGTCTTTTATTATCGATTTTCTTATCGATGGATTCATTCTCATGAGTTATGTGACTGCACCGATTACTGCAATTGTTGTTGGTGCTAATGACGGTGGCTTTGGAGGTTTCCTTATTATTCTTGTTGGATCTTATTATGTTCCGCTTGCATTATCTATCTTAAGAGATCTTACACAACTTTACATTCTCCCATTAAAAAAGTTTTTAAGCTGGGTAAGAAAACCTGCTCAATATATGGATTTAAAAATCGAGAACAAATAATTTATATTTATTAAATCCAAAGAATTTAAATAAATAGTATTCTAAAAATAGCCCGTGAGGGCTATTTTTTTTGTTAGTTTGCTTTTTTGATTATGATTTTTCTATACTTTTTTAAGAGGCTGTAGCTTCGAGTATTTTTTAGTAAAAGTACAAATAAAATTAGGTTTTAATGTCGTAATTTATACATTTACACAAAATATACAATTTTAATTACCAATGTCGCAATTTATTAGTGTTTTTGATATGCTTAAAATTGGTGTGGGGCCCTCAAGTTCCCATACCTTAGGTCCTTGGAGAGCAGCGCAGCAATGGATCTCAAAATTAAAAGAATCAAGTTGTTTTTTGTGGGTTGATGAGGTTAAAGTGGATTTGTATGGTTCTTTATCATTAACAGGGAAAGGACATGCTACAGATGCTGCAATCTTACTAGGTTTAAGTGGAACAGATCCTGAGTTCATTCCAATTGAAGAGATTGATGCCATTTTAGCTGCTGTTAAAGACAGCTCATTATTGTACTTGAATAATGAGAAAATGATCTCTTTTTCTATTGATAATATTCAATTTAATAAAGAGTTTCTTCCTTTAAATCCAAACGGGATGACATTTACAGCATTTCAAAATAAGGAAATTATTTCTAAAGAAACCTATTATTCAATAGGTGGTGGATTTATCATTCAAGATGATGATTCGTTGGTAGATGAAATTGAAGTAACAAAACAAAATTTTCCATATCCAATTAACCGTGCAGCACAATTAGAGCAGTATTGCGAGCAAGAAAATTTAGCTATTTCTGAGATTGTACTTCAGAATGAATTGGTGTTAAACCCCATAACTAAAATTGATGACGAATTGCATCGTATTTGGTCTACAATGTTAGAATGCATGTATATAGGTTGTCATACAAAAGGTGTTTTACCTGGCGGGCTTTCTGTAAAAAGGCGTGCTTTCGACACCCATGTCAAGTTGATTAAAGATACACAATATACAAATCCGGAAGATTGGATTAGGGCAATAAGGAGTACAGAAGTAAAATTTCGTGAAATTTTAAAATGGGTAAGTTGTTTTGCACTTTCAGTAAATGAAGTGAATGCTTCTTTAGGTCGCGTCGTTACGGCTCCAACCAATGGAAGTGCTGGAGTAGTTCCTGCCGTTTTAATGTACTATCTGGTAATAGAGAACCATGAGGCAGATTTTGAACACATTAAAAAATTCTTACTAACGGCCGGTGAAATTGGAAGTGTTTTTAAGAAAAATGCGACAATTTCTGCTGCGATGGGTGGCTGTCAAGCAGAAATAGGGGTTTCTTCAGCTATGGCAGCTGCGGCTTTAACTGAGTTATTAGGTGGATCAGCAGCTCAATGTTTAGTTGCTGCAGAGATTGCCATGGAACATCATCTAGGCTTGACTTGTGATCCAATTGGTGGCTTGGTACAAATACCCTGTATAGAAAGAAATGCAATGGGGGCAATTAAAGCAATTAATGCTGCAGAAATGGCTTTAGAAACAGATCCAAAAGAGGTGAAAGTTCCGTTGGATAAAGTGATTGACACGATGTGGGAGACCGCTAAAGATATGAATAAAAACTATAAAGAAACTTCTAGGGGAGGTTTGGCAGTTACTGTTAGGATGGTGGACTGCTAATTTGTTATAAGGAAGTTTCAAACAAAAAAAACCAGGAGTAGAAACTCCTGGTTTTTTAGTTTTGAGTAAATACTCTATTTGTTAGAACTTTGAACTGCTAAGTTATAGATTACTAAACCAAATCCAATTTTGTTAATTGCATCACCAATATTATAGATAATATCCATTTTATCGTTTAAGAAAGATAGATCAGAGTACCATTGTCCTGATGATGTTCCTGCCATGTACCCTAATGGGTATATAGCCCATCCAACTAATACAAACCAACATAAAGTTTTGTGAGCACTTAATACAGATCCACCAGCCTCAACAGCTAACTTCTTCGCAGATCCTAACCAAATGTCATAAACAATTTTAAAGTATGCAGCTCCAGATAGAAGTCCCCAAATCTGTGCGTTAGGTTTGTCAATAGCTTCACCTATATAACCAGTTACAAGCATAACAACAGACCAGAAGATTAAACTCCACATCATAGATTTTTTGGCACCAGCTACTTTTAGAATTAGGTAAAATTCAACACACATTAACGGTACTGTTAAAACCCAGTCTACATAACGGAAAAATACTGGAGAATCTCCTGCTTTCGTTGCAACATCATAAGTTCCAATCCAATAATCCCTCATGTACCAATAGTGAACTGCTGCTATGAAAGTAATTAAAGCAGAAATAAGAATTGAGGTTCTCCATTTCTTGTCAAAACTGTTCATTGAAAAGAAGAAAAACACGGATGCAGCCATCATGGCCATACATCCTACAAAAAATGTAAATCCAACATAATCGTCTGTTGGCATTTTCGCCATTTTAGCCATTTTTGCTACCGGCTCAACTGCCTCAACTATGGCCTCAGTAGACTTAGCTATTGTGTCTTGTGCTGCAGTAACAATTTCAGCCGCTTGAATCATTAGTAAATTCATAATAATATATAAGTTTAAGTTAATAAAATATTTAGTGATTTGACACCAATATATCCCAAATATAAGGAAATAATTATTAAATTTACAATTACATAAATATTATTATGAAGAATTACCAGAATTTTATGATGTTTTTTACGTTTTTCATGTTTTGGTTTAGCATCCAATTTGGCGATATTGTTGAAGATTCTGTCGCTTTTGTATTGATCGTTTCTCTAGGAATATTGCACGGTGCAAACGATTTACACATTTTGGCAAAAGGTAAAAATAGTAAGATGGTTTTTTTAAAACATCTGTTGGTTTATCTGACAATTATTATCGCTTGTGTGCTGATCTATTTATTCAGTCCTTTTATTGCTATTCTACTGTTTATTTTATTAAGTTCTTATCATTTTGGAGAAGAACATCTGGGAGAAAAGATTAAAGTCAATCGAATTTTCAACTTAATTTTTTACCTGCTCTATGGTGTTTTTCTGTTCTCCATACTTTTTTATGTTTCATTAACAGCGGTAAATGAAATTATGCAAGAACTTACGGGAATTACCTTTACAAAAATTCAAATAGCCAATGCTTTTTCAATTTCTTTATCAGTGCTCTTAATTTTAAGTATCTATTTATATGTAACAAAGAAAATTAAGTTAAGTGTGCTATTTAAAGAATTCTTTTATTTGTGCCTTCTATCTTTAGTCTTTAAAACCTCTTCGTTGATATTAGGCTTTGCTATTTACTTTATATTTTGGCATTCCATTCCTTCACTATTAAATCAAGTTGCCTTTATCTATGGAGATCTTACTAAAGAAAGTGTTGTAAATTATTTTAAGAAAGCATTTATCTATTGGATGATAAGTGTTTTTGGACTCCTTGTCTTATATCAAATAATCCCTGAGGTTCATTTATTTTCAAGCATTATCTTTGTATTGTTATTTGCTGTTACCGCTCCTCACACTTGGGTGATGTTTAAAATGAAAAATTAACGAGTAAACACGAGTTCTGTCTTTGAAGAGAGCGCTGTAGAAAATCGATAGCTCTCTCCATTAAACCCTTTAATCCCCTCGATAGTCGTAATATTATTTTCTAGAAGATACCGCACCATGAGTCCACGAGCTTTTTTTGCAAAAGTCATTATAACTTTATAGTCTCCATTTTTTAATTCTTTAAAGACTGGCGTAATCATTGGAACTTTTAATACTTTTTGATTGACTGCTTTAAAATACTCCGAACTGGCTAGGTTTATAAATAACTCATCATCTAGTAGTTCTTCGTTCAATTTGTTTGCCAAGGTATCTCCCCAAAATTTATAGAGATTTTCTGTTTTGCCAACCTTGAGTCTAGTACCCATTTCCAATCGATACGGTTGAATCAAGTCCAACGGCTTCAATAAGCCATATAAACCCGATAAAATCCTTAACCTATTCTGTAACAAAGGTATTTTCTCTTCGGATAAAGAGTTAACGTCAATACCTCTAAACACCTCTCCTGTAAAAGAATAAATTGCTTGTTTTGCATTTTTTGGCGTAAATGGAGTTTCCCAAAGTTGGTTGCGTTCATAATTTAAATCGGCCAAAGCAACGGAAATTTTCATTAGCTCACCAATTTTATTTTTTGAAAGTGACTTTAGTTTTTTTTGCAACTTCTCTGATTGCGGCAAAAATTGAGGTTGGGTAAACAAACTTGTTGGCGCCTTACTCTCAAAGTCTAAAGATTTTGCTGGAGAAATAATAATTTTCATAAATAATCTATTGTTTTGTAAAAGTACAACTTCAAGGATATAATTTCAAGTTTTTGAAACTCAAATAATCAATTTTAATATCAATAAAATTGATGATGACTGTCTCATTTTTTTCTATTTTTCAGTATCTTTAACGAACAATAAAATACCAAATTTGTGATGAAACTATCAGCAATAAAGAAACATTTAAAAAGCATAGAAACGATTACATTTCAGCTCCCAAATAGGCAACTAGTAGCCCGTCATTTCCATGTAACTGAAGTCGGGAAAATAACAAAAAATTTCATTGATTGTGGAGGTAAAATTCGAAATGAAGAGTTCATTGGCTTTCAATTATGGGAAGAAAATGATTATGATCATCGATTACATCCTGAGAAATTAATGGAAATTATCGAACGTTCTGAGCAGCTTTTTGAGTTTCCAGATTTGGAACTTGAAGTGGAGTATCAAGGAAAAGAAACGATTGGAAAATATGGTTTGGACTTTGATGGTAAAAACTTTTTATTGACCTCAAAACTTACCGCTTGTCTGGCAAAAGACGCTTGTGGGATTCCACAAGAAAAAACAAGAATTAGCATTTCTGAGGCGAAGAACCTAAATGAATGTGATCCAAATTCAGGTTGTTGCTAATGTCTTCAGTGTCTCTATTTAGTAAATAAATCGAACGTTGTTGTCGATTAAATCAACACATTAATAGGAGCTCTCAAAAGAGTTCTAAACAAAAGAAACAAACATCTATGCATCCAATTTTAAATCAAAACTTATTTTTTATAAAAGAACATGTCGGCATATTCAAAGCAGCAAATAATTACGACATCTACAATCCAGAAAATCAAGAAATGATACTGTCTTGTCGTGAAGAGAGCCTTGGTTTTTTCACCAAGTTATTACGATTTTCAGAATACAAAAGAATGACTCCTTTTCATGTGGAAGTGAAGACTCCTCAGGGAGCAAAAGTGCTCACCGTAAAACGAGGCGTGTCTATATTTGTTTCCAACGTTGAGGTTTTTGACGAAAAAGATAAGTTAATCGGAATGTTCAAGCAAAAATTATTTTCAATAGGAGGGAAGTTTAATGTGCTGGATCCACAAGAAAATATCTTGTGCAAATTAAAAGGGAAGTGGACGCGTTGGGATTTTAAATTTATGAAAGACGATATAGAACTCGGTCATGTAAGTAAAAAATGGGCAGGATTGGGAAAGGAAATGTTTACCAGTGCAGATAATTATATGTTAGAAATTAACAAAGAAGTTTCAAAAGAAGATCCTTTGCGAATTTTAATTCTTGCAGCCGTAATTTGTATCGATATGGTATTAAAAGAATAAGGAATATCCTTAAAAAACAAACGCTAGTATTGACGGCGTTTATTCTTAGGTAATTATTGTTAAAGATCGTCTTTAGAATTTACTGTATAGGTCCTCCATTTGTCTAAACAAGCCTTAATATCTTCAGGTATTTCAGAGTTAAAACGCATAAATTCTCCAGTTGTTGGATGTGTGAATCCTAATGTTTTTGCATGCAAAGCTTGTCTTGGCAATGTTTTAAAACAGTTTTGGACAAACTGCTTGTATTTGGTAAAAGTAGTGCCTTTTAGTATGTCATTTCCACCATAACGCTCATCATTAAAGAGGGTGTGTCCAATGTGTTTAAAATGGGCTCTAATTTGATGGGTTCTTCCTGTTTCTAGTTTACATTGTACTAAGGTAACATACATAAACCGATCTATTACTTTGAAATGGGTGACTGCATGTTTTCCAAAATCACCTTCAGGGAATACATCCATTTGTAATCGATTTTTTAAGCTGCGCCCAATATTTCCTTCAATACGCCCTTCATCTTCATCGATATTCCCCCATACTAGGGCATAATACAGACGTTCCGTGGTTCTGTCAAAAAACTGTTTTGATAAGTTTGCCAAAGCAGCCTCTGTTTTTGCAACCACCAACAATCCACTAGTATCTTTGTCAATTCGATGGACGAGTCCAGGGCGTTCGTTTGAATTTGTAGGTAAGTTTTCGATATGGTGAATTAAACCGTTCACTAAAGTCCCAGAGTAATTTCCATGACCAGGGTGTACAACCATTCCTGCTTTTTTATTGACTACAATAACGGCATCATCTTCATAGACGATATCAATCGGTAAATCCTCTGCAATCAACAATTGCTCTGCTGGTGGATGTGATAAGAGCACTCTAACAACATCATTTGGTTTTACTTTATGATTTTGCTTTACGGGAATTTCATTCACTAAAATATTTCCATTTTTTGCCGCTTGTTGAATTTTATTTCGCGTCGCATTTTCTATGAAATTCATTAAAAATTTATCAACTCGTAAAGGCTCTTGTCCTATACTAGCTGCAAATTTATGGTGCTCATATAAATCCTCATTTTCTATTTCTTGGTCGTTGTTCTCTTGCATAATTCCTCGGTAAGTACTTGAAATTTAATTTCCTTTGCCATCCCCTAAAATCAACTCAATGGTCGAATTTTTTGGTAATTTATCTCCAATCTTTATTTTTCTATTCTTAAATTTCAACCCCCTTACAACATCTTTCCCAATGTCTGGTACATATGAAAACTCAGTTCCAACATTAAAACCAGTTGACTTTAATTCGGTGGTAGCTTGTCTCTTTGTACGACCATTTAAATCCGGTACCTCTAAAGAACGATACTTTGAAGGATTTAAAACCAAGTAAATTTTACGTTTTTCTTTTACGAAGTCACCCGCTTTTGGGGATTGTTCTATGACTGATTTATTTGGGTAATTGGGGTTGTAACTAGCAGAATCCATTACTTTTAAATCGAGATTTAATTCCGTTAACTTTTGTCTTACTTCCACCAACGACATTTTTTCCAAGTTTGGTACTTGTATTTTTTGATTGTGGTTTGTGGTTACGCTTAACCAAAATTTTAATGCGAAAACTAAAAGCAACAAACTCACAAATGCAATTAATAATTGCTTTAAAAATGACTTACTAATTAGAAACTGAATAACACCCATTTTTCGATTTTTAGAACAAACAAAGATATAAAAACTAAACGTGGCTGTTTCTATTTATATTTTGATAAATTTGTTTTATTTTTTTAGCATAAATGAAACAAAATATCGCCATAATAATGGGTGGCTATTCAGCCGAAGTTGACATTTCTATAAAAAGCGGAAATGTTGTTTATACGCATTTAGACAAAGAAAAGTATAGCCCTTTCCGAGTGCTTATTTTACACAATAAATGGGTGGCTTTAGATGCGAACGGGAAAGAATACCAGATCGATAAAAATGATTTTTCTTTTCTATTAGGTACCCAAAAAATAGTTTTTGATTGTGTTTTCAATGCAATTCATGGAAATCCTGGTGAAAATGGAGCCATTTTAGCCTATTTTAAATTAATAGGATTGAAGCACACATCTGCAAGTCCATATCAAATGGCTCTTACGTTTAATAAAAGAGATACCTTAAGTGTTGTGAAAGAATATGGAATTAAAACCGCAACTTCTTATTATTTGAACAAACGGTCTCAGATTGATCTTGATGCCATCATTGCTAAAGTTGGTTTGCCTTGTTTTGTAAAGCCAAACAATGCAGGTTCTAGTTTTGGTATTTCAAAAGCTCACAACCTAGCAGAGATGTTGCCAGCGATTCAAAAGGCGTTTAAAGAAGATTCTGAAATATTAATTGAATCTTTCTTGGAAGGTAGAGAGGTTTCAGTTGGAGTTATTCAATATCAGCAAGCCCTTAAAGTATTGCCAATTACAGAGATTGTTACAGAAAATGATTTCTTCGATTATGAAGCAAAATACCAAGGAAAATCTACCGAGATTACCCCTGCAATACTTTCCTCAGCAATACAGGAAAAAGTGGTGTTTACCGCCAAAAAAGTATACCATAGTCTCAATTTGTCTGGTTTTTCAAGAGCAGAATTTATTTTGGTAAAAGGAGAGCCTTATTTTTTAGAAATTAATACAGTACCTGGTTTAACAGAAGAAAGTATCTTACCACAGCAAGCTGCATGTGCAGGTATTTCTTTAAAACAACTATTTGATAATGCCATTCAGTCGGCTTTAAACTAAGAATATGAAAAGAGCAATTTTCCCAGGGTCCTTTGATCCTATTACATTAGGTCATGTTGACATCATAGAAAGAGGTATTACTTTATTTGATGAGTTAATTATTGCAATTGGTGTTAATTCAGGAAAAGAATACATGTTTTCTTTAGCGGAACGCAAGCACTTTATTGAAAATTGTTTTAAAGGCAATCCAAAAGTAAAGGTGGTCACCTATAAAGGGTTGACGGTTGATTTCTGTATGAAAAATAACGTTGACTTTATTTTAAGAGGTTTAAGGAATCCAGCAGATTTTGAGTTCGAAAAAGCAATTGCACACACCAATCGAGATCTAGCCCCTGTAGAAACAATATTTTTATTAACAGCAGCGAGTACTTCTTATATATCATCATCCATTGTTCGAGAGGTCATTCGAAACGACGGGGATTATACGAAGCTGGTACCAAAAATGGTGAGAATATAGCATTCTAATTACTACATCTTTTGATTTTTAAATACATTATGAAAAAAATAGTTTATTTCATTTCGTTTTTTTTGCTCCTTTCTTGCGATGTTTCAGAGAAAGAAAATGCAACAGGATTTAAAACCTTATTCGAAAGATCTGCAGGTACTGAAACACCTGAGTACAAAGATGTAATTGCTTTTTATGCTGCTTTAGCAGACGCCTATAATGAGATCTCCCTCTTTTCTTTCGGACAAACAGATGCAGGTGAGCCGCTACACTTGGTAGTATATAGTGCTGAGGGAATTTATAATATCGATGAAATTCGAAATTCAAAAAAAAACACGCTCTTAATTAACAATGGAATTCATCCAGGAGAATCTGATGGAATTGATGCCTCGATGCTTTTCTTGAGAGATATTGTTCAAAACGATTCTTTGAAAAAGAATTATAAGAACACACTTATTGCAATTATTCCTGTTTATAATGTTGGTGGCGCCTTAAATAGAAACACCCATTCAAGAGCCAACCAAAACGGACCTAAAGCATATGGTTTTCGTGGAAACGCAAGAAATTTTGATTTAAATAGAGATTTTATTAAACAGGATACTAAGAATTCAGCTGCATTTGCAGAGATTTTCCATACTGTCAATCCAGATGTTTTTATCGACAATCACGTGAGTAACGGTGCGGATTATCAATATG
>ERZ1047472.505-NODE-505-length-34464-cov-17.036996_pt1 | contig 34464 bp, 25 predicted proteins | sample MGYA00383095_ERZ1047472 | MGnify/ENA primary metagenome ERZ1047472 (study PRJEB29581, sample SAMEA5548365) | metagenome | biome: marine; feature: coastal; material: water | depth 1 m | study: Short-term variability in the microbial, nano- and picoplankton... | reverse complement strand
TGATGTGTTCGAAGTAAGGCAGATAGGTGTGCTTAATATCGGCGTTTTCCCCTGAACCGCCTTTCACACCGTCAGCCCCAAAAGATTGCAGCTCATAGGGGATTCTTACGCCGGCAAATGGTTCGCAGACGTAGTGGTAATCTCTACTCCAAGGGTCCGTAGGGAGCGCACTGATATAGCCGTTTTCAGGAAAATTCGCTGGTGGGTTACCTGTTGTCGCTCGCTCAATGAGTGCTCTCAGTCCCTGCTCGGTCCAGGGGTAGGTTCGGTTGTCGCTAATGTATGCCTCTAATGGCACCGCAAGGTCGCGGAAATCTTCAAGGATGCGGTCTATCTGCGGCTTTTGGATCTCATAATCAATTCCCAACTCCGCGTTCAACGCAGCTGCCGGGTCTTCATTGCAATAAACTTTAACGTCCATCGATAAAGGCCTGAGATTGGCGACGGTATCGAGCACAACAAAGTCTTTATAAATTGGGAAACCTTGGTAGTCCGTAGCCAGATACTTGCCGCAGGTGACGTTGCCAGGGTACTGCGCTACGTCTTTGTAGTTTGAGTTTGGCGACACTTGGCCAGTCTCTTCCAGTGCCTGTGCGGCCTGATCCTCGGTTGATGCGCAACCTGTAAGTAAACCAAGCATTGCTATGCACGAAAAAAATATGGCGGGGTGGCGCATGTTAACTTCCTCGAGGTCTTTTTTGTTTTGTGGATGACGCCACAGCCCAAAGGTGCTCTGTTTGCGAACAGGTTGATTGCACTGATGCGACGGTGAAGTCCGGCGCGACGTTGGGGTCATAATATCGTAAGTCTAAATTAAATGGACTGTCTGTTCTAAAGTTTATCGGTCTTCGCTGTTTCATCTGCGGCAATATGGAGCTGTGAACGCCAAATGCTGTGGTCGCGGAACGGATATTAAGGTCTTGGTGCTTCGTGAGAATGTTCAGCTTTGACAACTAAAAACAGTGTCTGTTGAAAAGTTTGAGGGTGCCCGGTAAACGTCACCTAGGCCATGTACTTTTGATCGGAATGTTCACAGGTGCAAGGGTTCGTATGCCAGCGCTGTTTGTGGGAATATGAAGTGGCACCCTACCAACAATCACCCGGTTACAGGCGGTCATATGTCGCTTAAAAGAGACCCAAAGGCTTGCTCCACCACCATCATAAAACCCAGCCAGATACTTTCTGCTGAGGAGCGGCTGGCATTGACGCGTTCAAGTGATTTGCTCGGCGCTACACTGGTTGTTCAGAACTGGGGTTTAATTTTTCTGCTCTTGGGTTTGGCTGCGCATTACCCCGGGGCGGTGACCGTGCTCCTTGTGATGGTCATGTTACCCGGACGTCAGTTAGGCTTGGCTGTTCTTATGCACGAAGCGGGACATGGCACTTTGTTCGCAAGCTCTAAGTTGAATCGCGTAATAGGCCAGTGGTTTTGCGCGCTGCCCACTCTGGGAGATTTGCCAAGTTACGCGGCAGGCCACTTGCAGCATCATAGAAAAGCGGGCACTGCTGACGATCCGGATTTGATGAACTACGCGGCTTACCCCATTTCAAAACGAAGCTTTGCTCGAAAAGTATTTCGAGATTTAACCGGGCAAACGGGTGCAAAGCTGTTAATCAGCCTTGTTAAGGGCGGCGCCGGCAATTTGAGCCGTGGTCAAGCTGAAGGGCGAACGCCGCTGTTACAGCAAATAGTGGTCCAAGTAATCCTGTTCCTTATTCTCTACGCGTTTGGGTGGGGCTGGACCTGGTGGCTTTGGTTCGCCAGCTTTATGACGACTTACATGCTAGTGATTCGACTTCGCCAGATAGCCGAGCACGGGGCAGTACCCGATTTATATGACCTTGATCCCCGAAAGAATACCCGCACCGTAGATGCGCCTTACTGGCAGCGATTTTTGGTAGCACCAAACGCCGTAAATTTCCATTTAGAGCATCACTTTATGGCGGCCGTGCCCTGCTATCGACTTGCTGAGCTTCGCCGACTGCTAAACGCTCGCGGCTATTTTGATGTAACGCCCCGTGACTCGAGTTATGGCGGGGTACTGATGAAAGTGTTGCAACAATCCGCATCACCCTAAACCCCTTCGATTCAACCAGATAACACCACTGCCCCCATCTGAACTGTTTTTATCGAGGCTGCGAGCCTAAGGTTTCTATCTCGCGGTTATTTATTGCTGCGCAGGCATAGATGACGCGACACATTGGACCAAAGATGGTCCGCCATAGAGACAGGGAGATGTCCATGAAAACTACGTTTAAATCCTTAGGCTTATTATCGCTTCTCATGAGCGCAAGTGTCGCTACAGCGACACCTACGAAGCCGTTTGACCCGCTTAAAGATACGCGCTTGGCTTTTGCTTACGATGTGCCCATAGAGGAGCTCGATCCCATTGCTATGGAGAGTGCTCGAGGGGGCTTGGCGCCGCTTGCGCTTGCGTTGGGTATTGCCGGCGTGGATTTAGCTTTAATGAGCTTTTATTGGGGTATCTACGTGCCTCATTATGCGCCGTCTAGTCCACACCGTTACACCAATGCACCTTAAAAAATCCGCTGGCACATTGTGACGTGGGCAGCAGTATTTTGATCCATCACCGCTCATGCTTGAACCTAGCCGGGTGCCTCGCTTGGCTGGGATTTTCCGTTGCCACCCAAGCGCACAGCCAACCGGCCGGGCTTGAATATGAATCCCAGACTCCTGCTTATAGCTTGCCAAGATCAACGTCGCTCAACGACTGTGGACTTCGAGCTGTTGTGTCCGTGCTTGCAGAAAAAGGCCTTCATCCTGACCTACCAACGCTGGTGAATTTACTGAGGTTCCGATACCCGGCTTCTGGAGGAAAGCCCGCCGGTGAGGGATATTCACTGTCAGATCTTCAGTGGCTTCTGCAATATTTTGGCGTCTCTTCCCGGGGCTTTTTTTTGCCGCGCTCTAGTTTGGAAAAGGTAACGCAATCGCTGATTTTAAGAATCCCCGGAAATGCAGGTGGCCACTTCGTCGTTTTACAGTCGGTTGATGCTGCTGGCCGGGCTACTATTTACGACCCGTCTCAAGGAGTTCTGAAAGTCTCCTTGGTGGCCCTAGTTTCACGCTGGGTTGACCCCACGGGGCGGGGTATCGCATTGGTCACAGGGGATGCCATAGCCACCTCCCGTGACCTGTAACGCCCAGTCTCAGCTTAAGTCTTTTTGTTCGAGACCAAGTTCTGCGAGTAGCGAAGCTTCGCGAGTAGCGGTTTGGCTGTTAGTGATAATCGCTGTACTGGCTTGTGCATGAAGTAAGTAAGTTTCGGTAACCCGTCGCAGGTCATCAAGCGTGGTCGCAATAATACCCCGTCTAAAAGCAGCGCGATGATCAGCCGTTCGCGCAAATAAGGATTCATGAAAGTGTTTGCGCGCCTCACCCGCAGGTGATCCGGGTTTATCTAGGCTGCCGATAACACCAAGAATAGCCTCTTCTAGGGTCTCGGATTCGTGATTGCTTGTTAAAAACCAGTCGATTGCGCCATCAAAATCGGCGAGAGTTTCGCCCAAGCGAGGGTCTCGGTAGGAAAAAAATCGAAACGCGCCAACATTACCGTCGTGACTCGCGCCACCGCCATAGGCGCCACCTTGCTCTCGAATTGCACGGTGCAAGTACCCATTACGCAGTACGGCAGACAGTACGGTTAGAGCCGGCGCATCTGCATGACTAGCGGGTACTGTCTGATACGCTTTGGCACAGAAGTTTACCTGGGTATTAGTGACCCAAGCCTCACGACGGTGCTCTCTAATGGGTTGAGGCTGCCAAAGCTGCCCGTCTGTGTTCTTTATTCCCGGTCCTACGGCGCCCAGCGCAAAGCCCTCGGCGGCTTCCATGTTCTGTGCGTCAGCAATAACGGCTATTTGCAATCCTTGCGCGTCAACAATGTTGCGGTGTACCTCTGACAGTTCCGCCATGAAGTTTTGGAGTTCGCTGTCATTGGCAAGGCGATCGTCAAGCTTTCTCAAGCTCCTAATGCCTTCTAATCCGCCCTGCTCGTGGGCGCGCAGAGCCAGTGGGCTCATGCCTGCGCTTGCTGCTGTCATGGCTAAACTGTGGCCACTTCCGGTGATTGATTGATCACGCCGTGCTCGGCTCTGGTTGACGAGCTCTCGGATGCGGGGCCCTTCGTCAAACCGTGTGCTCGAGAATGTGTCTTGCATTAGAGCGACTTGTTGCTCGGAGCGGTTAGCGAGCGCTTTGGATGAGATCAGTAGCCAGCCACTGCAATCTTGTACATCGCCTCTGGCACTCCGCGTCATGGTGGCAACATTAAGTGATCCGACCGTGGCAGACTGGCGCTCCTGTATGGTCAGATAATCAGCAGCTCCGGCCCCAAGCTCTCCGATAAGTCCGGTTGCTAGGGGTAAATTTGCCATCGCTTGTTCCGACAATGCGGGAAGGGGTTTCACCCACTGCTGATAGACCAACCCATTAGTCCCGGTCGTGTAGTTCCAGACATCCACTCCGCCCTTGTTTTTGACACTGGGTTTAGGCTCTGAAACGCCATCTGGAATGTCATTAAGCGTCACCTTAGGCAAAATATCCGGGTCATCTTCGATGGCCTGACGTGCTTTTAGCTTCTCGGCAAGATTCAGAATTTTGGACCGTCCTGCGTCATCAAGGGATGCTGCGATCGACTTCAGCCGGTCTTGCTCGGCGTCGTCTCGCCCTGCGGTCAAATCACTGTCGGGTGCGAGAGTTAAAGTCACCCGGTGTGGGTTGTTTAATAGCAGGCGGTTAATTAACCCGGGCACGTAGTCATTACTCAGGCTGCGCTCTCGGATAGTTGCGAGTATGGGGTCAAGGTCCAGTGCGGCGAGTGAGTCTCCTCCATGTACTGCAGCCCCAAGTGCCCGTAGCATCAGGTTGAGTCCATAGGGCATCCCGTCACCGGTCAATTCACGCTGAGATAATTCGATTTGGTGGAGTATGGCTTCGAGGCGTTCTGACGGAATGCCTTTCTCTGAAATATCCTGAATGACCTCAAGAACCGCGCTTTCGAATTCTTCGAGTTGATCAATATCGCTGCCCTCAATTCCACAGCAAAAAACCATTTCCCGCATGGATTCTTCCACACCACACAGTGGTGATGGTGCTGTCCCCAGTGGCGTGGTCTCTAAAAAGTGCATCAGCGGTGAAGCACTGTTTTCCATAAGCACGGCGGCGAGTACTTGTGCTTCGAGCATGGCGAGAAGGTCAGAGCTCTCACCTAGCTTCCAGCCGATAACATGATGTGTCTTTCGCCCCGACTCGTTGTCATCTTCAACGGCATAGGGGTGCGTCGCACGAATAGGTGCTGGGAAAGCACTTTCAAGATCGACCGTGATAGCCGTTTCAGACGCTTCAAAGCGGTTCAGCACTGCCGTTTCAAAAACGGCTTGATGATCACTGGCTGGTATATCACCGAAGGTAAGAAAAACTGCGTTACTGGGGTGATAGTGGCGGGCGTAAAAGTCTCTGAGCTGTTGGTAGCTGAGATCAGGAATGTTTGCCGGATCCCCGCCACTGTTGTGATGGTAGGTATTGGTGGGGAAGAGTTCGAAGCACAGTCGATCCCACAATACAGCGGACACCGATGACATTGCGCCCTTCATCTCATTGAATACGACGCCTTTGAAAACGAGGTTCCCTTTATCGTCCTCGGGATTTTCGAACTCAACACGATGGCCCTCTTGGGCAAAGTCTAGGGGGTCAAGTCTGGAGAAAAACACCGCGTCGAGGTAAACCGACAATAGATTGCTAAAGTCTTTCCGGTTTTGTGTGGCGAAAGGGTAGGCGGTCCAATCAGAACTCGTAAACGCATTCATAAACGTATTGAGAGAGCGTCGTAGCATCATGAAAAATGGGTCACGCACAGGGTAGTTTTCGCTGCCGCAGAGCACCGTATGCTCAAGAATATGTGCGACTCCCGTAGAGTCCTCGGGGACCGTCCGCAAGGCGACCATGAAGACATTTTCAGGGTTATCGCACTGCAGATGTAAATGTTGGGCGCCGGTAGCGGGGTGGATGAACTCTTCAACCGTAACATTCAGCGCAGGAATAGTGGCGCTACGCTGCTTTTGGAAGGTAACGGTGTCTGTGCTTTGAGCTAATGATTCCATGAAAAATCCGATGTCTAGGAAAATGGCGGGATGCACTGGCGCATCCAATGGCTATTGTAGCGCGAAGCGCGCTAGTTCGCGTCTACAAGTTCGATACGAAATATTTTAGGCCAGCGTTTTCCCGTGATCCAAATAGCACCGGTTTCAGCGTCCTGAGCTATACCGTTGAGAACATCGGTATTGGCCTCTCGCTCTTCTGGGGCCAACAACCCCTGGGCGGTGATTTCGCTGGTGACAGCCCCGGTTTCAGGATCGATAACCACGATAGTGTCAGTCAGCCAGACGTTGGCCCAAATTTTGCCGTTGATCCACTCGAGTTCGTTGAGTTTTCCCAGAGGTTTGCCCTGCAAGGTGACGTCCAATGCTGCTGTCTTACCTCCGTTGCCCAGGTCGATGCTATGGAGCCTCGAAGATCCATTGGACAGCCACAGCGTCGACCCGCTGTGAGTAATGCCCCAGCCTTCGCCGCTGATTTTTCCCGTTGTCAAAATTTCTAGGGTGGCAGGGTTTATAATTAGCAACTGACCTTCACGCCATGTCAGAACCCACAGTCGATTAGCAAGTAGCGTTAATCCCTCAGCGAAGACCTCCTTTGGCAGTGCTGCCTCCCGGATCAAATCCATACTGGGCCAAGAGTAAACTCGCACCGCAGACTGGCCGTAGTGGCCTGAGCTGACATAGAGTTCTGAGTCAAATATGTAAAGTCCCTGAGTGAAGTTTCGACGTTCCATGGGGCGAAATTCCACAGCGACAGCACGCTGTTTTTTTACCTGAACATCAGCGGTACCAGCCGCTGCAGCTTGGCCTACTGCGACCAATCCTAATGCGGCTATGCCAATGACGACCAAGTAACAGCGCATCACATTCATAGCGGTTGACCTCGAATGATGCCACGCTTTAGGAAGCGCGCGGGTGACAATGCTTGCTGCAAATAGCGGGGGACAGGGCTGGGTTGGCCCATGATATCACTCGCTAAAACCTCTGCGGCGAGTGGGCCGGCAGTGAGTCCTCTTGATCCGAGTCCTGCCAGCACAAACAGACCGGGTATTACGGGACAGTCTTGATCAATGAGTCGAGTTTTTTTTGTTTTTAGGCTGGCATAGCAGGCATTAAATGCCGCCTTGTCAGGCACTGGACCCACAACGGGCAAATAATCTGTGGTTGTGCAGCGTAGTGCGACATGCCCCGACAAGTGACTGGCGCCGGTTGGGAAATCCAAAGATGGCAGTGCGTTAGCGAGTTTTTTTAGATTTTCTACGTGATCTTCATGGCGTTCATCTAGGGCGCTATCCTGCGGCCCGTAGGTGGCACCCAAGCAATGGATGCCCTGCCGTGGCGGCGGGAGGTAGCCCTCGTGGCAAAACGCTGTACGTAGGTTCCCAGACGGCTCCGTGGCAGCAACGTGGGTGGTTTGCCCCCGAATAGTTTGCAGGGGTATCCAGTCGGTATCTGGCAGTGCCGCGAGCCGGTTTGCGGTGGCCAATACAACGATATCGCTGGCGTATCGATTATCCTTGCTGTCATGGGTCTGCCAGCCGGTGGAGGTTTGAGATGAGCTGCAATCGCCGCAAAATTCCAGCAGCTTAATTTTGGGATGAGACAAGCGCTCGCGACACACGGCGGCGGGGTGTAACCAGCTGGCATCGGGAAAAAAGAGAGCCGCTTGCGTGAGTGTCGCGCCCAGTTGTGCTGACGCCGCTTCGGCAGTGAAAACACGAAAGGGGAGATCGCGCTGCTCGAACTGCTTTAAATACTCGAGAGTCTCAGAATCATCGGTCACCTGCAGATAGCCGCAGTTGTGTCCATCGACACCCACCTCTAAGGTCCTACCTAGCAGCTGGTGGTAGAGCCGTGTCGAAATTTGGTAGCTCGCGAGGGCAAAATCTGCCAAAACTCCATGGCGCCTCGAAGGGCGTGTATAAGTAATTCCTTGCAGGTTACTTGAGCCGCCACTGGCAACGGCATTGGCCTCAAGCACTGTGACACAGACCCCCCTTTCAGCTAGCGCTCGGGCAGCAAAACTGCCCGCTAAACCTGCGCCAATGATCACAGCTGTTTTTGGCGGTGCTCTTTTTGGGGTTAAATCCCAAGGTGTTACCGCGGACTTAATCGAGGGTTCTATTAAGGCACCAAGCTGGCCCCAAAGGGCCTCTCGTTTGACACCGAAGCCCGGGCGTTTGTGTACCGTAAAGCCCGCGGCGCTCAACCCTCGGCGGACCTCGCCAGCAGCGGTAAATGTGGCGAAAGTCGCGCCTTCCTGACTGAGCGCAGACATGGCAGTGAATATCGGCTCCGACCAAGCGCTCTCGTTTCTTGCCGGGGTAAAGCCGTCCAAAAACCATAAGTTAAAGTACCGACGTCTTCGGGACGCAAGATCAGTCAATGCCTGCTGAGCATCTTCCCACCAGAGGTCTAGCGTTACGTTCAAGTCGGTCCAAGACAATCGATGACAGCCCGGCGTGGCTTGTGGCCAGTCTTGAATAAGACGCGCCGCTAGGTGGGCGAGAGAGGGCCACTTTTCCCAGGCGCGCTGAAGCTGTGCTTTATCTAGAGGCCGAGCTTCAAAGCCGACGTAGTGCAGCGCAGCGTCCGATGCTCGCTGATCACCGTGCTTGAGCCAGTTGTCTATGGCGAGCAGGCAATTAAGCCCTGTACCAAAGCCGGTTTCAGCAATCGCAAGCCGGTTGTTTTTGGCATGAGCAAAAAACTGGCCTCCGTCCAAAAAAACGTAGCGACTCTCTGCGATACCGTTGTCAGTAGAGTAGTAAACATCGTCGAATTCACGAGACACAGGAATTCCATCCCGCCATTCGATATCGGGGGCAGGTGTTGGTTGCCACAGATTGTTGTCACGTTTGATCAAAGATGATCCTGAATTTCCATAAAACGGTGTATTTGTAACTATTCATATTGTGCCTCTAGCCGATGAGGCGACAACGCGTACAATAGCGGTTTTTCGCAGACGTCATAATCATGAAGAAAGATAAGGTACTCGAAGCCAATCAACTTGCCACCATTGCTGCCAATCTCTTGAATGACGGCATTCTGGAGGCCGACCGCACCACTGCAAAGCGTATTTTCAGAGAGTTGGAAGGAAGCCGAAAAGTGACGCTTACCCATCTTAAAATGGAAGACGGTGGCACCGTCAGAATGGATTTGGCGATGGACGCTAGGGCTTTCAATGGCAGCTTAAACTTCTCCGCGTGGCGCGACGGGGTTCTCGCCTTGGTTGCCCGTTTATCAGACGACCTCAGAGTAGGCAAACCATTGCCAGTCTTTAAGCCTCTAGAGACAGACGAGCCGGCGCTTGATGGTGGCGGCGAATTAAACCTTATTGGTTCTGTCGGGGGGACGAACCATGATGGCATGATCAATGCCATCATGTTGGGGTTGGCCCCCGATCCTGAACGCCCCATCGTGACGTTCAGCCTGGTCTACGTAGATCCCGATCAGTTTTTATCTGCAGATTCAGCATCGACATCATCGACCAACTGAATCGCGGACGGGGGCACTATGGTGACGGTCTCTTTTTTACCGGGTGCCATGACGGTTGCTTCGCCCTTTGCGACTTCTTTATTGTCCTGATTTCTAACGATAGTTGCTATGGTTACCCAGGGTCTGCTGGCGTGCTTGTCGGTGACCTCCAAGGCAACTGTAAGAGTGTCTCCTAGCGTGACGGGGGCCCGAAATTGCAGCGTTTGGCCAAGGTAAATAGTGCCTGGACCGGGTAGCTCCATGGCGATAGCCGCTGATATAAAGGCACCTGTAAGCATGCCATGGGCAATGCATTCGCCAAACTGGGTGGTGGCGGCATATTCTGGATCGAGGTGAACCGGGTTGTGATCGCCTGAAACGGCAGCGAAAAGCTCAACTTCGCGGGTTGTCACAAGGCGGCTGTAATCAGCGGTATCCCCTACGTTGATTTCGTCGAAAGTCAGGTTGGTGATCTGGGTGGTGTCGGACATACCGTTCTCCTAATTTGAAGCACTTTGAACTGTAAATGTTACTGAAGTTGTAAGGGTGGCAGGTTGACCCCGTGGCACGCAAGACAACATGATGCGATCCAACCTATTTTTTATAATTTAACTGAGGATTTTATGACGCAGGCAGATATTAACCAAGTTATTGCGGATCGGCTCACTGCCTTGGAAATCCCTACTGATATCAACACTCAAGCATTTCCCAACATCATTGCGTTATTCGACGATGCTTTAAAAAGGCATGAAAATGCCACGGCTTGTACTAGCTTGGGGCATTCCTTGAGTTATCGCGAACTGGATGTCCTCGCTGGAAATTTTGCCGCTTGGTTGTCCCATGAATCTGGCTTAGCAACGGGCGACAGAATCGCTGTTCAGATGCCCAACCTCATCCAATATTTTGTCGTTGTATTGGGCGCACTGCGTGCGGGTATGGTCGTAGTCAACACCAACCCACTCTACACAGAACGAGAAATTGAGCATCAATTTAACGATGCTGGGGTGAAGCTACTCGTGGTACAGGCCAATGTCGCGCAGCAGGCGGCTGCTGTCTTGCCGAGGACAGGCGTTGAAAAGGTGGTGATAACCGAGTTGGCAGACTTACACCCACAACCCAAACGTTTTTTGATCAACTTTATTGCCAAGTATGTCAAAAAATTAGTGCCGCCATTTTCGATTCCCAATGCGTTAAAGCTCAGGGACGTGTTGTCAGCTGGTCGAAAACATCCCGCTGTACCGGTTGCTCGTGTGCAGGCAGATGACTTGGCTATGCTCCAGTACACCGGTGGCACCACAGGCGTTGCCAAGGGAGCGATGTTGTCCCATGGCAACCTCGTGGCTAATGTACTGCAAGCAGATGCGCTCTTTGGTAGTTACCAACTTAAAGGGCTGGGTGATACCTTTGTGCAGCCGCTTCCGGTGTATCACATTTATGCCTTCACGGCGTCTATGTACGCCTTATACGTCGGGGCACACACGGTTTTAATTCCCAATCCTCGTGATCTCAAGTCGGTGGTTGACGTCTTCAAGACCTTCCGCCCCCGTCTATTTTTTGGGCTGAATACCTTATTTGTGGCGTTGACCAATGACGCTAACTTCAGAAGCTTAGATTTTACCGAGTTAAAGGTGACGTTTTCTGGTGGCATGGCCCTCACTGAAGACGCTGCCAATGCCTGGGAGCAATTAACACAATGTCCAGTTTCAGAGGGATATGGACTTACAGAGACTTCGCCCGTCGCAACTGGTAACCCAGGAGGCGCCCAGCAGTTGGGCACCATTGGCTTGCCGGTACCCAAAACCGAGGTGCGCGTTATCGATGCAGATAATCAGCCGCTGGGATTTGATGATGCTGGAGAGCTCTGTATTCGAGGCCCTCAGGTCATGCAGGGTTACTGGCAACGCCCTGAGGCGACGGCTGAGGCGATTGATGCCGATGGATGGTTTCTAACTGGTGATGTCGCGGTTATTCATCCTGATGGCTACCTCAGGATCGTTGATCGTAAAAAAGACATGATTGTTGTTTCGGGATTTAACGTTTACCCCAATGAGCTAGAGGATGTTGTCAGCAAACACCCCGGAGTCTTGGAATGCGCTGCTGTGGGTATTCCCGATTCGAAGAGCGGTGAGGTGATCAAAATGTTTGTGATTCTTAAAGATCCAGCACTGACCGAGGCAGCGTTAAAGGATTTTTGTAGAACGCAGTTAACGGGATATAAAATCCCTAGACACATCGAATTTCGCGATGAATTGCCGAAAACGAACGTTGGAAAGGTGTTGCGTCGGGAGCTGCGAGAATCAGCTTGATCGCTGTTTTGATCAGTAATTTTGATGCCTGAAAAGATGAAAGATGCTCCGGTCCGCGTTATTCCTAAGCCCATCCATTTCCCCGACGATTTGCCGGTTTGTGAACGTCGTGAAGAAATTCGTGAGGCGATAAAACAGCATCAAGTTGTCATTATTGCTGGCGAGACCGGTTCGGGTAAAACGACGCAGATACCGAAAATTTGTCTTGAGTTGGGAAGAGGGCAAGAGGCCCGGATAGGGCACACTCAACCCAGACGCTTGGCTGCACGTCGGGTCGCAGAGCGTATTGCTGACGAACTGGGCTCAGAGTTGGGGGGGTTGGTGGGCTATAAAGTTCGCTTCAACGATTCTGTGGCACAAAGTACGGCCATCAAACTTATGACTGACGGTATCCTACTTGCGGAATTGCAGCGAGACCGTGAGTTACGCGACTACGACACACTGATCATTGACGAGGCCCACGAGCGAAGCCTCAACATAGACTTTATTTTGGGTTATCTCCGAACGTTGCTGCCTAAAAGGCCAGATCTCAAGGTTATTATCACCTCGGCTACTATTGATGTTGATCGTTTTTCCCAACACTTCAACAATGCACCCATCATTGAGGTTTCTGGGCGTTTATTCCCTGTTGAAGTGCATTACCTAGGTGACTCGGACGATGCGGAGGACGGCGTTGAGGACCAGATCGTGCGCGCTGTTGATGGCATTGTTGCGGAGAATTTTGGCCCCAGAGGTGATGTCCTAGTTTTCCTGCCTGGAGAGCGCGAAATCCGTGATCTTTCCCGTCGCCTAAAAGGGGATGACCGGCGGCAAATTTTACCGCTTTATGCTCGCCTTAGTGCCGCTGAGCAGAATCGGGTGTTTAAACCTACAGGCAGTGGCATGCGGGTCGTGTTGGCAACAAACGTTGCCGAAACTTCTTTGACGGTTCCTGGCATTCGCTACGTTATTGATCCCGGTACTGCTCGTGTGAGTCGCTACAGCCATCGCACTCGCCTACAGCGACTGCCAGTAGAACGTATTTCCCAGTCGAGTGCAGATCAACGCAAAGGTCGTTGTGGGCGAGTGGCGGCGGGTGTGTGTTTACGCCTATACAGTGAGCAGGATTTTTTGGCGAGGCCGGAATTTACCGACCCAGAAATTTTACGAACTAACCTTGCTGCCGTCGTATTGAAAATGCTGGAGCTGGGTTTGGGCGAGGTTCAAAAATTTCCTTTTGTGGACCCGCCAGAAGGAAAAATGGTGCGCGATGGCCAGCGGCTTCTCGAGGAGTTGGGTGCTATTTCAGCGCGAGGTAAGTTGACTGCATTGGGGCGAAAAATGGCCAGATTGCCAGTCGATCCCAAGTTGGCACGGATGGTTCATGCAGCCGGTGAGCTGAAGTGTCTAGAAGAAGTTTTGGTGGTAGTCAGTGCCCTCGCAGTCCAAGATCCCAGAGACAGGCCAGCGGAAAAGCGTGCTCAGGCAGATCAAGCCCACGCTCGGTTTAATCATCCGCGTTCCGATTTTTTATCGTGGCTAAATTTGTGGAAGTATTACGAAGAGCAGCGGCAAGCGCTGTCTCAAAATCAATTCCGAAAGTTATGCCAGCGCGAATTTTTGTCATTTCTGCGTCTGCGAGAGTGGCGGGAGGTTCATGCTCAGCTGGTCATTGCGTGCAGGCAGGTACAACTGCGACCGCGTGTTGAACTCAATGATGAGACAGATTTTGAGGGGGTCCATAAAGCGCTGCTGTCAGGATTGTTAGGGCAAGTCGCTCAACTCGACGAGGGTAGAAAGTATAATGCCACTCGCAACAGGCAGGTCCAGATATTCCCGGGGTCAGTTCTCCATAAAAAACCACCGAAGTGGCTGGTCGCAGCCGAAGTTGTCGAAACCTCACAAGTTTATGCCAGGCAGTGCGCCGCTATAGACCCCAAATGGTTGCTTCGAATCAATCCCCAGATTCTCAAGCGTCACCATTATGAGCCAGCGTGGCAGATGCGTTCCGGTCGAGTCATGGCTGTCGAGCGAGTGACACTTTATGGGCTCACGATTAGTGACGGTCATCGGATCCATTTCGGCGATGTCAATTCAGTGGTAGCACGAGAAATTTTTATCAGAGACGGTTTGGTCTTGGGCAATTATCGGAAACCGCCCGGGTTTCTCAAGGCGAATCTGAATGCCATTAAAGCGGTTCAAGATCTTGAATCACGGACTCGCCGTCGAGACCTGCTCGTTGACGAGCAAGCACTCTTTGATTTTTATGCCGAACGAATTCCTGATCACTGTGTTAGCGCCAGCAGCCTCGAAAAGTGGGTTAAGCAGCTGGTGGACGATAAACAGCTTCGGCTCGATCAGTCACAGATTCTTACTCGAGATCCCGGTGAGGCGGTTGCGGATCAATTCCCCTCTGAGCTGGAGTGGCGAGATACGACTTACCGCTTGAAGTACTGTTTTGAGCCAGGCCGAGAAAATGATGGAATCTCGGTGACAGTCCCATTGCCCTTACTGAACCGTGCCCCACGCTATCGGTTTGAGTGGCTGGTTCCAGGATTGCTGAGAGAAAAATGTATTGCTTTGGTTAAAGGCCTGCCCAAAGCTAGCCGCAAACAATTGGTGCCAGTGCCGGATGTTGTTGATGCGGCACTCGCATCGATGCAATCCGATGACGTGGCGCTTTGCTCAGCACTAGCGGCTGCGTTGCGCAAAACTCGTGGCGTTGTTATCGCTGATGAGGACTGGGATATCCAAGGGTTATCTGAGTTTTATAGGGCCAATATCAGAGTGGTCGATGAAAGAGGAAAATTGCTGGCCCAAGGTCGAGACATGGCAGCGCTGGTGGCGCAATTTCGTGATGGAGCGGGGAAGGAGGAGTCCAGCGAGCCCGCTAATTCCCCCGCACAACATCAGGTTAAAAGCTGGACCTTCGGCGAGCTGCCCAGTGTCTGGCGCACAACAGCGGCGGGTATGAAAGTGGAGCGATTTCCTGCCTTGGTAGATCACGGCGATCGTGTGGCCATTGAGCTCCATGATTATCAGCCAGATGCAACCTTATTGCATAGACGTGGCGTTGCGGCCCTAGCGATGACTTGCAGCAGCCAGACGGTAAAATATCTGCGCAAGCAACTGTTTGCCGACAATAAAGCTTCCCTGGCATTAGCGGGCAGTGGACTAGATCGAGTTGGGTTGGTGCGTGAGACGATTATGTCGAGCCTGCTCGAGATTTGGGGTGAAACCCTGCCTCGAGACGAGCCGTCATTCACTCAAAGTGTTAATTCAGCGAAAGGTCAATGGGTACCCATGGCCCTTAATAAAGAGCAGCTAATGATCAACTTCTTGCAACCCCTTGCTGAAGCCCAAAATCTCCTCAATCAACTCAAAAAGGTGGAGTTTTCGGCGGCAAGAGCCGATATCGCAGGGCAAATTCAGTATCTATTGGAGCCGGGTTTCATGGTAATGAACCCGGCCTATTGGCTTGAGCAGTATCCGCGTTACGGCAAAGCTTTATTACATCGTATTCAACGGCTCAATGGGCAAACCGAAAAAGATCAAAAGAGCTTGCGATTACTGCAACCCAGTCTGACACGATTGGAGGAGGCCGCTAAAGGCTATCCAGGCCTCGCCTCTTTATCTCCCCCGGCTATGCAATATCGATGGATGCTGGAGGAATTTCGAGTTTCGCTTTTTGCGCAGCAGTTGGGGACGCGCTTGCCCGTTTCTGCGAAACGCCTCGACGAACAATGGCAAAAAGTAAAAAGTTGGCTAATTGAGAACCCAAGGTAACCCTTGATGCGTAAGGTCAATACAAACAGATCTAGTGTATTTGTTACCTCACCCTCGTAGCGATGCCTTAGGTTTGATAGTGTCTGCTCCATTACACTTTTTGGTGTCAACTTTCCTGACATGGGGCAAAGCAAAAGAGGGGCTAATGCGTAATAGTTTATTCGCTTGGGTATTGCTGACGACGTCTTTTGTTGGCGCTTCAGCGTACGCTACAGAGGACCCACTGGAAGGCTTCAACCGAGCCATCTATGGGTTCAATAATGGCGCTGACAAATATGTAGTCAGACCTATCGCGGTCGGTTACGAGGCAGTTCTACCTACGCCAGCGAGGATGGGCGTCAACAATTTCTTTAGAAATTTGATCGACGTCAATGCGGCTCTCAATGCGTTCCTTCAAGGGCGTTTCACGTATGGCGCTAACAACCTAGGACGCGTTGCTGTTAATTCAACGTTGGGATTTTTCGGTGTTTTTGATGTCGCTAGCCACATGGAAATTCCGCAATATCAAACAGACTTTGGGCATACTCTGGCGACTTGGGGTGTTGCGCAAGGCCCCTTTGTTATGTTGCCTTTCTTGGGCCCCAGTACTTTGCGTGGCACCGCAGGAACACTGTTTGATGCCTATGCCTCACCCACAGGCCAAATCGGTGGTCGGGACGCGCAATGGGGACTCAGGGCTATATCTTTAGTGGACATTCGCGCTGCCCTGTTGGGCGCGGACGAATTGCTATCTGGGGATCAATATATCTTTCTCAGAGATGCTTATATGCAGCGTCGCGAGCTGCTAACTAATGATGGTGCCGTGTCCGACGATTTTTCCGAGTTTGACGAAGACTGGGAAGGAGACGATCTCTGAAGGCCTTAACAACAGGCCCAATTCATGAGCAGTGATACTGATGCTAGGAGCGTACTGATTGTTGATGATCAGTTAGCGAGGGCGAAGCATTTAGTCGATATCCTAGAAATGGCGGATTTTCAGTTTGATGTGGCTAACGAGGTGCCCGATTTGGAAGGTGCGCTGGGTCCAGAAAGCCCTTGGGACTGTGTGCTTTGTCATGCGGGTCTTTCTAATGTGTCATGGGCTTCTGTACGCAGAGCCATGCGCAACTTCGATGTGCAGGTGCCGGTCATTGTTATTGCTGATGAGCAAGACGTTGACTCGATGAAAACCGCGTTGGGTCTTGGTGCCACCGACTTTTTTGTTAGGCCTAGGACGCGTCCGGGGCTTTTGAAGCGCTCGATAGAGCGATGTGTTAACCATCGGCATTTGCAGCGAGAACTGAAAGCTAGCAAAGAAGACGTCGAACGTAGCAATACTGAGCTTCGCCATTCCCTGCGAGTTTTGGAGCAAGACCAGCAGGCTGGCCGCCAGGTTCAAAGAGCTTTGCTGCCCTCGGGTTCTCTCCACAAGGGAGACTATTGGTTTAGTCACACCATCGTTCCCTCTCTTTATCTCAGCGGAGACTTCACTGACTACTTCAGCGTCGGTGATGATGAAATTGTCTTCTTTCTAGCCGATGTGTCCGGACACGGAAGCTCATCAGCTTTCGCGACAGTACTGTTAAAAAATCTCTTCGCGCGAAAGCGATCCGACTTTTCGCGCCAAGGCGACCATGCTGTGGTAAGTCCTTGTAAAATGTTGGAATTTGCTAATCACGAATTGCTAGAGTTGGTGATTAATAAATACGCAACGATGATAGTGGGCGTCTTAAATGTGAAAACACATCAGCTCACGTACAGTGTGGCGGGACATCTTCCTCACCCCGTGCTGCTGGACGGGGATGGTATTCGGTATTTAGAGGGGGAGGGACCTCCAGTAGGACTCATCCCCGACGCATGTTACACCCAGCATCAGATCGTGTTGCCTGATCATTTTGTGCTGGGCTTGCTGTCTGATGGCATTCTTGAGCTTTTGGGTAGTGGCAACTTAATTGAAAAGGAAGCGCTACTTCTAAGCCGCTTGGAGGGACCTTTGGAGAGCCCTAGGTCACTTGCAATGAGACTGGGCTTAGAGACGGTAGATCCAAATCATCTTCCTGATGATGTAGCCGCTTTGTTTATAACGCGAGGCTTCAGTTGAGCGATTGCCAAATCCGAGCGGGGAGTAATGGGGGAGCACACGTTCTTAAGCTGCAGGGTGATGTACGCTTGGTCATGTGCACTGCTCTCGATGAGTATTTTGAAAATATGTTTTCAGAGCCCGATTTTCTGTCTGTTTGGGTTGATGTGACAGAGGCGACGGGGCTGGATAGCACAACCCTTGGAATGCTCGCCAAGCTCGCAATCAGCACCAAGGCAAAGTTTGGATTTAAACCTGCGATTTTCAGCTGCGACCCCAGTATCGATCGGCTGTTACAAGCTATGGGTTTCAGTCAGCTTTTTGAAGTTCGTAGTGAAAGGTGCGATATGGAGTGCTGTCGCGATTTACCCGCACGAAATGCGAGCGAAGATGAGGTGCGTCTCAAGGTTATTGAAGCGCACCGCACGCTGATGGGTCTCAATGAAGCAAATCACGACGCATTTCAAAACTTGGTCATGACCCTAGAGGCTCAATGATCTCTCAATAGTATGTGTTCTAGGCTCACCTGATCTGCAGCAAATCGCCGGATACCATCTGAGAGCTTATCAGTCACCATGGCATCTTCATTGGTCTGCCAGCGAAATCCTTCCTCGGTCAAAGGGGGGGGCGCATTCAGGGTGCTAGTCGTCGGCATCAGTGCTCTTGCCAACGTGTCATGGTTTTCGCTCATGGCTTCCATTAGATCTGGGCTTATTGTAAGGCGGTCGCAGCCGGCCAAGGCCTCTACTTCACCGACGTTGCGGAAACTAGCTCCCATAACAACGGTGTCATAGCCATGGTTTTTGTAGTGGTCGTATATTCGAATCACAGACTGCACACCTGGGTCTTCGCTTGGTTGCGTCACTTTGAGGTCGGTGTTCGCTAAGTACCAGTCAAGAATCCGTCCCACAAAGGGCGAAATCAGGAAAACACCAGCGTCGGCACAGGCCTGAGCTTGAGCAAAGCCAAAAACCAGCGTTAAATTGCACTGAATGCCCTCGCGTTCGAGAATCTCTGCCGCGCGAATGCCCTCCCAAGTTGCGGCAATTTTGATGAGAATGCGCTCGCTGCCAATGCCTCGTTTGTCGTATAGAGCCATTAATTCACGCGCTTTTAACACCGTAGCCTGAGTATCAAAAGAAAGACGCGCGTCAACCTCCGTGCTGATTCTGCCGGGAATCAACTTGATGATTTCAGCGCCAACGGCAACGGAAAATTGATCACAGGATTCCGACTCAGAGTATTTGCCTGCCTTCACAGTTGCGATCAGGTTTTCGAATCGCGGCATTTGTGCTGCTTTCAACAGCAAAGACGGATTAGTCGTCGCATCCTGTGGTTGCAGCCGTTCAATCGCACCAATGTCGCCTGTATCAGCCACGACATCAGTCATGGCTCGAAGTTGGTCAAGTTTGTTCATTATGTTTACATCCGTGAGTTGGTGTTTGTGCGGACAAAGGTCGTGGAGCTATTCAACCACAGATTCTTTACCATGGCGCTGCGTTACCTCTGCTAAAGCCGCCAGTAATACGCCAGAATCTGCATCGCTTAGGTGCGCCTGTTCGCTGAGTGCCCTGCGAAAAAGACGGCCGCCAGGTTGTTGGTGGAAGAGCCCTAGTATATGTCGTGTTACGTGGTTAAGCCGGCCGCCATTTTTCAGGTAGGCGTCTACGTATTCAGACAGCTCGGCGATAACGGCCTCTCGACTGATGGCTGGATCCTTTGCGCCGAAAAGCCTTGAGTCGACGGAGCTCAGTAACCATGGCGTCTGGTAAGCGGCTCTGCCAAGCATGACCCCGTCGACTTCAGTCAAGTGCGCTTCACACTCGTCAAGGCTTTGAATGCCGCCATTTAAAACAATAGTTAGATGTGGAAATTGCTTTTTTAGGGCATAGACCCATGCGTAGTTAAGCGGGGGGATTTCCCGATTTTGCTTGGGAGATAAACCTTCCAACCAAGCTTTTCGGGCATGAACGATAAAAACATTACATCCGCCCTCGGCGACAATACCGACAAAATCGCATAATTCGTCGAAGCTCTCCTGATGATCAATGCCGATGCGCTGCTTGACGGTAACGGGTATTTCCACGGCCTCTCGCATGGCTGCTACACAATCGCGAACAAGTTCAGGCTCTGCCATGAGACACGCACCGAAACGCCCATTCTGTACTCTGTCTGACGGGCAGCCACAGTTAAGGTTAACCTCATCATAGTGTCTAGCTGCAGCCAACTTTGCGCACTGGGCTAAATCCTGAGGGTTTGCTCCACCCAGTTGTAAGGCCAGAGGATGTTCTGCGCTGCCATAATCTAAATGCCGATCTACATCGCCGTGAAGAAGTGCTCCTGTCGTTACCATCTCGGTGTAAAGCCGACTTCGCTGAGTGAGCTGTCGCCAGAAGTGTCGACAATGCCGATCTGTCCAATCCATACAGGGTGCTGTGCAGAACCGCCAAGGTGATGGCTCGGTAAGATTGACTCGGTCGAGAGGCGTTAAATTCATAGTCATAGGGTAGAGTAGATCGGTGTGCCAGTGCCAGTGCTAGCGCGTACAATAGAGCGACCTTGAGGCGGATTCCTGGTAAATGTCTGATAAGTTGATTTGTGCTGTTGCCTCGTTTTTCGTAATAACGGTTCAGATGCCTCCAGTGCTTGCTCAAACTGACGGCGATGTCTTGGTCACCGAAACCATTGTGGCCAATGAGAGTAGCGCTGATACGGCATTGGGCCGCTACATAGCCGATAAAGCCCGTGCTTTCTCTGAGTCTGATATTGAGTTTTCTCGATCCCGAGGAAACGCCCCATTTTTGCCGGTTGCTTATGTTGGTACGTCTTATTACGACGATGCCACGGTACGCGAGTTTCCGACGCCCGGAAGCTCTGTCCGGTATCAGGAAAGCACGGCCAGCGTTGCAGGAGGATTGCCGGTTCTTCTTAATCAGACGGATACGTTAGTTTTAGGTTTTTACGCGAGTCACAGTGAATTTACCGTCGACGCCCCTTCTCTGAGCAGCGCAGAGGAATTTCGTGTTGATGCGGCAGCGGTAGGCGTGGGTTACCTCACACAATGGAGCGAAGATTGGCAGCTGATGGGTTTTTTGTTGCCCTTCTATAACGATAATACTCTCGCGAATGGGGCATCTTATTGGCAGACTATGGGGGGTATCTTTACCCGTTATACGGCCTCAAATGATCTCTGGTGGATGTTTGGTGCCTTTGCAAGTACCTCGCCATTCGACAAGTACTGGCTGCCGTATGTAGGAGTCTCTTACACAATTGATGAGGAATGGACGATCAGCGGTATTATGCCTTGGCCTCAGGTGATCTATGCGCCGTCAACGGATTGGTTTGTTGCTGTTGGCGGCATGATTTCAGGGTCTGGTTGGGCCATCGACGCCCAGCAGGGTGCGGCAAGCCGAGATATCAATGCTTTTGATCTTGGTGTCGATTTTGGTCGGCGCATAAAAGGAAGCTTGTGGGCCTCTATTAGTGCCGGTGTCGGGGGGTTGAGAGCACTACAGTTTGATGACGGCAGTGAGGTCGACGGTCCTAGTTTTGATGTTTCCCGAAGTCCATTTATTCGCTTAAATTTAGCAATAAGACCAGGCGAGGCTTTTTAAGGTTACGGTCGCATTTTTGTTGCGCCCATGTGGTGCTGCCATACGAGGATTTAAAATATGTTCGAGACGTCACACATTAATCGCCGACGCGTGATTCAAGGAATGGGGCTCAGTCTGGGGCTAGTCTCTCTGCGAGGATTTGAGGTGGCTGCAGCGGCACCTGCCCATTTTACCCATGGTGTCGCCAGTGGCGATCCGTTAAGTGATCGGGTGATTTTATGGACAAGGGTGTTGCCGGGCGATGGCGCTCTTGTGACGTTGACGGGACGTTGGGAGGTTGCTGAAGATTTGCAGTTTAAACGCGTTGTCATCAGCGGCGAAACGACCACCGGTCCAGAGCGAGACCACACGGTTAAGGTGGATGCAACGGGACTGCAGCCGGCTACCAACTACTGGTACCGCTTTGTTTTCAATGGCGTGACCTCGGCGGTTGGTCGCACGCGAACACTGCCTGTTGGTGCGGTAGAGGCTTTTAGTTTGGCTGTTTGTTCCTGTTCGAATTATCCCCAAGGCTATTTCAATGCTTACAGAGATATCGCTAAGGCAGATATCGACGTGGTGATGCATCTGGGAGATTACATTTATGAATATGCTCAGGGTGTATATGCGAACCCTTATGTGGTGGACTCGTTAGGGCGAGCTGTAGTGCCTGAGCATGAAATACTGGTTTTGGAGGACTATCGTCAACGCTACGGTCTCTATCGCACCGATGAGGATCTGCAAGCAGCACATGCGGCGCACCCCTGGATTTGTGTGTGGGATGATCATGAATTAGCGAACAACACCTGGCACAGTGGAGCTCAAAATCACAGTGATGATGAGGGGGATTTTTTCGTTCGCATGCAAATGGCACGAAAGGCCTACCATGAATGGATGCCGATTCGAACGCCCGCGCAAACCGATCAAGGTCCGATTTATCGATCTTTTCAAGTGGGAGATCTTGCCGACATAATCATGCTCGATACACGACTTGAGGGGCGTGACGAGCAGCTTGACTACAGGCGTGATCTCCTTGACGCCAAGCGCCCGCCTGAGGTTTTTGAAGAGACGCTGCGTCGAAACCCTGAACGAACTTTGTTGGGTGAAGACCAGTTCCACTGGCTCGCGAATCAATTGGCGGCAAGCAAAGATCGTGGGGCGCCTTGGCAGTTTTTGGGTCAGCAAGTGTTGATGGGGAAAATCAATATTCCTCAAATGACTCAGGAGCAACTGGCCTCACTGACATTACCAGAAGAGGTTCGTAGCTATGTGCTAGGCACATTACAGCTGGGCGCATATGGTCTGCCATTGAATCTCGATGCATGGGATGGCTATCCAGCAGACCGGGAAAGAGTGTTTAGCTTGCTGCTAGAGCTGGCGAATAATCCTGTTGTTGTAGCGGGCGACACTCACAACGGCTGGGCTTTTAATTTGCAAACTGAAGCGGGAGTCCCTGTGGGTGTTGAGGTGGGATGTCCGGGTGTCACTAGTCCGGGATTAGAAAGCTACTTTCCTTTGCCCCCCGAACAGATGGCCGCCTTGTTGCAAGCGAGCAGCCCTGAATTGGTGGACTTGGATACCAAGCATCGTGGGTGGTCCAAAGTAACTTTGACGCCCGAGGCAACGGTGAGTCAGTGGCGGTTTGTCAGCACTGTTCTCGATCGCGAATATACGGTCAATGAAACGGAACCCTTAGTCGCTAACGTTGGTGCCAGACGATTCAGTTAAATCAGAGGCCGGCAGCGCGATTACGAACTTGGCACCGTACTCGGTATTTGACACCGAGAGGGTGCCGCCAGCGTCTTTGATAATTCCGTAAGAAATCGACAAGCCCAGTCCGGTACCTTTGCCCACTTCCTTGGTGGTGTAAAAAGGGTCAAAAACGCGCTCCACGATACTTTCTGGAATGCCGCCTGCCGAATCCTCGACCGAGAGGCAGACGGTTCCATCAGTCGATAAATACGCCTCAATCAGTATCCACTGGTGACCCTGAGCGTTATTTTTGGCAATGATGGCATCTTGTGCGTTGTTGATTAGATTAAGAAGCACCTGTTCCAGTCGAACGGGATGGATTCTGCAGTCTGGCAAAGAAGCTGCGAGCTCTGTGCGGAATCTAATGTTTTTAAGTCTTAAGCTTGATTCGACGAGTAGGTGTGCGTCATGAACGACTGTAGCTAGATTGGCGTCAGCCTGCTCCTCGCTAGCTAATCGAGCTGATTGGCGCATGTGGTCAGTGATCACTGCTGCGCGGTCTACTTGATGATTTATTCGGTCCAGTTTCGCTAGCGTTTTTTCAGTTGTTAGCGCTTTATTGCCCCGAAGCTGCAGAGCCAGATTACTTGCGGCGAGTTTTATTGCTTGCAAGGGCTGATTGAGCTCGTGGGCGATGCCGGCGGCCATCTCACCAAGCGTTGCTAACTTAGTACTTTGTTCCAGCTGAATTTGTCGTTCATGCTCTTCAGTATTGTCAGTCACAGTCAGGATCGTATTGTTTCCCTCCAGGGCTTGGACGCTCAAGCGTAATCGCCGGCCTTGCTTTGTATGTATTGCTACAGGTGCTGCTAAATTACGGTAGAAATCTTGCAACTGCGTTTCGATTGATTGTCCACTGCTTACATTCATGCGAAGAATTCTAGGCGCTATTAATTCAAATAACTTATCGACACTTAGGCCTTCAAATTTTGTTTGAGAGGTTAAATCGACTAACTGTGAGAAAAAGGCATTGGTAAAAGTCACCCGTGCTGAATTGTTGACCAGGACGATGCCGGCGGCCAGTTGCTCTACAGCAGAACCCAGTGCCTGAACGGTGCTTTCATATTGAAATTGTCGCGTTAGATCTTTTATAAAGGTCAGGAACACTTGCTGTCCGTTAATTTCTACGTCACGGACTTCAATTCTGGCGGTGAAGGTTTCGCCGTTTTTTCGTTTCAATGACGTGTTGATGTTTCGAACAGTGGACCCCATCGGCTTGGATCGGGACTCGGCTACCAACCGATGCCCAACATCGGCTGGGCGCCGGTATGGAGCTATTTCCAAGATGTTCCGGCCTTTGAGTTCTGCCAGCGAGTAGCCGAAGAGCTGCTGCGATGCTGAATTCAGGTTAATGACTCGCCCATCTTGCGATATTGTGACTACAGCCTCTGAGACAGAGTCTAGGGTAGCCTGAAGTATGTCTTGGGAGTTTCTCAGCGCTGTAATGTCGGTACGAAAGCCAGCGAGAAAGCCGCTGGATGTGCGAGATTCAACAACGTTCATCCAGCGGCCGCCGTCCAGCTTGACGATTTTTTGGGACTCATTTCTGCGATGGTCTTCTAGGCGTTCAGTGACCCACGCATCTTCCTGGCCGACAGCATCGGGATACATGCCGGCTTGGATACCGGCACGAAGGGTTTGCTCAAACGTTACCCCTCTTTTGAGTGTTGGTTTGAGCCGTTGATCCAGCTCTCGATAGTGTCGATTACACATAAAAAGGCGATCGTCTTTATCCCAGACTACAAAAGCGTCAGGCGCCTCATCCACCGCCTCCTGAAGAATTGTTAGATCTTCAACAGACTTAAACGTGTAGTTTACGTATTGCTGCAAAAAATAAATGATGACGCCGCTAAAAAGCGCGATGTAGGCGGTTACTAGGATCCAACGATAGTTTGAATTTAGAACCCAGTCTGGATCGGCGACATCCGAAAGCTGACCTGTGATCTTCATGTAAAGAAAGCTGAGCAAAACGATTACAGCTAGGCCTAACTGAATTAGGGCTGTTCGTCGGGAGAAGAAAATGGTGCCCAGCAGAGCCATGAACGGTATGTTGAAGGTCGTGACTGCGCCTAAGCCTTGGTTTGCGAGCCCAAAGGCAAGACTAACTAAGAGTAAGGCCTGTGTTAACAGTGCTCTGAATTTATAGGAATGGCCAAGAGCTGTGAGGTAAAACGCGGGCGTTCCCAGAATAATAACGCTCCAAACAGCCCATGTAATAGAGGGTATTTCATAGGCTGTGTCGGTGGCGTAGCGCATCATCATGATAGCGAACACAATAAAGTGTGCACTGAAAATGAGCCAATACGCTTTCGTAGCGAGTGTGTTTAAAAACTGGTCTCTTTCATTTGTTCCCATGATTTTTATCCAGCAAATCCTTGTGCTGTCCATGCGAACTGGTGTTCGCTACGTAGTGTTGCGGCCTGTACCTTAATACTGAGGCTTAGCCTCAGCAATAGAAAAAAATGGCATTTTATAAAGTTGATACAGGCCATTTTGGGTTGGTTTTATGGTCTGTTTCTGGCGGCGAGTTTCAGAGATCTGACCTTCGGACTTTTAAGGGGGGGCGAGAGGGGTTTGTTGTGCGGCTACTGTTGGCTCACCGAGCGCTTTCTAGCGCGAAATGGAAAGGCTGCCACATTAAATTTTGGTTTACAGTGAGTGGGAATATTTTAATGAAGGAGGGCGAACACCATGTCCTACATAGGGCAAACAGCGTTGGTCACTGGCGGTAGCTCTGGAGTCGGTGCTGCGACGGCTTTGCAGCTCGCACAGCGGGGCATCAATGTAGTTGTTAATTACAACGCCTCAGAAGCTGGCGCTTTGGCCGTCGTAGACAATGTTATTAAGTGCGGTTGCGATGCTCTGGCAGTTCAGGGAGATGTGAGTAAAGAGGAGGATTGTCGGCGCATTGTTGGGCAGACCCTAGAGAAATTTGGGCGACTCGATATATTGATAAACAATGCCGGCACAACGACATTTATACCCCATCATGATCTTGAGGGGCTGACTGAGGCGATCTGGCATCGAACTCTGGGCGTCAATCTTATGGGCGCGTTTTTCATGACGCGTGCGGCCGCACCTTACCTGCGCGAGGCTGACGCGGGTAAAGTCGTCATGATATCAAGTATTGCTAGCGTCACAGCTAACGGCAGCTCTATTGCTTATTGCGCCTCAAAGGCAGGGATGAACAGCTTGACAAAAACCCTTGCTAAAACGCTGGGAAAAGATGGTATCCAGGTAAATGCCGTGCTGCCTGGTTTAATAGATGGTGACTGGGCTTTTAATACCTGGGGCGGTGGTGACGAAGGGCAGTACGAGGAGCTGAAGGCTGCTTTTTCCGAGCAAACACCATTGGGGCATGTAGTCACACCAGATGATGTTGCCGATGCGATTCTATCTTTCGTTACCGGGTCTCGTTATGTTACGGGCCAATTGTTAACGCTCGATGGTGGCTTTACGTTGTAAATAGGGCCGTTGGCGTGTTGTTCCAACAGACTGCGTGAAAAGTGCATAGGCGGTTATGGTTTTAGCCGTCTAGCTGAAAGTCACTGGCCTAACGCAAGCTCCGCATCGGAGTGCCAAGGGATCGTATCGGTTGAGGTTGGTACTAATTGGGTGGCGTTTCTGCGGATAGCTGCTCTGGCGACACAGCCATCCGTAACGAATTCAATACACTTATACCTGAAACCTCGACCCTCGCGATTACATCATGGCCACGCCTGGAATACTGGACAGTAGCGACTGGGTGTAGGGCTCTGCTGGATTGTTGAAGACCTGTTTCACCGGTCCCGCCTCGACAATCTTACCGTGATACATAACAAGCACCCGATCAGCAATATGTCGAATAACCGCCATGTCGTGAGACACGAACAGCATGGTGAGGTTGTGCTCGCGTCCCAAAGCCATCAACAAATCGAGAATTTGGGCTTGTATGGTGACATCGAGAGCTGACACTGGCTCATCGGCCACAATGAACTCTGGGCGAGTGGCAAGGGCTCTGCCAATGGCGATGCGTTGTCGCTGTCCACCAGAAAACTCATGAGGGTATTTACGAATAAAATTTCTGGCGAGACCCACGTCGTCCATCAGTTTGGCGATGTGCTGGTCGAGTTCGGCGCGCTGGCAAACGTTATGCAATAGCAGCGGTTCCGCGAGCGTATCGTAAACCGTCATGCGCGGATTCAGTGAGGCAAAAGGGTCCTGAAAAATCATCTGCATACGGGAGCGAAAATCTTTAAGGTCGCGACCTTCTAGGCCCGTCAGCTGGATTCCATCAAAGGTTATCTGTCCGCCTGTTACAGGAGCCAGTCGCATAATCGATCGGCCCAAAGTCGACTTTCCGCTGCCAGACTCACCGACTAATCCCAGTATTTCACCACGGTGAATATCAAAGCTCACGTCATCGACAGCTTTGACCGGTTCCGTTTTACCACTGCCGTGGAACCAAGTGCGAAGGTTTTGGACATTGATCAACGCGTCGTCTTTGGCTTCCTCACTGTCGCGCTCGCCAGACGGAATCGCCGCGAGAAGTTTTTGAGTGTAGGGATGTTGTGCATGATTAAAAATAGCGTCAGGGGCGCCACTTTCGACAACTTCGCCTTGCTCCATGACTACAATCTGATCGGCAATATCGGAGACCACAGCGAGGTCATGGGATATGAATAAAACGCCAATATCACGGTGTTTCTGCAGATCGGCAATGAGGCGTAAAATTTGTGCTTGGATGGTGACATCCAACGCCGTAGTGGGTTCATCAGCAATGAGTAGTTTGGGCTCGTTGATTAAAGCCATGGCGATCATGACGCGTTGACGCATGCCGCCAGAGAACTCGTGAGGGAAACTATCGAACGTGCTGTCGGGACTGCGTATACCAACCTCGTTGAGCAATTCTATGGCACGAGTTTTGGCATCTGCCCGAGAAAGGTTGCGGTGTACTAGCAGTGGCTCGATTAACTGTTCGCCAATGGTGAGATAGGGATTTAAACAGGTCATTGGATCCTGAAAAATCATCGCAATGTCACTGCCACGAATCTTCCGAAGTTCTGCTTCTGATAGTGTCAGCAAGTTTTGACCTTCAAAGCTGGCGACACCACCGTCGATACGGCCTGGCGGAGAGGGTATTAAACCTAGCAGGGCGTAACATGACACCGACTTGCCAGACCCCGACTCACCAATGATTGCCGTTATTTGCTTTGGCTCTACCGTGAAGCTCACGCCCTTCACGGCTTTTGAGGTGCCGTTTCGAGTGACAAAACTGACTTCCAAATTTTCTACATTCAGTAAGCTCATCAGTCTTTAGACCCCCGGACATCGAGTGCATCACGTAGCCCGTCACCTAGGAAGTTCAGGGAAAATAACGTAGTGGTTAGTGCCAGCCCAGGGAATATGAGCAGCCAAGGGTACTCTTCCATGGTCTCGGCTCCGTAGCTAATCAGTAAACCCCAAGACGTTTGGGGCGGCTGGATTCCCAATCCCAAGAAGCTTAAAAATGCCTCTAAAAGCATCACCGAGGGAATTGTGAGGGTTGTATAGACAATAATGGGTCCCAGCGCGTTGGGTATGACATGCCGGCGGATAATTGCCGCGGGAGAGAGACCTAAAGAGATGGCGGCCTCGACAAATTCTTGCTGCCGCAACGACTGAACCTGCGAGCGCATAATGCGGGCCATTGTCAGCCATTCGACGGCACCAATCGCCAAAAACAGCAGTAGCACGTTGCGACCAAAGACCACCATTAACAACACGATAAATATCATGAAGGGTAGGGCATACAAAATGTCGACGATGCGCATCATTACGGCATCGACGCGACCTCCGACATAACCGGCAATAGCGCCCCAAGTTACCCCAATAAGCAGGGCCACGGCTGTTGCGATGAACCCTACCGCAAGTGATACGCGGCCTCCGTACATCACCTGTGTCAGCACATCTCTTCCAAAAACGTCAGTTCCCAGCCAATGCGCGGCAGAGGGAGGTGATGCGCCGAGGTCAAGGTTTTGCGCTTCATAGCTGTAAGGCGCCAACCATGGAGTCAGTAGGGCTACTACGATGAACAGAAGTAAGGTAATCCCGCCACCAACGGCCATTTTATTTTTACGCAGTCGCTGCCAAGCATCGCGCCAAAGGGAGGCGCCCATCTCTGCGTTTTCCAGCAGATCTGCGGGCTCGCTCGATTGGAGAGTTGTCATTGCCCACCTCCCGACAGTTGGCTGCGCAGCCGTGGATTGAGCCACGCTGCTGCAACATCACTGATAAGGTTAAACAGCACGATGAGCGAAGAGAGGAATACCGTGGTGCCCAGGATCATGGTGTAGTCGCGATTAAAGGCAGCCTGAACGTAGAACCGGCCCAACCCTGGAATTTGAAAAATGGTTTCAACGACAAAAGATCCGGCGAGTAGCCCGGCAAAGGCGGGGCCAAGGAACGCAATGACCGGGATAAGTCCACCGCGCAAGGCGTGCTTGCCCACCACTTGCCATTCGGGTAGCCCTTTGGCTCGAGCCGTGCGGATATAATCCTGGGATAAAATCTCCAGCATGCCTGCTCGAGATAACCGTGCCACATAAGCCGCATAGGCCGCCCCGAGCGTGATGGAGGGCAGTATTTTGTCTCCCGGGATCGATCCCCAGCCTGAGATCGGGAGCCATTCAAGATAAATACCAAAAACGAGTACTAACAAAGGCCCCAACAGGAAAGAGGGCATACAAATGCCAATCATTGCCAAACTCATGGGAATGTAGTCTTGCCGGGTATTGGGTTTGAGAGAGGCTAGGACACCCGCCGTAACACCAATGATCAAGGCAATAAGTAGGGCATAGAAGCCCAGCTCCGCTGTTACAGGAAGCCCCGAGAACAAAATTTCATTAACGCTGCGGCCAGGGTACTTAAAAGAAGGCCCCAATTCGCCCTGAGCTAGGTCTGAGAGGTATGCGAAGTATTGTTCGTGTAACGGTAAGTCCAATTTGTATTGGGCTTCCAGTGCTCGCTTGACTTCGGGGAGCACCACTTTCTCAGCATCAAAAGGCCCGCCGGGTGCAGCCCTAACCAAAAAGAACGTGGCCGTAATCACGATAAAAATAACCGGTATGGCCTGCAGCAGTCGGCTAATAATAAAACGCAGCATTAGTTCACCTCCCCGGATAGCGTCTGCTCGGGGTGGAGTTTGACGTACTTTAGGTTTAGTGAATCCATAAGATTGGGATACATACCTTCTACGCTGGGGTGGATGAGGTGTTTACTGGTATAGGTGTAAATAGGGATGATCGGCATCTCCTCCATGAGCATGGTCTCTGCCTCTGTAAACAGGGCATAGCGCTCTTCCCGTGATTGCGCTCTAGGTGCTCTTTGAAGAATCAGGTCGTCGTAAATGGGGTTGCTGTATCCGGTGTTGTTGTTGCCACCGTCGGTAATAAACAGGTCTAAAAAGTTGTTGGCATCAACGTAGTCTCCAATCCAACCTCGTCTCGCTACTTGGAAATCGCGCTGGGACACCGAGTTGAGATAAACCTTCCACTCTTGGTTTGCCAGTGTGATGTCGACGTTAAGCTCTGACTTCCACATTTGCTGAATGGCCACGGCTATTTTTCGGTGTGCCTCTTGGGTATTGTAAATAATCTCGAGTCCCGGCCAGCCTTCGCCATTAGGGTACCCAGCCTCTGCGAGCAAGGCGCGGGCTTTGTCGGGGTCGTAGCTGAATACTTGAGGTGGGAAATAGCCTAGCGTGTCTGGAGGCGTAATGCTGTAGGCCGGCACGGCTGTTTCCTGCAGTACGCTGCGCACAAGTTTCTCTCGATCTACCGCCATCGACAGCGCTTGTCTGACTTTGACATTGTTTACCGGGGGACGCTCGGTATTGACCAAATAGTAATAGGTCCCTAGGTAGGGAGATTGCAAATAAGGTGTGTTGGGCCGCTCGCGGTAGACGGGAATTTTATCGAGTGGTACCACGGCGGTGTAGTGCAGTTGCTCGACTCTAAACATGCGCTCTTCGCTGACCACGTTCTCAGTGGGGTAAAACACCACGCCGTTTAAGCTCACCTTGTCTCTGTCCCAATAGTGCTCGCTCTTGGCCATTTTTATGTGACGGTTGAGTGCCCAATCTGTTAACACAAAGGCGCCGTTGCTCACCATGGAGCCGACTCTTGTCCAGGGCGTGAAGCGATCGGTCATCTTGCCAAATTTAAGCAGCGTTTCCGGGTGCACGGCAAAGGTGCTGTAGTGGTCCATGAGCTGAATGAAATAAGGCGTCGGGGCATTTAGGGTGACTTCTAGGGTTGTGTCATTTAACGCTTTTACTCCAACCTCGGTGAAGTCCTTAATTTTACCCTTGGCGTAAGCCTCGGCATTTTTAACGGGGTAAAGCATGTAGGCGTAGAGATTGCCGGTTTCCGGGTGCAGTGCCCGATTCCAACTCCACACATAGTCGCTGGCAGTTAGTTGCTCGCCGTTCGACCAGCGCGCTTCAGGATTGAGGAAAAAAGTGATCACTTTTCCCTCGTCGCTGAACTCCCAGCGTTGAGCGACACCGGGCTCTGGCTCAAGCGTAATGGGATTTTTTACTGCCAGGCCTTCAAACAATGCCCTGATGAGGTGGTTTTCAGGAACGCCCGTCACTACGTGGGGGTCGAGGCCCTGGGGTTCAGCGCCATTGCCGTAGTGCAAGATTCCGGTGCGGTTGCCTTCAAGCACGTTACTCTCGCCGGCACCGCAGGCCATTAAGCTAATGGCGATTACCATCGACAAAAGGGTTCGAAGTAATCCCCCGGGGACATTTGTGATTTTCACGTGGTCTCTGCCTTCATTGCGAATTCTGGAATGGGCGCTGCATCACCCTTTTAGGACCCAAATGGTCCTCAAATTGTGGTGTGCACTATGCCATAGGAGGAGGTCTTCTTGCAGCCCTGCGCTTAGGGCCATGAGCACCAACGCGAAATGCCGCGAGTTGTGCCTATTGTGAGTAATAGCGGCAGATAGCCCTCTGGCTCTGGTAAACTGCGCGCCAACTTGTTGTTCATTTCTGGAGTATTGACTCGTGACTGTGCGCACTCGCGTTGCCCCGTCCCCCACCGGTGACCCCCATGTGGGAACTGCCTACATGGCCCTCTTTAACCGGTGCTTTGCTCGTGCCCACGGTGGCCAATTTATTTTGCGGATCGAAGACACCGATCGTGCTCGCAGCACTCCCGAAGCGGAACAGGCGGTATTGAAGTCTCTACGTTGGCTGGGGCTCGACTGGGATGAAGGCCCCGATGTAGGGGGGCAGCACGGACCGTATCGGCAAAGCGAGCGGGGGGATACCTACGCCGAGTATGCCTGGCAGCTGGTGGAAGCGGGTAAGGCGTTTGTGTGTTACCGCACAACCGAGGAGCTCAATACGTTGCGCGAGGCTCGCCGAGAGTCGGGCAATAGCACGGCGCTGAAGCCCTCTGACCTTGTGCTACCGGCTGAAGAGCAGGCCCTTCGCAAAGCGGCTAATGCGCCCTTTGTGATTCGCATGATGGTGCCTGAGGTTGACGGCGCTTGTGCCATTAAAGATATGCTTCGAGGCACGATTGAGTTGGACTGGAGCATGGTTGATGCTCAGATTTTGCTGAAGTCGGATGGCATGCCCACTTACCACTTGGCCAATGTTGTCGATGACCACCTTATGGAAATCAGTCATGTAATTCGCGGTGAGGAGTGGATTAATTCAGCCCCCAAACACCAGTTGTTATACGAGTACTTTGGTTGGGATATGCCTGTACTTTGTCATTTACCGCTGTTGCGAAATCCCGATAAATCAAAGCTTAGTAAACGTAAAAACCCGACCAGTATTTTGTATTACCAGCGCATGGGCTTTTTGCCCGAAGCATTGCTGAACTATTTGGGTCGTATGGGCTGGTCTATGCCCGATGAGCGGGAGAAATTTACGCTCACAGAAATGGAGCAAGCATTCGACATTCAGCGGGTCTCCTTGGGAGGGCCTATTTTCGATGTCGAAAAATTAAACTGGCTCAATGGTCTTTGGATTCGTGAGGACTTAACCACGACGCAGTTGGGTCAGCGCCTTCAAGACTGGGCGCTAAATACTGAAATGCTGGAAAAAATTCTGCCCCACGCTCAATCGCGTATGAATGTCTTGTCAGACTTCATTCCTCTGTCGGCCTATTTGGTCTCAGGGACCTTGCCCATTACCGCTGAAGATTTTAACGGTGCCAACAGCGATGCCGATGCCACTGTGCGGTGCCTGCAGTTTGTTTTATGGACCCTGGAAGCTCAGCAAGACTGGAGCAGAGACGCATTGTTCGCAGCGCTTAAGTCGCTGTCGACAGCCATGGAGCTCAAGCCCAAGGTGCTATTTGCTCCATTATTTGTGGCAATTGCCGGGGGCAATTCGGGTTATTCAATGCCTGATTCTATGGCGATTTTGGGACCCGATATGACCCGTGCAAGACTGCGTTCTGCCATTGACGTCTTGGGTGGGGTCTCCAAAAAAGCCGCTAAGCGATTGGAAAAGGAATTCGCGGGCCTCAGCGCGTCTTGAGCAGCGAAATGCCAGCCCAGACGGCTACGAAGACTTCAAACGCCAATGCTCCCCAGGTATAGGCGGTGAAGCTCGAACTCATATCAATGCCTAATGAACTATTGGCCACCTGAAAGCTCGAGTCGAGGTCGCTTAAAGCAACGCTGCCTCGGGCGGCGGCAAGGGTGCCAATGCAAATGAGGATGAGCCACAGACCGGGGCGCACGTAGCCTTTAATAAAGGCAGATGCGATCAATATGGCGCCAAAGCTGCCTTGCAAGCCACCGTACATAGCCGCCATTTCTGCATAACCGTTATGAGTGGCAATAAATAAGCCTGCTTGTTGAGCCGGTATTTCCGGGTCTACCCAGCACACGATGCCGTAAGCGAGAAAAATTATGCCGCAGAGGGCGAGTAGAACTTTGGGATACATAGGTTTGGCTCCATGACGTGTTGCAAACAGGGGCGCCGAACGCATTAGCATTCGGGCTTTCTCTCGAGGGTTAAGCATAACCGATGCGCCCGGATTAAAGGAGTTTTCGCGGTTAAGTTGACACAGCACAGCTATATTACTAGCATGCGCCTCCCTCTAGTTCTAAGAGGGTTCTGTGGGGCCATAGCTCAGTTGGGAGAGCGCAACACTGGCAGTGTTGAGGTCGTCGGTTCGATCCCGTCTGGCTCCACCAATTAAATTCCACCTTCGCCTCAATTCCTGCTTGAAGTCACTGTTTCCTTAGTAGCACCTCATTTTCATGCAATTGGCTTTTGTTTTGGATTAACGCTCTTATTCCAGCGCCATTTCAAACAAGTACACTTTGTCCTCTTTGTAGTGTGCGGGGAGCCCCGTTGTGTCCTCGAGTTCAACGGGTTCCAGCAGTGTGAAACCGTGGG
>ERZ1047472.501-NODE-501-length-34600-cov-9.684817_pt1 | contig 34600 bp, 29 predicted proteins | sample MGYA00383095_ERZ1047472 | MGnify/ENA primary metagenome ERZ1047472 (study PRJEB29581, sample SAMEA5548365) | metagenome | biome: marine; feature: coastal; material: water | depth 1 m | study: Short-term variability in the microbial, nano- and picoplankton dynamics... | reverse complement strand
TTGCAGTTGAGAAGATCCGTAGTTAAGAGGATCTTTGTGCGATGAAGCTTTAGAACGAAAAGTCTAAAATTTCCTGAATGTTGCATAAGGTTCATCAATAGGACAAAGTCCCTTCTATATTTTAGACTATCACAAATGTCCAAAGCTCTCGTTAGACGTGTAGTGTCTGGAGAATAGTAAACTTCTATCGGAATATGTGTTTTTTCGGATTGATTTTTCTTACGTTTAGTAGAGTCAAGCAGTACATAAATAGCGATGGCTAATGCCAATACATAGATAATTAATCGAAGTATAAACCTATTGTTCAATGGATGTGAAAATTCACAGCAGCTAAAGCTACTAGTAATCCTAATGCGATAGCAACTAACTTATATCTACCGTAAGTGTGACTTTCATTGTTCTCAAACAAGATAGTTGTACTAATGTGAAGGAATACGCCTATAACTAGTCCGATGAGACCAGTGAGTAATTCTTCATAACCCGTAAGTGATTTACCTATAAGCATACCCAAAGGAACCATTACAGCGTAGATAGCCACCCAAAGGTAGTTGGTGTTAGACTTGGAATAAACGCTTTTGAGCACTACTGCTAAAGCAAATGCTGCTGGCAATTCGTGAAGACCTATGGCAAAGACCATGTTGTTTTGGATTTCGTGACTAAAGGCTCCGCCTCCAAGTCCCAAACCTTCAATAAAAGCGTGCAAACTCAAAGCAATAAATACAGAATAAGGGAAACCTTTTTTGAACTCGTGGAAATGCAAATGACCATGTTCTATTCCTTTAGTAAAGAAGTCTAAAATGATCTGTAAAAAGAAACCTGCTAAAATGAAGTATCCGGCCTTGCGGCCTACTTTTTCATATACTTCTGGTATAAGATTTAGGATGGTGATACTTATTAAAAATGCACCACTAAATGCCAAAAACAATTTAAGTTGTCTCGTTTTTTCTGATTGAATAATCAATCCAATCACTCCTCCAATAAATGGAAAGAAAAATAACAAGAAGAGCCACCAAAATTGCATAGATGCGAAGTTAAGCCGATTCTAAAAAAATAGAAATTATACTGTAAGACAATCTACGAAAAATAACTCAATCCCATTTTGGTCGTATTCGCAGTAACATATCTGGAGCCTCAGTGACTACATAGAGATAACCATCTGGTCCTTCCTTTACATCTCTAAAATGTGCCATGTTTTGGAGTAAGCGTTCTTCAGAAGTTACTTGATTTCCTGATAGGGTGATTCTATTAAGATGTTGTTTTGCTAATGCTCCTATAAATAGAGATCCTTTCTATTGGGGTATGCTATCAGAATTATAAAAATCCATACCACAATGTGCGATACTTGGGACTCAGTAGTAAGTAGGCCTTTCAGTACCTTCTACAAAAGTATCTTGAGTGATAATGTCACCATCATAGTCTATGCCAAACGAAGCTAGAGGCCATCCATAGTTGGCTCCTTTTTTTAGTACGTTGAATTCGTCACTACCTCTCGGTCCGTGTTCATGTGTCCAAATCTCACCTGTTTCTGGATGGGTTGACATACCTTGGATATTTCTATGACCATAACTCCAAATCTTTGGTTGGGCATTGTCAGTATTGAAGAATGGATTGTCACTAGGCACTGTTCCATCGTCATTGAGACGGATTACGGTACCATTGTGGTTTGTCAAATCCTGGGAAGTCATTATTTTACCTCTATTACCAAAACTCAGGTACAAAAACCCATCATTATCAAAAACAATTCGAGCACCAAAATGACGACCGGAGTTGTTTTTAGGATTAGCTGAAAATATTTCTTCCACATTGGATAAAGTAGTACCCAAAAGTTCCCCTCTAAAAAGTGTAGTGCTTAGGCTGGAATTGTCACTGCCAGTGTTTGCCTTTAGGTAAATGTATCAAGAACTCAGCTAGAAGGTTCACTTGCATAGCGAGTGAACCTTTTTTTGGTTTCATTCTGAAGGCTTGGTCATAGTTTTACTCCCTGAGCAATAAATTTTTTCATGCAAGCACTATAACCATAAGTATTGCTTTACTTTGAGAATCTATTACACATTATCCTATGAGCACGAGACTTATCCAATTCGTTTTTTTGATTTTAATTTCAAGTTTTGTTTCGGCACAAGAGATGCCATTTGACTTCTCTACACAGGCAGATAACTTCACGGCATTTTCTGGAAGTCAATATTCGTTTGCTTCAGACCAGGAAGATGCTTCCAATGATGTAGGGCAGTTTTTTAATGATGGTTCCGCAGAATGGCAAGGATTTACAGTTGACCTGATACGTGCTATAGATTTAGACTTTCAAAAGACCATATCGCTATCTTTTTATGGTTTTGATCCCAACCAACATACCATCATGCTCAAATTAGAAAAAGGGGCAAATCAAGACGTAGAGGTAGTTGTGAATGTGCCTTCAGGAGGTGGATGGACTCAGAATGTGAGTTTTGACTTTTCGGATGCTAGACTAAGCTCAGATGGTTCTACAGCTGTAAATGCAACGGGAAAATATGATAGACTGACTTTATTTATTGATGGAGGGACTACTACATCTGGAACATACCTGATCGATGATATAGATGATGGCTCAGAAGGCAGGGATCCCAACATTTTGGATGTGGAATACACAAGGCTAGTGTGGGAGGATAATTTTGATACTGAGGGTCGCGTAGATGATACAAAATGGCACCACCAGACTCAGGTAATCATAGCTGGTCAAGGTTGGGCAAATGGAGAAGAACAGCACTATACTGATCGATTAGATAATTCATTTGTAGATAAAGATGGATTTCTTCATATAGTAGTTAAGAAAGAGAACTTTAGAGATCAAGAGTTAACTAAGGGTTATACTTCAGCTCGTCTCAATTCTAAGTTTGCATTCACTTATGGGAGAGTAGATATACGAGCGAAAATGCCAATTGAAAAAGGCACATGGCCTGCTCTTTGGATGCTTGGTAAAAACATCAATGAAGATGGTGCTTTCTGGGATGACAGTCACGGAACTACCAGTTGGCCTGCTTGTGGCGAAATTGATATTATGGAACACGGAATCTTTCCAAGTGAAGACATCAACTATATAGCAAGTGCACTTCACACGCCTTGCTGTCACGGTGGAAATCCCAATAAAGGTGGTACGATAGCCGATAATTTAGGCTCTGATTTTCATATCTATTCTGTGAATTGGTCCCCGAATCAGATTACTTTTTTACTCGATGGTGAAGCCTTCTACACATACAATCCTACTATCAAAGATGCCAGTACTTGGCTGTTTGACAAGGATCAGTTTTTACTCTTGAATGTGGCTATGGGTGGTATTGCCGGAGATATCGTATCCAATTTTACAGAGGGTGAAATGCTAGTGGATTACGTACGAGTATATCAAGAGAGTACTGTGAGCACTAAATCACCTCTGAACTTTGAAAACGAAACGAAAGTCTATCCAAATCCAGCGAGTAACACGGTTACTATTTCTTCAAACGAGCCAATAGATCGATTTGTACTTACGGACGTGTATGGGAAGCAGCTAATCGAGGAAAATGTGAATATACATCAGTTGGATGTGAGTGAGCTAATCTCAGGAATATACTTTTTAACCATTTATTCAGGCACACACAAAACAACAAAGCGTGTCATTGTAAGGTAGTAGGAGGTAGTAACTTTATCTAAGATGGAACGTATTGTATCCAAAGAATGCGATTCGTTTTAGTCCTCACTCTTTCTTTTATCCTAATGTCGGTGAGAGCCCAGCATACGTTGCATTTATTTCCTGGGCAAGGTTCAGACTCTGCCATTTATAATAAAATGAGTTTCCCTGATCATTTTGTACTAAAATATATGGAACTACCCACACCAAATAAGGGTGAAATGCTACCTGAATACGCACTACGATTTTCAAGTCAGATAGACACTACAGGTAAGTTTAGCTTGATAGGAGTTTCATTGGGTGGAATGATGTGTACAGAATTGGCTGATATCCTAAAACCTGAAAAAGTTATTCTAATAAGTAGTGCCAAGTGTGCGTCAGAATTACCTGCTAAGTATCGCTTTCAACAGAAAGTGCGTTTAAACAGAGCTATACCGGCTAGTTGGTATTGGGGAGGGGCTTTGCTTCTTCAGCCCATTGTAGAACCAGACAGGGATAAGGAAAAAGAAACTTTTAAACGTATGCTAAAAAGCAAAGACAAAGATTATATGAAACGAGCAGTAGATATAATTATCAACTGGCAATGTGAAACATATAATCCCAACATCATTCATATACACGGAGATAAGGATAATACGATTCCGATTAAGAATGTGAAACCTAGCTTAATAGTGGAAGATGGCTCACATATGATGGCTCTCACTAAAGGGAGAAAAATAGGCAAACTGATCTTAAAGGAATTGTCACACTGAGTGTTATTCGACCCAAGGAGAATAACATATCGAAGTGTGATGGCACTTAAACGAGGTGAGGAATTGGGAGAATATTATAAGCCTGTTATCGGACTAATTTATGGAAATAAAAAAAGCCCACCTAAGTGAGCTTCATTTATACATTTCTTAATGTTATTAATCAGTAACTCTTGTCATTGGCAGGGTCATAGGTTTTCTTTCCAAATTCCAAGTTAGGTTTACAGAAGACTCTGTAAGTTCTGTAACTTTCCATTTTTGCCCTTCAGGGGTTGTGTTTAGACCAAATGATAATCTTAGATTGGGAGCCTTAGTATTGGGAGTAATGATATTGATGTGTTCATCATCCACAATGGTCCAAGTGCCATTTTGAAAGTCTACAGGCCCCATTTTTTGGGCAAAACTTCCGTCTTCATTGAAAGTAAGATCTATTTGTGCTCCTGCTGTAGCAGCATCTGCAGTCCATTTTCCTAGTAGGCCTTCATATTTGCCCAATTTCGATTCTTGCTTTTCAGGAGCTTCTTCACTTTGGACTTCTTGGCTCGGACTTGCATCTGAAGCTGTGTATTCTGTAGATGTAGTACTACTAGAACAAGCAGATAGTGCCAAGATTAAGCCAATTGCGAAAAGGTTTTTAATTTCAATTAGTTTCATCATTCAAACGTAGTAAAAAAAGAATATAGAAAGGATGAGATTGCTATTCAATAGCAAATAATTGTGCAGCACAAGTTTTCTAGAAATATTAAATTTGGGATATGAAAAAGTCTCCGTTGATCATCTTTTTTTTTAGGCCTATTACTATTTCTTTAGCCATCTTGCTCGAATAAAGAGGATATTCCAGAACTAATAATCATCTTGGCGAACTTTACGAATCGGTAATTTCTTACCACGATATTAAATAGGTTTCAGCATTTACTGAAGCAGGTTCTTACAGAGGTAACACCTACTGGGAGTTCCCAAGCCCAAATCATATTAGAATTGGAGTACTATCAGGCAATAGATTTTACGGTGCGACCTACAACCTTGAAAAAGTTGTCAGTTATCAAATTTGGTCACAAGGGGAATTGCTTCTTTATTCCTATTAGAGTTACTATTGCTTGAACTTCAAGGTACTCTGCATAGATCTTTTGAGGAGATAGTGTACACGAAGATGCCAGGTACAAGTTGCCGCTAATGTTGAATAAGGATGGAAAGTCAGTCTGAGCGATAGTCGAAGACTGAGACTACTGTGAATGAAGAATAAAATACCAGCTAAAAGCTGTCACCAGCGAGGGAGAATCTTTTTTATTTGATCTTGGAATAAGAAATAGCCGACTGAATAATTCCCCCAGCTACTAGACCTATTGGTAGGATTATTTTTCCCGGAACAAATATTAAAGAAACTGCTGCCAAAATTATTCCGAGTATGATTCCTCCAAACGCGAAGTATATTTTTGGTTTTTCAATTTCAATCTCTTTTTCATTTTTTTGGATCAAAATATCATCTATTACTTTTTTAGCAAGTGACTTTGGTATGTTTTGCTTTTCAAAACGAGCATATATTACTTCTTGTTCTAAGCCACTCTGAATAAGTTCCTGCCCAAGAGAATAAGCTCTTCTTTTTAATCCTTCTTCAGTTTCTTCCATTAGACTTTTTTAGCTCGAAAGAGCCCCAATCAGATCATACTTCGTCAAAATATGTACTGTACCACTTAATTCCTTGACGAGTACTGCTGGGTTTTCTTTGTTGATAAGGCTAGATACTTGATCTATTTCCGTAGAAGCAGATATCATAGGGAAGGGAGGTTGCATCACCTCGCTCACTTTGTGTTCAGCAAGACTAGGGTTTTTTAGCAGTTGACTCAGTAAATTGTTGTCGTTTATGGAACCTACATAATCTCCAGAGCTGTTTTGTACTGGCAGTTGAGATATCTGGTGTTTTTCCATCAAATCAAAGGCCGCTTTTACGTGATCTGAATCGTGGACGGTGAGCATAGGGAGATGCTTGTGGCTACTTATCATATCCTCAGCAGTCTTAGGCTTACTGTCCAGAAAGCCTCTCTCTTTCATCCACTCATCATTGAATGCTTTGCCCATATAACGTGTTGCGTGATCGTGAAATAGCACTACGACTACATCTGTAGGCTTGAGCATGTGAGCACATTGTAAGATTCCTTTTACGGCACTACCTGCACTGTTTCCTACCATAATACCTTCTTCTCTAGCCAACTTGCGTTGCCATAGCAGTCCATCTTTGTCTGTCACTTTCTCAAAATGGTCGATCATATCAAAGTTGACATTCTCAGGAAGTATATCCTCACCTATACCTTCTGTAATGTATGGGTATATTTCATTCTCATCAAAAACACCCGTTTCGTGCATTTTTTTGAAGATAGAGCCATACGTATCTATTCCCCAGCATTGTATGTCTGGATTTTTCTCTTTTAAGAATCTGCCCACGCCGCTTATTGTTCCTCCAGTACCTACACCTACTACAAAATGGGTGATCTTACCTTCAGTCTGTTCCCATATTTCAGGCCCAGTACTCTCGTAATGAGCTATTGCATTACTTGGATTGTCATATTGATTGACATACCACGCGTTTGGAATCTCGCTACCTAATCTTTTAGATACAGAATAGTAAGACCTTTCGTCTTTCGGATCTACATCTGTAGGACACACAATCACCTCGGCACCCACAGATTTGAGGGCATCTACTTTTTCCTTACTCTGCTTATCTGTAGTGACAAATATGCATTTGTATCCTTTTATAACTCCTACTATGGCTAACCCCATTCCAGTATTTCCACTGGTTCCTTCTACTATAGTTCCACCAGGCTTTAATCTTCCATCTGTTTCTGCATCCTCTACCATTTTTAGAGCCATACGGTCTTTTACCGAGTTGCCTGGGTTAGTAGTTTCTATTTTGGCCAATACAGTACACGGTAAGTCCTTCACTATCTTGTTTAGCTTTACAAGTGGTGTATTTCCTATGGTTTCTAGTATGTCGTTATAATACATGGCCTGCAAAGGTAATGAACTCTTGTTGCCTATTTTCCTTTTTGTATTACCAATTAATACGCCGAATATTGTTTCTTCAAAATGAGGAATACAAGACTACTACGCATTGTCTCCAACTACAATTTTTGGGTATTGGCGTGTTTCTTTTTTTCCCTTTCGTTTGCTCAGATTTACCGTTTTTCAGATCCTGTAAAAAAGCACAATGTTGTCATCTCAGATGCCAAAGGTTACTACGCATATTTTGCGGGTGCTTTTATTCACGGAGATATGAATTTTAAGTTCAATCAGACAGTCGAGCTCAAAGATCATCCTGAAACACGATATACAGACTACAGATATAAAGTAAACCGAGAAAAAATCTATACAAAATATTATGTAGGTACAGCTGTAGCATACACACCAGTGTTACTCCTAGCTCACTGGATTTCACAGATAAATGGTTGGCAGTCTGATGGATATACTACTTGGTATCATAGTGCAGTAGTCATTGCCTCATTGCTTTACCTGCTTATCGCGTTGTTTTTTATTGGCAAGGTGCTAGATCATTTTGAGGTGTCTCATTGGGCAAAGATATTGAGCGTAGTGGTGATGTATCTAGGCACCAATTGGTTTTACTATACTACTTGGGAAAGTGGTATGTCACATTCGTACTCTGTGGCAGTGATGGCTTTTTTTCTATATTATTTTATACGTGTACACAGTACTTTGAAATTAAGGAATGCCTTAATTCTAGGACTTCTCCTTGGCTTCATTACGCTTATAAGGCCGACCAATCTTTTTATAGTTGCCTTCATTCCAATAGTGTTTAAATCGTGGTCCGCATTCTTGAAATTTTTCACACAAAAATTTTTATCTATAAAGGTTATTTTGCTTGGTTTGTTGGGGTTTTTGGCCGTCATAAGCATTCAGTTTATTATTTATAAAATTCAAATAGATGAATGGTATATCTATGGATATATAGGAGAGACTTTTGATTTTTCAAATACTCATTTTTTGGATTTCTTGTTCAGTATTAGAAAAGGTTTTTTCGTCTATACGCCAATTATGATATTCTCTATCATAGGTCTGATAAAATGGTACTCAAAAGCTCGATTTCAATCAATTTATTGGCTTGTTGTGATGTTTGTGCATACTTATATTCTTTCTTCTTGGCATATGTGGTGGTATGGCGGTACATTAGGTACACGGGTAATGGTAGAGTACTACCTATTTTGGCTCATACCTATGGGTATATTTTTGTCAGAAGTCAAACGAATTCACCTAACTTGGATTATTCCTATTTTTATTTGTTTGGGATTTTACGGCCACCTTCAGATTCACCAGTATATTTTAGGATTACTACATTGGGATAGTATGACTTGGGAACTTTATAAAGACATCTTTTTGTATCCTTTGATTCCGTACAATACTTTCTAGTATTGGTTTGTCTATAACTGTTATAAGTTAAGAGGAATCATTAGGATAATTTCACAGATAATCGAGATTTGTGGCAGATTTGATAAAAATGAAAAAAATATTTACACTTGTTTTAGGCTTGATGAACCTTTTGGGAAGTCAAATGGCAAAAGCTGATGAGGGAATGTGGATTCCTGCATTGCTTACAGACAACTACTCTGAGATGCAGAGATTGGGTCTCAAGATGACACCTGAGCAGATCTACAATATCAATAATAGCAGTATGAAAGATGCTATTGTAAGATTAGGAAGAGGATTTTGTACAGGAGAGATTATCAGTAATCAGGGCCTTATATTAACCAATCATCACTGTGGGTATGACGCTATCCAGTCACTTAGTACTACTGCAGCTAATCATTTGAAAAATGGTTTTTGGGCAAAAACAAAAGCAGATGAACTAGATGCTGGATTTAGTGTGTCATTCCTTGTTAAGATTGTAGATATCACTGAAGATATTCTAGCTGATGTAACCAATGAAAATAGATCGAAAATGGTTGCGGAACACTCTTCAGCAATGAAGAAAAAATATGCTGAGGATGGAGTATATGATGTAGATATCAAAGAAATGTTTAGTGGGAATAAATACTATGCTTATATCCATGAGACTTTTGGCGATGTAAGACTAGTAGGAACTCCTCCCGAAAGCGTAGGAAAGTATGGTGGAGATACAGATAATTGGATGTGGCCACGTCATACTGGAGATTTCTCTATGTTCAGAGTTTACGCTGACAAAAACAATAAAGCTACAAAAGATTACAACGCAGATAACGTACCTTACACACCAAAGCATCATCTTCCAGTGAGTATGAAGGGAGTGGGAAAAGGTGATTTTGCTATGATTTGGGGATTCCCAGGATCTACAGACAGATATTTGTCTTCTTATGGTGTGAAAAATGCAACCGATATTGTGCAGCCAGCACGTGTAAAAATAAGAAGAGAAAAATTAGATATATACGAAAAATTTCAGGCAATGAGTGATTCAGTAGACTTGATGTATGCGTCAAAGCACGCAGGTGTTGCAAACTACTGGAAGTATTTCATGGGTCAGACTAGAGGGTTGAAAAGACTAGATATAGAAGGCAAGAAAAGAGGAGAGGAAGAAGCATTTGCTAAGTGGGTCGATGAAGGTGATGCTGCTCGTAAAGCAAAGTATGGTAATGTAATTTCTCTTTATGAGGAGGCATATAAAACATATGATGAAAAATCATTAGCAGGAACGTATTGGATGGAAGCCATCTATGGCATGGAGTTTATGAAGTACGGACGTTCTTTTCTCAGAATGAATGCATTGTATGCTGCTATAAGTGACAAGAAAAATGCGGATAAAAAAGATGAGTTGCTAGAGACACTTGATAAAACGATTGAAGGACTTATAGCCTCTACACCTGCTAATTTCAAAGACTACTACGAGCCTATAGATCGTGAGGTTACGGCTGCGATGCTTCATAGATATGTGAATGACCTTCCAGCAGACCTAAGACCTTCAGATTTCAATGAGCTATTAGCAAAATGTAAAGGAAATACAGATGAAATTGCGAATGCTATTTTCGATGAAAGTATATTGGTGGATAAGAGCCGTGCATTGGTCTACTTGGAAAAACCAAGTGCTAAAAAATTAGACAAAGATCTTGGAGTCAAATTCAGTGAAATTATGTGGAACTTTTACTTCGAAGAAGTACAAGCCATGACTAGTGAAGCAAATAAAAAAAGGGCAGAAGCAGATAGACTTTATAAAGCAGCACTATTTGAAATGTACCCAGATAAGGCTTTCGCTCCAAATGCAAATAGCTCGATGAGATTTTCGTATGGTCAGGTATTAGACTATACACCAGCTGATGCTATGATGTACAAGCACTACACGACTATGAAAGGTGTTTTAGAAAAGTATCAACCAGGAGATCACGAATTTGATTTGCCTCCAAATTATCTAGAAACCGCAAAATCGCAAGACTATGGTCAGTACACAAAAGAAGGAGAAGACCTAAGAATTTGTTTCTTAAGCAATAATGATATCACAGGTGGGAACTCAGGGAGTCCAGTAATCAATGGGAATGGAGAGCTTATTGGTCTCGCATTTGATGGAAACTGGGAAGCTATGAGTGGAGATATTGCGTTCGAACCAGAATTGCAGCGTACCATATCTGTTGATATCAGATACGTTTTATGGTGCATAGATAAACTTGCTGGAGCAGGACATATCGTAGAAGAGATGACGTTAGCACGATAGAAAAACTAAAGAATTTGAAAGTAAAAAGCTTGCTGTTTTTCAGCAGGCTTTTTTTGTAGAAAAAGGTTACTTCAAAAATTGAAAAATAGACGTAGAACTTGGATTATCTCGAATACTTAAGGTAGTAAAAACTGCATTTAGGGTAATAATACAAGCACTTCAGTGGATTTTTCGTGAAAGTCCTAATAATTTGGGAGATAAGTTTTGCAAATAATATGAACCGGTGATGAATAGATTTTTGTATACTGATACGGCCAGTATTGATATCTTTTCTCACATCCAAAAAATCATCCCCAAGATTTAATATTTGTTCGAAACGGGTCAGAAGTGCGATGGTTTGTTTGAGGTTGTTTGCACTGTTACACCTATGAGCAAGGTTAGACTCTAAAAGACCTATAACCAGCTTGCCTTCCTGTTCTAGCAAAGTAGTGATCTCGATAGAAGAGACTGCTAGATTTTGACGAATAGAAACACTTATAATACTCTTCCCAAAAGATTTTAATTCAACTAGTAGACCAAGTTCCTTCTGATAGGACACAAAACTATATAATGCGTATAATTCCGTAAGTGTGCAATGTAGGTTGAATTGGTTCAGATCAATTTGTTTAAAAACAATGCTATTGAAATCTTCTTGACATTGAGCACGTATTAAATTATGAAATAAATCATCAAATCCTTCCAATAAAAGAGCCTTCTGACTGAGAGTGAGTGAATCTAGAGAGCGGTCTATGAAACTTGAGACCTTGCCCAAGTTTTTATAATATCCTGAGCTTAGTATTGCGCCTAATTCCCTATTTACTATGTGCTCTACGAGCCTAAGGCAAGTTATATATTTCTTGTCCCTTGCGAGGATTGCAGAAGGGCTTAATTGACTGTGGGTATGATGAACTGAGGGCACTTTTAGTAATTTTACTTCCTCCAAAGAACGATAAAATGCATCAAAACGACATAGCCAATGAATAGGTCATCGGAATCTTATTGCCGATATGAGCAATGATGAACTCTCCGGGAGCCTGCTCTATCATACCTTTAAAGCATTTGTGTGAAGAGTAATTATACTCCTTAAAATGGTCTATTTTCAATCCGGTTTTTATCAATGCTGAGAATACTTCAGACAAGGGATGATTCCAGCCTACTTCTTCCATAGCAATACTCGTGTCTTGCTTTGCATATGTTCCAGGTAATGTTTCGATGATGGGACTTTCATTGAAGTAAGGAAACTCTACGGCAGAAAAATGTTCATTGTACATCCAGACTACAGGATGTAATTCTACGAAAACAAATTGACCGTTAGGTTTTATAAAATGAGATATAATATCTGCCCACCTGGTCATATCTGGGAGCCAGCCTATGATGCCATAAGTAGTAAACACGATGTCAAACTTTTCAGAAATGAAGTCTTTGGCTGAATAGACATCACAGCAGACAAACTGTGCATCTAAACCCAACTGTTCATTTAGTTTCTTTGCTTCTTCAATAGCAGTATCAGATATGTCTAACCCGGTCACTTTTGCACCCATTCGAGCAAGACTTAAGGAATCTTGTCCAAAATGACATTGCAGATGTAAGATGGTTTTACCCTTGATATCGCCAAGCATTTCGATTTCTATAGGTTTCAGAGAGGTGTCTCCAGCCAAAAAACCTTTAATATCATAGAAGTCACTATCTATGTGAATTGGTGTTTTTTGGTTCCAAAGTTGACGATTAGTCTCAAAATATTCCTGCTCAGACATAGAGCAAAGAAACTTATTTTTTTATTCGCTTTATGCTACTTTGTAAAAAGGTAACAATAGGTACAGCCCACATTATCTTTAACTCCTGCCAGAGAGTACTTTTATTACCTAAAAATCCTAGTAATTGCTCGGGGTCAGTTTTCGAGAAAAGTTGGTTAAAAATAAACTTACCTGAAAGCTTTTTACTGAGCATTACATCTAAAAGTGTTCTGTCATACCAGCTAAACATTCTATCTCTGAATGAGGGTTTTATTATAGGTGATTTATCTTCCTCCAGTTTTGTTATCATTTTGTCACAGTGATCTTGTATAAATTTGAAAGTATAACCACTGCTAGCCTTGGTGTGACCGCCAACAGTTCCTAGATTGACAACTCTTTTTAGTCCTTGCGGGTGAGTACTGAACTTAACCGTTGTCATAGGGATTATACCGTATTCCTCTTGACGAATAGTGTATTTTTTTATGTTGAGGACATTAGAAATATAGTCTTCAAGGGCTTCGTTATATTGATGCTGTTCTAGTACCTCAGTTGTGAAAAGCGTATATTCTATCAAGGCTTTCTTACTACTAGTAGGAAGTACATACATAAAAGTGTCTCCATTTTCTTGGCCTACAGAGAAATCCATAAGAGTTCCTACAGAGTCGTCAAAAGAGTCTGTTTCTGTTTCTATTTCCCAACCTTTAAAGTGCTGTAATAAAGTATTCTGACTGGATAGTTCCGGGTAGTATAGATTCGTCGAGTTGAAAATATACCGAGCTCTGCACGTTTTACTCTTTGTTGTTAATTCTGCAAAATCAGAAAACGAAGAAATTGACTCTATTTTTTCATATAGAAATTCAACATTTGTTAAATTGCTAGCTTGTGATTCTATGTACTGGTAAAAGTCAATACCTCGAATCATCTTATAGGTATAATCTTCAAGGTTGAATTGATTGTTTATCTCTTCCGATTTATAAATTAAGGTATTCCATGAGTGATAAACTATAGATTCAAACGGACCAGGCTGTTTTTCCCAAAAGCACCAAGTTCTATCATTTTCTGTTTTAGGTGCCTTATCAATAACTAGGATTTTACTGTTTTTAAGTTTTTGGCTGTTAAGTATCCTATGAAGCAGTGATAAACCTGAACACCCAGAACCGGCAATGATAAAATCGTATTCTTGAATTTTGTTGTTACTCAATTTTCTAGCTCTTTGGAGGGTAAATTCTTCAATCAAATATAATCCTATTCTTAGACTATTAGCTTTCTCAATGATACTACATTACCATTTCAGTCCACTGTCACATTGAGAAGGGATTCAGTTATTAAACAAGCGATGTCTGTCCAAGTTCATCAATATTTCATACTTTTGGGATATGCTCAAAAAAATGCTGTTGCTATATTTTACTCTTTTCATTTCGGTAGTCACCAATGCACAGTACACAGAGGTTGGACAAGGAGCGTTTACTAGAAATAATATGGGACCTATTGTCTCAGATAGTGGTTCGTCGGCGTATTACAGTAGAATGGCATACATATATCCTGCCATGAGCATATCGGGCTTGAACCATGGAGATTCCATTGCAGCACTCTCTTTCAAAAGTTCAAATTTTGATACGCTTCGGGCACCTACTCGGATGAAAATATATATCAAAGCTACAAGTAAGGCAGATTTTGGAGCTGGATCTTTAAATTGGTTAGTAGAATCTCGAAATGGGATGGAGCTGGTTTATGACAATGATCCGACTCCCGTTATAGGAGACAAGCCAAAGTATGTTCCTTTCATTTTTGATAATAACAAAAAGTTCGTTTGGGATACGACAGGTGGTAAGGTAAATTTTCAAATCTTGATAGAATACACACAACGCACGAATCAAGTAGAGCCGATACGTTGGTATGTAGAAAACAATGCGAGTGTAAATGGATTTGTCTCGGTAAATGAAGGAAAGTTTTTATATGGTCCAGACACCTCGGGTATGGATAGTATGACAACTGTTCAATCTATACTAAAACCCACACTTAGAATACACCATCCACTAAATAATGATGACTTAGAGGTACAAGATATCTACGCACTAGGTACTATACCAATACTTATGCGACAGGCAGATAGTATCAAGCTGGCTTTCTATAATGCGGGAAGTTCTGAAGTAACCAATAGGAAAGTGTATATCAATGTAAGTGGAGCGAATACTTTTTATGATTCTATAACTATATCAAAAGCACTGCCTTATACAAGACAGTTTGCATACTTTGATTCATATACACCTACAAATCAAGGAATAGATAGCATCGAACTCACTCTAGGCAGTGATGATAACGATAGTAATAACGTGATAACAAAAAATGTGGTTGTAAATTATAATGTGTACTCCCACGTAGACCCATTTCAAGGCAACAGTGGAGGAATAGGCTTCAACGGTCAAACTGGTGATTTTGTGGCTAAGTTTTATGTAAAAGGAGAATCCTATATCAACCAAATTTCGGTAGACTTTAGCAGTAATAATTTACCATTTCAGTTAGGGATATGGGATGATAATGGGACTAACGGGGGACCAGGAACTGAACTGTTTATGTCTGATACTAGCCTTTCTTCAACTGGTACTTATATCATGTCCGTTTTACCAAGAGTAAAAGTGGAAGATGGTTATTATGTAGGAATACGACAAGCATCCAATATTAATGTTGGTTTCAGCTTCCAATATGAAAGACCTGTAAGGCCAAGTACTTTTTTCTTTACTGCTCCAGCTGGTTTTACGGATTGGACACCATTTTCTCCAGGTTTTGATTTTAATTTCAATATCAGGCCAAGATTGCAAGTAGCTAATGATTTAGGAGTTTATGCGATAGTATCTCCACAAGAAAATGATAGTATACTTTACAGTCTCACAGATAGCTTACAGTTATCTGCTACATTTATAAATTATGGATATAAAAACCAAGGTGCAGCACTAGCAAATTTTGTCGTTACTAACAGATTTGGACAGACTGTTTTTTCAAATAATAAACTGCTTTCGCTCAATGCTGGAGATTCAATAACTGTGGATTTTGGAAAGTTAAGTTTGTTCAATTTAGGTGAATTTACTGCAACAGCCTCTGTAAAGATAAGTACTGATAGTGTTATTGATAATAATAGCCAGTCTATTGATTTTTACCTTATCAAGAAAAATGATGTTGCGGTGGATAGATTCTTTTTCCCTGCCGCCAATGATACTTTTGATTTAAACCGAGAGTATTTCTTTCCAGTGCTACGTGCAGCGAACTATGGTTCAAATGATCAGACGAATTTTCCAGTATTTTGTGAGATTGTAAATGCAGATGGCGATGTATTGCAGAAGGTAAGCAAAACAATATCCATCGATGCAAATACAAGCCAAATCATTGATCTGGATTCATTAAATTTAACTGAAGAAGGAAATCTGCTTTTGAGAGCATATACCCTTTTGGATAGGGACTCATTTCCACAAAACGATACACTGACTATACCATTAGTGTCTGTTAAGATGGAGGATATGCTCATAACCGAGATATCTAAACCTATTAATCAGGGTAAATATGAGAAAGGAACCAGTATCACACCGTTTGTGAATTTCAGAAATGATGGACGTACAAATTATGATTCGGTATATTTCTACGCATCATTATTTGGTGAAGACGGAAGTGTTTTATACCGCGATACCAATATTTCATCCAGCTCATTTTTCAGTACTGGGCAGTTTCAGCTGAATGCATTTAATACAGATTCGTTAGGTGATTTTCGCTTTTTTGTTGAAGCATATGTGCCAGGAGATCAGCAAGAAGACAATGACACTCTAAGTTCATATTTTAGTGTAGTCACAGCAAATGACTTAAAAATAGAGAGACTTGTAACTCCTATTCCAATAAATGTAGCTTCAAATGATACGAAGGAAGTTGAGTTTTTAGTAGAAAATCGAGGATTAAGAGATGCTAAAAGTGCTAATTTTAGTCTTGAAATTACGGATAATCAAAACAATGTAGTTCTTAATGAGGATAAGAATTTTGATATAAGCTCATTCTCAACTGATACGTTAAGGTTTTCCGCAATCAACTTCACTTTAGTTGGAGATTATTATATCTCACTCACCAATAATTGGAACGATGAAGATGAGCCAAATAAGTACGATACGTTGAACAAAACTTTCATCATTAGAAATCAGAATGATTTAGCTATCCAATCTCATCAAAAGCCAAGAAATTTAGATACTGTGGAGTGGGGACAAATAATCTCTCCTGAGGTCTTATTAGCCAATTCAGGATTGTCTTCTTCTGAAGAATCAAGACTAGAATTAAAGGTAAAGAATCCGAGTGGAGATATAGTCTTGCAAGACACTATTGTCGTTGGGCTAATCGCTTCTAATAGATTAAGCTTATTAAACACCACTAAAAGTATAGTAGCAAATACAAAAGGTATATACACATTAGAGTCTCGCTTGATTGATTATGTTGACGATAATATCACCAATAATAATTTTAGTTCATCATTTGAAGTGGTAGTTCGCAGAGATATTCTCGTTAGTAAAGCATTGAATCCATTGAGCTTGCAAAACTTACCAATAAATAAAAGTCAAAGGCCAAGAGTAGAACTTTTTAATAATGGCCTAGAGGATATAGAAAATGTAGCGTCTTTTTGTAGGGTGTATGTTGATGGTTCACAGATGTATAATGATTCGCGTTTATTAGATATAGCTTCGGGTCGATCAATAATAGTCCTCTTTGATAGCACTTTACAGTCAGAGGATATAACAGAAGCACGATTAGAGTTTATCTGCGGTGCTTTAGATGATCAGATTAGTACGAATGACACGTTGAATATTCTCTTCAGTTTTTCGAAAGAACTTATAGTGTCTTCTATCGCATCAAATTCTTCTAAAGTATATCCAAATCCATTTAATACTGCTATGAACATCGTTTCTAGTACCCTTATTCAGTCGGTTAAGATTTATGATATAAAAGGAGGTTTGGTTTTTAGCAGTGAATATGAAAATAGTCTTAGAGAGCACATCATGTTGGATATCGTTCCAGGAACTTATTCAGTAGAAGTATTGTCTGATAATCAGATTGAATACCATACTGTTATTAAATTTAATTAAAAGAAAAAGGAGCCGTTTTTAAAACTCCTCCTTTTTCTAAATACTAAAACCTTATTATCTTTATGAAAATGGTAAAAACTTACATTGGGCAGATAGATAAGTCATTGAAAACGAGTTTTCTATTGTCCACTTTCCCATCCTCTACAAGTTTTAGTGTGTATTTTTTAGAGCAGTTTCCGTTCTCTTCTTCAAGTGGAATCCTTATTAGAGATTTTATTGGAGTGATAAATCCTTTTCCTGCACTCTTTTTATACTTAATGAAACCTAGAAACTTTTTATTTAAATAAAGTTTGTATGCGATTTTCTTTTTATTGGTTGTGTACAGATATACTTCGTCTTTGTCTGAACCGAGTAAGACGGTCCCTTTTTGTTGAGATATCATTGAAGAGTAATATAGGTAGCTAATATCAAATCTAGCAATACCGAATCCTGATATAGAATCTGGATTAGTCGCATTTGAAGCAGTCATTCTAATCAGATCAGCCAGTTCTTTAGGATTTAGACCCGGAAATGCTTGTAACAAACAAGCAACACCTCCAGCAGCTATGGGCGTAGCATAACTGGTACCATATCCTCGGTAGTAATTTCCTTTAGGACTTGCTACCGCAGCCAAAACACCACAAGCAGAGATGTCCGGTTTTATTGTGCCTTTAGTATTGTTTCCCTGACTACTAAATCTGCCTGGAATGCCATTTATGTCTGAGGCTCCAACTGTGAGTACTTCATCTACATCTGCTGGTGTTCCTATCTTTCTCCACATGTTATCACCTTCGTTTCCTGCACTATTAATTACAAATACTCCCTTTGAAACGGCTCTTTTAGCTGCCTGAGCTATGTATGATGCTTCACCATCAAGATCTTGGTGTGTATAGCTTAGTTCGTTATCATCATATCTATTGTATCCTAGTGAAGAAGTTATCATTTGCACACCTAAACTGTCTGCTAGTTCTGCTGCTTTACACCAGTTTAGCTCCTCTACAGGGTACTCTGTTGCTGCATATTCAGTCCTGAATAATGTGATATGTGCCAATGGTGAAGAGCCGATATATTGACCTTTGTCAAAGCCTCCAAAACAGGAGGCACACGATGTACCGTGATTATCTTCTATGTTGAGTTCATTGTCAAGTCCCGCTACATCATATCCATATTGTAAGAGTCCATTGGCTTGATGCTTCATAAATGAGGGTATGTGATGTATATTTTTGAATCCAGCATCAAAAATTGCTATACGAACTCCTTGACCATTTTTTCCTTCTTGATGCAGACAAGTTACACCTATTTGTTTAATTTGTTCATACGACACACCGTAGTCTTCTGAGGAGAGCCCATCAGTTGACATTTCACTTTCTTTAAGTTTAAGTATGGGTGTATGAAATAGAGGCTTTTCGGGAGTACCTACTTTCTGTGCTTTACCTACGTACTTTATGGACTCCACAAAAGGTAAACTCAACAAGCTATCTATAGAACTTTTGTAAGTAGACACTACTGCTGCATTTTGCCAACGTAGGGTATATCTAAGTTTTATTGAAGTGTCCTTAGTTATGGTATTTACATAGCTATTATTGACGGGATAGTCTGATTCGTCTATAGATATGTGATGCAATCTTCGTCTTTCAATGGCTTGGGGGCTCAAAATTTGCGTATTTTCACTTGGTTGTATTTTATCTTCAAATTTTACGATAAACACATTAGTCGATTGACCTACAGCATTAAAGCAAAAAAAGATAGTGAGTATGCAGAAGTATCTACCAGTTTGATTCTTGAAATATTTTAACGTATTCATTCCCTTTTATATATTTTTCGGGTTGCCTTTCTAGGTCTTGAAACCTTCTAATAATTAGACCTATACCTTCAGCATAAATTTCTTCTTCGTAATTGGTAAAGAAGACATCTTCACTATTGCCTAAGTCTATTCGTGTGGTGTTTGTAAAAGTTCTATTCTCACTTTGGTATTCGTTACCAAGATCTAAGGCCCATGCTCGCTGAAATGGAAGTGTACTATAACTATTTGCATCCCATGTTATTCTCTCTACCAAAGGTATGATTAGCTTAGACTTTAGAACGTCATCTTCCTGCCTTAGAATATTAAAATCATTTATGTGGTAAATGACCCATTTTTCAAATACCCAACTTTTGCCGCTATCATTTGAATGTTCTTGTATGCATTTATAACTGATAAAGTTGGAGTCTTGAGATTCCTCCACACAACTCTCTTTAATCCAGAAGTAGAACGTATCACTTTTCTCTAAAAACGCATCGTACTTTATCTCAGTGCAAGCATAGTTGATGTATTTACCTACTTCCATAGGAAGGTAATTAGGCCCAATAAGTGGTTTATCAACTGTTTCTGTGTCACAAGCAAATAGAAGTGAGATTATAAGTAATATGGTAATTACGAGATTACTTCTCATATGAGACCAAGGTTTGTGTGAACTTGCTACCAAAGTGCTTATTCACATTTTCAAATTCTAGTCTTTCTAAATTGACGATCTCCGAATAAACAAGTCCAACATTTTTGGCATAAATTTCTTTTTCAAATTTTTGAGAAATAAAAAAATCTTCTGCCTCTCGATAAACAGTGGATGTACTGTCATAAAATTGACTGTTTATAGTTTTGCTTTGGTGTACTTCTAAAAAATAGCATTCTGACTCATCATCTGTATTAAAAACATTTGAATCCCATTCGATAGCCATTGAAAATGGGAAATTTAGGATTACTTCTCTTTTATCCTCAATAATTCTATGGACACTGGTAGAGTCTACAATCACTCTAAATGATCTTAAGTAATTCCACTTCCGATTAGTATCCTGATATTCTCTCGATAGGAAGTAAGTTGTGGATCCAAGACTTTCTTCTTTTGCATCTATTTTATTTCTCACTTGATAGCTAAATGTATCTGGCTTTAGACCTTCATCCCCGTAGAATACGATATTATCCATCTGATATGTCCAGCTACTTCCTACTTCTAAAGAAAAGTATTGATAATCTGTATCTTCAATAATCTTTAATTGGTCCTTGCGACATCCATAGGTAGTAAGTAAAACAGTAATTAGTAGATGATAGACTCTCATACTTATCCTTATATGCGAAAATACATTTAAGTTATATCGAAGTATTCACTATAGTCATAATATTCTATATTTTTGACGTGAAATGACAAAGATTCTAGATGGTAAGTCTCTGGCACTAAAACTGAGAGAAAGAGTTCGAGATGAAGTGACCTCTATTCGCAATGAAGGACACAGAGCTCCTCACTTAGCTGCTATTTTAGTAGGAGAAGACGGAGCAAGCAAGACCTATGTAAATAGCAAAGAAAAAGATTGTGAATTTGTGGGTTTTGAATCAAGTGTGTATCGCCTTTCGGCTGACACGTCTGAAGATTCTTTGTTGGTTCTCATAGAGACCATAAATAAGGATGACAGCATAGACGGGCTGATTATTCAACTTCCTGTTCCTAAGCATATTGATGGTACAAAAATCATAGAGTCAATAGATCCTGAAATAGATGTTGATGGTTTTCACACTTTGAATGTAGGGAAACTTACGATAAATGAAGATACCTATGTTTCAGCTACTCCATTTGGTGTAGTCAAGATGCTTGAAGAGTACGGTATAGAGACAAAAGGAAAACACTGTGTAGTAATAGGAAGAAGCAATATCGTTGGAAGACCAATGAGTATTCTTATGAGCCAGGGAGGAAGAGATGCTACTGTAACGGTTTGTCATAGATATACACCTGATGTAGGAAGATTTACAAAGAGTGCAGATATTGTGATTGTAGCTGTTGGAATTCCTGAGTTTCTAACTGCAGATATGGTGAAAGAAGGTGCTACTATAGTTGATGTAGGAATCACAAGGGTAGATGCAGATAATAAAAGAGGTTATGTACTCAAAGGTGATGTTGAATATGAAGAGGTTGCAGCTAAATCTGGAGCTATCACTCCTGTACCCGGTGGCGTTGGTCCTATGACTAGATATGGGCTACTTCACAATACGCTTAAAAGTTATAAAAAGAAGCTGAATCTATGATGGAGTTTCCAGTTATGGAGTACTTCTACTCTGTACAAGGGGAGGGAGTGTTTGCTGGACAAGCAGCCTTTTTTATCCGCTTAGGTGGGTGTGATGTAGGCTGTGTTTGGTGTGATGTGAAAGATAGTTGGGATGCAGACAAGCATCCTAAATTAACTGTTGATTTTCTTTTGAGAGAAGCATTGAAGCACTCAAGTAGAATACTCATTCTTACTGGTGGAGAACCTGCGATGTATGATCTTAGAGCCTTTACTGAAGCATTTAAGGAGAAAGGTTTTCGTGTTCATATAGAAACAAGTGGAGCGTATCCTTTAGTTGGAACTTTTGATTGGGTAACTTTTTCACCAAAAAAATTTAAAGCTCCAATTAGTGAGTCAGCAATGTTGGCTGATGAGCTCAAGGTAGTGGTATTTAATAAAAGTGATTTTGAGTGGGCAAAAAGTCACAGTGCACTGGTTCCAAATAGTTGCAAGCTTTACCTACAACCCGAGTGGGATAAAAGAAAGGAAATGGAGCAACTTATATTTGAATATGTTCTACAAAATCCGAGATGGCAAATTAGTCTTCAGACACACAAATATCTTGGCGTAGACTGATTTTTATTCTCTATTGAAATATGTAGTGAGTGATAAGCTTTTAACCTGACCATATATACTATCAGATCCTCCTACATAAACTCGTACAGTATGTATTTGTTTTGATCTGTTTTCTGTTGTAAAAGCATACTTGTTCAATTGATTTTGCTTTGATATTGGATTCTCCATACGGATTCGATTGTAAATAATCGTATCTTCAGCATACAATTCAAGGTTAAGAAAACAATTTGAGAAGCCTTTTTGAAGTAAGATTTCTGCATCTACTTGAAACCATTTGGGATTCACTGACTCAGTAAGGGTTCTATCCAAAACCCAACTTGGTTCCAGCCCCGGTGCATTGATTCCTACGTTAGATGTATCTAACATCATCACAGATTCATAACTTGCTGGAGAAGTGATAGTTTTCTCCATGTCTAACAAGCTCATATCCATTGGTGACGGTGAAGGGTCAGCATAAATCGCCCAAAAGTACTTAGCATTCATGTCGTGTGGATGAATGATTCTTTCATTGTATTGATAGACCTGTATAAAATTTACAGATGCTAGGTATATTAACAAAACATAGATCCATTGATGATACTTGAAATTGATACAATGGTTTATATATGCCGTGAAGGGAAATGCAAATAATGGGATAGATTGCACTAAAGCCCTACAAGAGTAAGTTGCTCCGTATCGCCAATCTGACCATGAGATAACAATCCAGATGGTGAGTACGCTTGTAATAATAGAAGACCAAAAGAAAGAATGTTTTCTAGAGTAAAAGAAACCAAGTAAAAAAAAGAATGCGATAGGTGTATAAATAAACCATCCATTTTGATATCCGAATAAAACGCGAAAGAAAGGATCAAAAAACTGCCACTTACTCCCCATGTTATATATCCAATCGCTACTTGCAATTTTCCAATAGATAATCTGTGGTAAAATTGCAAATGTCCCAGCGAGTATTGCCCAAAGGATACTTGATTTATTAGTCTTTACTTGATTCCATTTTATTTTGGAAGCCATAGAGGTATTGGTGTTCCAAAGCAGTGGAACTAAGAGCATAATTGCTTCTGTAGGTCTTGAAATAGCTGCTAATCCAATTGTTCCACCAATGATAATAGCCCAAATCTTTCTTGGCTTCTTATGCCAACAAATAGTAGCCCAAATAACCAAACAGTATAATGCAAATATGTACCCGTGGCTCATACCACTATCTATCGTCACATATTGTATCAGATTACTTGTTAAAGTAATAGCTAGAATGCTTATGAATGTCGCTTTATCAGAAAAGAATGTCAATAACGATTTTCGCAATAAGAGTAGACCTATCAGAAAGTAAAAAAATACGCTGATAACTATGCCTATTTGATATGGTAAAGAAAAACCATTAGCTGGATGGTCGGACAAAATTGCAAAGCCGTGAGCTAACAGGAAGAATGGCAATTGCATCAAGGAGATGCCACCTAGGTATTTGAATACATAATCACCTTTTTCATTTTTGTTGGCTTGGTATAATTTGCCACCCGATAACTCGTTGAAATTTTCTATTTCACCAGTCCATTCTAAAGTCTTAATATCTTCATAAATTATAGTGGATGGAAGGTAAATGTAATAACCAAGAGCATCCCAAGTAGTTACTTTTAAAGACCTATTTGAATGAGAAGTGTATCCTATACGAACTACTACAAAAACTATTAAAGAAAGAGCTATTGCTACTTTTGAAAGGTATTTGTGTGGGCTTGCCAATGCAGCAAAAATAGCACACTAATGGGAGAGGAGAGGACCTAATTTATGTTAAAAGCTCTTTCAATGCACTATTCACGGTTGGGTATTCGAAATGGAAGTTTTCTTTTAAGATTTTGTCAGCTGATACTCTACTACCGTGAAGAACGACTTCAGACATTTTTCCAAATACAATTTTCAAAACAAAACTCGGCACCTTGGGTAAAAAATAGGGTCGATTAAGTACACCGGCAATTGCTCGCATCAATTGGTCATTTGTGACATGTTCCGGAGCAATGGCATTGTATGCACCGCTCATAGAGGAAGTAAGGGTTTTATAAAGCAAAGTCGACAAGTCGCTGATATGTATCCAGGGGATGTATTGCTTTCCACTACCTAATGCAGAACCTAATCCTATTTTAACAATAGGAGATACTCTTTCTAATAATCCAGACTTTTTGTCTAGTACGATGCCAAATCTTAGTTTACAGCTTCTGTCAGCCAAATCTTTTTGGACTATTTGGTCTGCGACGTCTTCCCATTCCTTACAAACTGAACCAACAAAGTCATCCGAAGGTGCATCTGATTCTTTAAAGATTTGTTCTGATGTGTCAGAACCATAGTAGCCCACGGCTGAAGCGGTAATGTATGATTTTAAAACAATATTTCCTTTTTCCAGAGCATCAGTGATCATTTTCCCTGTCACAATACGACTCTCGCGTAATTCTTTTTTTCTACTCGCTGTCCACCTACTTCCAGCTATGTTAGCTCCAGCAAGATGTATTACGTGATCTACATCTACAAAGACTTTTTCGTCAATGCACCTTGTCGCTACATCCCATTTATATTCCTCTTTACTTTTAGGAGATCTGGTAAGAAATCTAATTTCAAACTGCTCCCCGTATTGCGATTTAAATTTTTGAGCGACAGCTCCATTAGCACCTGTTATTAATATGGTAGGCTTCATTAGAATTTTACTTGAAATCAGAAGAAAACTATTACTTTAACCTTTATGTATTTTGAAATATTTCTTCGGAACCCAAAGCATGCCAAAACATTCGCCATCCTCTTTGCCTAAATGCTTGTGATGTACTTTGTGAGCTTTTCTAAGCCCTATTAGATATCTGTTCTTTGTTCTTTTGAACCAAGGGAAGCGTTGATGAATCAACACATCGTGCACTAAAAAATAGGTGATACCGTAAAACAGTATTCCGAGTCCAATAGGAAATTTAATGTTCATTTCAGGGTTCAATCCAAAGTAGATGAGGTAGCTGCTAGGCATAGCTCCGATTAGAAAAAAAGTGTCATTCTTTTCAAAAGTATTCTGATACCTAGGTTGATGGTGATCTGCGTGTAAATACCATAAAAAACCGTGCATAACATACTTGTGTGTAATCCAAGTAACGATTTCCATCAGTAAATAGGTGATCACTGTGATAAGTGCATAAATAAAAAATGTCATAAGGATGTGCTTTCTATTATGTATTTGTCTAAGTAGTCTGTCTCGTCTTTTGAATTCAGCATTACGCTTAGAAATGCTTTGTCTGCAGGTATATCTGATTTGTATCCTAAGAATTCTGGTGTCTGTTCTTGAATAAGCAGTCTTATATATCTTACGTGTATATTTCCTTTATTCATCTCAGCAAGTGAAGAAAGCTTCTTTTTGTAATCACTGAAGAGATTCATCTGTTTGATTGGATTATAGAGATACTCTATCTGCTTCATCTGGATAGCGATAACGTAAGCCTTTATCGCAGGGTCGGTATTGTTTTTATATTGCTCTGTAAAGGCTAGTTCACTTTTTTGTCCATCTAATTCATGGAACTCTAAGGCTACTTCTTTTACAAGGTCTGTTCCTCCCAAAAAACCGATGAGTAGAATTAGAATTATTTGAAACATAAGTTAAGGTTAAAGCGAATATATGAAGATACGAGTATTACTGTTTTCTTAAAATCGGGAACTCTAACACGTTGTTTCTTTAGCGTTTCTGTTGGAGTTTTAGCGATGACGTCCATCAACTCTACATAGTATTTATAAGCTACATATACTCCTAGGCGAGCTACATCAGGTAATTGTTTGATTCCTTCATACGCTTCGTCAAACTCTCCACGAATTTCTTTAATAATTTCAATTTTATCTTCCTCTGTAATATTTCCAGATTTTAATCTTGGAAAATATACACGATCAAGCTCTTGAAGATCGTGCCTCAGGTCACGTAGGAAGTTAATTTTCTGAAATGCAGAACCTAGCTTCATTGCAGTTGGTTTCAGTTTTTGGTACATTGTTTCATCCCCTTTTACAAATATTTTTAAACACATGAGACCTACAACATCAGCCGATCCGTATATGTATTCTGCTATTTCTTCAGGTGTTTCGTACTTTTTCTTATCTAAGTCAGCACGCATACTTTTTAAAAATGCCTCAACTAGTTCTAGATCAATATCATATTTTCTGATGGTGTGCTGAAAAGCATTAATTATAAGATCTGCACTGATGCCGTGTTTAAGAGCATATTGGTATTCATCTTCAAACCGATCCAACATTTCCCGTTGGGGATAACCTTCGAAAGTGTCTACAATTTCATCGGCTACTCGCACAAAACCATAGATATTATATACATCTTGTCTTATGCTCGAGTCCAATAATTTTACTGAGTTAGAAAATGAGGTACTGTATTTTTTGGTGGTTACAGTAGCACTTGCAAATGAAGTTTGGTCAAATAGAGTTTTCATTTAGAGAGTTGTTTCATAATCAATTCTGAGGAAAGTTTACCTGATATTAGAGCTGGAGGTACTCCCGGACCTGGAACCGTCAATTGACCAGTGAAGTATAGATTTTTTACTTTCTTACTCTTTAAGTTCGGACGTAAAAAAGCAGTTTGGGTAAGTATGTTAGCTAGGCCGTATGCATTTCCTTTGTATGAATTATAATCTTTTATAAAATCATTTACACAAAAGGACTCCTTTACAATAATGTTTTCTTTAACAGATTGATTCGTACGTTTTTCAAATCTATTCATTACGAGTTCGAAATACTGTTCTCGAAGCTCAGGAGTATCTTCTAAGTCAGGAGCTATTGGAATTAAGAAAAAACCTGTTTCACACCCGTCTGGAGCCATGCTTTTATCTGTGGCTGAAGGTACATTTAAATAGAAGAGTGGATCTTTTGGCCATCGAGGTTCATCATAGATTTCCTCAGCGTGTAGCTCAAAATCTGTATCAAAGAATAGGTTGTGATGTTCAACGTTTTGAAGTTTCTTGTCGAAACCAATATAAAACAAAAGAGAAGAAGGAGCAAAGGTACGCTTGTCCCAATATGATTCTGAATATTGACGGTAGGAGCTATCCAATAAAGTTTCAGAATGATGATAGTCAGCACCACTCAGTACTATATCAGCTTCTACTGTTTTTCCATTCACTTCGATTCCAGTGGTAACACCATCAGTCACATTTATTTTGCTGACTGGACTATCGGTATGAATTGTGACGCCCAAACTCTTAGCTAATGCACTCATACCTTTGATGATTTCATACATTCCACCTTTTGGATGCCAGGTCCCTAGACCAAAATCCGCAAAGTTCATAAAACTGTAAAATGCAGGGGTATCACTTGGTTTAGCACCCAAGAACAAAACTGGAAATTCCAATGTTGAAATAAGTTTCGGATTTTTAAAGTTTTTCCTTACATGGGAACTGATTGTTTTAAAGAATTGGTCTACTCTTGTGACAGTATCCTTGGTTACAAGTTCAAAAGGCGAAAGTCCAGGTTTAAGAACTACTTTATTGATTGCAATGTCATAGTGTTCCTGAGCTGTTTTGATAAATTTTCTGAGAGGTACTGAGCTGCCTGGTTCTATCCGCTCAAATTCCTCACATATCTTATCCATATGATCACCAATCGTAATGACGTCATCTGAGAAGAAGATTTTGTAAGCAGGGCTGAGTTTATCCAATTGGTAAAAATCGGATGTAGTTTTACCAAAATCATTGAAAAATTTCTCAAATATATCTGGCATCCAATACCAACTTGGGCCTATGTCAAAAGTGAAACCATCTTTTTTGTATTGCCTAGCTCGTCCTCCTACTGAGCTATTATTCTCAAACATAGTTACATCATTTCCAGCTTGTGCCAAATATGAGGCCGCTGAGAGAGATGAAAATCCAGATCCAATTATTGAAATCTTTTTACTCATTTTTGTTTAACAAATTTAGTGCTTTTGTTAAACACTACAACCTACAGATTAACTATTTGTTCATGAATTCTTCTAAATTCGCAGATAATTTTACCGAGTCCCCAAATTTATAATTTTCAGGTTCATGTGCCAAATATCCTAGAATAGAAACTTCGTCATTCGTTCCTTCAAGAAGCTTATCTATTTTGTCAAGAAAATCTTGGACTCTATGTTTCGGCTGAGTCATAACAAAGCTGGTCACCCAATGAATATTGTTGAACTGCGTTTTAATTTCGAACAAATCATTTGCAGGTATGCTAGAACCTAAGCTTACCACCTTGAAACCTCTAGCTCTTAGGTAATAATTTAAGAACATTAACCCGATTTCATGAATCTCACCTTCAGGTAAAAATAAGATGTGTACAGCCTTATCCGTATTCGAAACTGGCTTGATTTTAGCAATTTCTAAAACAATCTTTTGGACGACAATTGCACTTAAGAAATGCTCGTGTGCAGGTTTTATTGAATTCGTTTGCCATAACATCCCTATTCTTCTAAGCACAGGGACATAGGTCTTTAGATATATTTCCTCAAAAGAGTAGTTTTTTATCTGCCGCACATATACACTTTCAAATAAACTTTCATCTAAGGTGAACATCGAAATAATAATCGTATTGATGTCCAAACTATTATTTACATCGTTCATACCGACCTCCTTTGCAGTGTCACGTAGATCTCTATTGGAGAGTGCTGTAATCTCAGAAATTTTGTAATTGTTCTTGTAGAGAAGAGTGGCGTTCAGAAGCTTTCTTAAATCATCTACTGAGTATATTCTCACGTTTCTTCCTTTCCTGGCTGGGTTAAGAAACTCATATCTCTTCTCCCATATACGAATAGTGTGGGCCTTGATTCCACTTAGGATTTCCAAATCGTGAATGGAAAACGAACTTTTCAGATGCTCTGCTATTTCTGCCATGAACTTATTTTATTTTTTAAGAGTTAAACAGAAAAACCAAACTTGTTGGTTTTTAGAATTACATGTTTGAAGCTTTATTCAAATACGTCTATAACAACATAGAATGTTTTATAAAGTTTTTTTAGACGGGTCTTCTTATTTCTTGTATCCTATGAATAGCCAGGATTACAAGTATTAGCAATATCTTAAATTATTGGTTTCTAGGAGATTATTGTAAATCTTATAACCAATGCAAATGGTAATCTTTTATTTCTACATTCAAAGCTGCTTTGGTCACTTTAAGTGGCTTGAAAGTATCTATCATCACTGCCAACTCCTCAGTACCCTTTTTTCCGATACTCTTTTCAGCAGCTCCAGGAGTAGGTCCGTGAGGGATGCCTCCAGGATGTAAACTCATTTGTCCTGGCTCTACGTGTCCTTTGCTCATGAATTGACCATCTACGTAATACATCACTTCATCACTATCGATATTACTGTGCCAATATGGTGCAGGAATACTAAGAGGGTGATAATCATAAAGCCTCGGTACAAAGCTGCATATTACAAAGTTATGTCCTTCAAATGTTTGATGAATAGGGGGAGGTAAGTGTATTCTTCCAGTTATTGGCTCAAAATCGTGTATGCTGAAGATATACGGATAGTGGCACCCGTCCCAACCTATTAAACAAAAAGGATGGTATTTGTAAGTATATGGGTAAAGTTTATCTTCTTTTTTTGTCTTAATAAGGAATTCGCCTTCTTCTATGATAGTCTCTAAATCCTCAGGTTGTTTTATATCTCTCTCACAAAAAGGTGAGTGTTCAAGCAACTGGCCACCTTTACTTACATAGTTTCTTGGATAAAGTATTGGACTATGACTCTCTGTGATAAGCAGTTTATTATCCTCAGTATCAAACTCCATTTGATAAATTACTCCTCTGGGTATAATTAAGTAGTCTCCGCACTTAAACTTAAGTTTACCATAGTTGGTCTTGCAGATTCCCGACCCTTTGTGTACGAAAATAACCTCGTCACTATCACCATTTTTATAGAAGTAATCGACCATACTTTTTCGTGGTCGAGACATACAAATCTGTAAATCGCTGTTAGTGAGAAGAATGACTCTGCTTTCTAAGTAGTCGTCCTTTGGAGCAATATCAAAACTATTGAAACTTCTGTGTAGCATTTCCATATCTCCAGCCAATTCAGGTTTCAAATCGATTGGTTTATCAACCCTTAGTATTGCTGTGGGGGGATAATGATGGTATAACAATGAGTAGCTATTAGAAAAACCTTCTGTCGAAAATAGCTCCTCTTTGTACAGTTCGCCATCTGGTCTTCTGAATTGCGTATGTCTTTTTGGAGGTATACTTCCTAATTTATGGTAATGTGGCATGCTATGTCAGTCGTTATTTTTTAAGTCGGCCAAAGATATGAAATATAGACCGTTCACGAATGGGTATTTTGACAGTATTCTCTTTTGATATTCGTCACTTGCATTCAATTTAGACACGCTTATTAAATCTATTGGTAAACACCTAAAGATATCAGTGGTATTGATATCTGAAATTCTATTTTTGCAAGACCTTGAAAAAAATAGTTACAAGTCTCGTTCTCAGCATTACTGTTTTTTGTATTCTCCAATCAGGATGTGATTGGACTACAGATAAAAATGAACAAATGGTAAGCGATACTGCACTGAGCTTAGAAGTGCGTGAGTGGAGTAAGAAAATAGTTGAACGTCCTGAAGTTGCTGATTACTACGCCCAAAGAGCAGGTGTATTAGTCAAAGAAGATCGTATGGGCTTAGCTATTTTAGATTTCGAAAAGGCGATAGCGATAGATGGTGATAAACCAAAGTTTTATTACGATTTGGGTGATATTTATTTTGCAGATAACCAGACTTCTAAGGCTTTAGAACAGTACAGGCAAGCTGAAACTATCAATCCCAATGATCAAGAAGCGGTATTTAAACATGCTCAATTTCTCTATTTTGTGAGACAGTTTGAAAAAAGCAATATCAAGTTTGGCAAATTACTAAACCTTAATCCTGAGCACGCAGAAGGACACTTTTTCCTTGGTATGCTCAATAAGGAAGATGGAGATACTCTAGGAGCTATTCAGCACTTCAACCAAGTAAATACACTTTTGGGATCGGACTACAACAGCTGTATGCAGTTGGCACAGATATATGTAGCTCAGGATGAGGGAGATAAAGCCCTTCAGTTTTTTGAAAAAGCCATAAACCTAGATCCTACAAGTGACGAAGCCTATTACGCCAGAGGTCTTTTTTATCAGAATAAGCAAATGGACTTATTAGCTATGAAAGATTATCAGAAAACAATAGATTTAAACTCAGCTCACTATTATGCCTACTACAACGCAGGCAATATTTTGGCTAAAGACGGGAACTATATCAGTGCTATAGATCATTTTGAAATTTGTCTTCGTTTAAAAACGGATTTTGTAAAGGCGTACAATCGTATTGGTCAATGTTTTGAACTTTTAAATAAACCCGATAAGGCTGCTGAAAATTATAAGAAATGTTTGCAAATAGACCCTAATTTTGCACTCGCCAAGGAAGGACTGTCAAGACTAGGATAGTCGCATTAAAATCAACCAATTGAAGAAACACGAAAAGTGAATATAAATATAACATTACCAGACGGATCTGTCCGTGAAGTAGCCAAAGGAAGTTCTGCCTTAGATGTGGCAAAGAGTATATCTGAAGGACTTGCAAGAGTAGTAGTAAGTGCAAAGGTGAATGGAGAGGTTTGGGATAAGACCCGACCCATTGAGGAGGATGCAACTTTGAGTTTATTGAAATTTGATGATCTAGAGGGTAAGAAAACATTTTGGCACAGTAGTTCTCACTTGCTTGCAGAGGCGTTAGAAGAATTGTATCCAGGCGTCAAACTAGGAATAGGCCCAGCAATTGATAATGGCTTTTATTATGATGTAGATTTTGGAGAGCACAATTTTTCTTCAGCTGAATTCGACAAAGTCGAGAGTAAAATGAAAGAGCTTGCCAAGAAAGGGGTTAGGTATGAGCGGAAAGAGGTAAGTAAAGCAGATGCTGTAGCATATTTCACTGAAAAAGGAGATGAGTACAAACTGGAGCTAATAGATGGTCTTGACGATGGAAATATTACATTCTATACGCAAGGCAATTTTACAGACTTGTGTAAAGGTCCGCATATAGAGGATACTTCCTCTATAAAGGCTGTTAAGTTACTCAATGTAGCTGCTGCATATTGGAGAGGAGATGAAAATAATAAATCCCTCACACGTATATACGGAGTTTCATTTCCGAAGGCTAAAATGCTCACAGAGCATCTGGAGCTTTTGGAAGAGGCAAAGCGAAGAGATCATAGAAAACTGGGGAAAGAGCTTGAATTATTTACCTTCAGTGAAAAAGTAGGAGCTGGACTTCCTCTTTGGTTGCCAAAAGGAACAGCCATTAGAGAAAGGCTAGAAAACTTTATGAGGCAAGCACAGATAGAGCGTGGGTACCATCAGGTGGTTACTCCTCATATAGGTAACAAGGAATTGTATGTAACCTCTGGACATTATGAGAAATATGGCGAAGATTCGTTTCAGCCCATTCGAACACCTAAGATGGACGAAGAGTTTCTTCTTAAGCCTATGAATTGTCCTCATCACTGTGAGATTTATAAGTTCAAACCGAAGAGTTATCGTGAATTGCCTTACAGAGTTGCAGAATTCGGTACGGTATATCGTTATGAGCAAAGTGGAGAGTTAAATGGTCTTACAAGAGTTAGAGGGTTTACGCAAGATGATGCACATATATTCTGCACACCGGATCAACTAAAAGAAGAGTTCGTAGATGTTGTCGACCTAGTAATGGAAGTATTTGGTAAACTTGGATTTGAAGAGTTTACAGCACAGATTTCATTAAGAGATCCTGAGAACAAAGAAAAATACATAGGCACAGATGAGGTTTGGGAGAAAGCTGAAAAAGCTATCATCGAAGCTACTGCCGAGCGAGATCTTAAGACAGTAACAGAATACGGAGAAGCTGCTTTTTATGGCCCTAAACTAGACTTTATGGTCAAAGATGCCTTAGGACGTAGTTGGCAACTTGGGACTATTCAGGTAGACTATACTTTACCTGAGAGGTTTGAATTAGAATATATCGGATCTGATAATGAAAAACATCGCCCTGTGATGATACATCGTGCACCTTTTGGAAGCATGGAAAGATTTATAGGTATCTTGATAGAACACACCGCGGGTAACTTTCCTTTGTGGTTAAGTCCGGAACAAGTGGCTATTTTACCGATCAGTGAAAAGTACCATGATTACTCAGATAAAGTTTTAAAATTCCTTAATAAAAACGATATTCGCGGCCTTGTAGACGAGCGGGCTGAGAAAATTGGTCGAAAAATTCGAGATGCTTGGGCTTCGAAAATTCCAGTAATGATAATTGTTGGAGAAGAAGAGTCTGATAATGAGGAGGTTTCGGTTAGAGTTCAAGGTAAAGGCGATGTCGGCAAGTTTAAGTTGCAAGAATTCGTAACTTATTTTAACGCATTGTTAACTGACAATAAATAGTATTTGAAGAAGAAAAGAAGACCCTTTAGAGGGAGGGTAAGAGACCCTCACCGCATTAATAAGTACATTGTAGCTGATCCTGTAAGAATGGTAGGTGATAATGTAGAGCAAGGAATTTTATCTTTAGCCGAGGCCTTAGCGGCTTCTGTAGAACAAGAATTAGATTTGGTAGAAGTATCTCCAAATGCAAAACCTCCAGTAGTGAAGGTACTTGACTATAGAAAGTTTTTGTACGAGCAGAAGAAAAAAGCCAAAGAACTTAAGGCCACGCAGCAGAAAACAGATATCAAAGAGATTCGCTTCGGACCTAATACGGATGAACACGATGTCAACTTCAAATTAAAACACGCTGAGAAGTTTATCGAAGAAGGCCACAAAGTGAGAGCTTATGTGTTCTTTAGAGGTAGATCCATCGTATTCAAGGAAAGAGGAGAACTCCTTTTGCTACAGTTTGCAGAGAAGCTACAAGAAGTGGCCAAACTGGAGCAGCTACCTAAGATGGAAGGCAAAAAAATGATAATAGTTTTAGCACCTAAATAAATTTAAAAAGAGAGAAATGCCAAAGATGAAAACCAACTCTAGTGCGAAGAAGAGATTCAGAATCACTGGAACAGGTAAAATTAAAAGAAAGCACGCTTACAAGCGTCACATCTTGACAAAGAAGTCTAAGAA